>Ga0233438_10000334_pt1 | contig 62781 bp, 50 predicted proteins | sample SI_123_September_FD_182720 | JGI IMG/M metagenome (GOLD analysis project Ga0233438, IMG submission 182720) | Seawater microbial communities from Saanich Inlet, British Columbia, Canada - SI_123_September2016_10_MG | ecosystem: Environmental > Aquatic > Marine > Inlet | place: Canada: British...
ATAGTTACGGCCGCCGTTTACCTGGGCTTCAATTCAGAGCTCTCACCCCTCCTTTTAACCTTCAGGCACCGGGCAGGCGTCAGACCCTATACGTCGTCTTGCGACTTCGCAGAGCCCTGTGTTTTTAATAAACAGTCGCCACCCCCTGGTTTGTGCCCCCAGCTCCTAGTTGCCTAAGAACCGGGCCTCCTTCTCGCGAACTTACGGAGGTATTTTGCCGAGTTCCTTCAACATAGTTCTCTCAAGCGCCTTGGTATTCTCTACCAGTCCACCTGTGTCGGTTTAGGGTACGATCTTATAGGAGGGCTATTTCCAGGAACCTCTAAGCAGCCCATTCAATCCAATAAGGATGAACTACACTCGAGATCCGTCACCACTCCACGGCCCAGGAATATTAACCTGGTTCCCATCGACTACGCCTTTCGGCCTCGCCTTAGGGGTCGGCTTACCCTGCTCAGATTAGCTTTAAGCAGGAACCCTTGGACTTTCGGCGAGAGTGTCTCTCACACTCTTTGTCGCTACTCATGTCATCATTCTCACTAGTGATCTCTCCACCGGATGCCTTACAGCCCGGCTTCACAGAAAGCTTCGCGTCTCCCATGACCCCAAAGGGATCAAAAGAGACAGGAAACTATGTCACACTACGCTCCGCTACCATGCATTAAATGCATCCGAAGTTTCGGCTCATGGCTTGAGCCCCGTTACATCTTCGCCGCAGGACAACTTATTTAGACCAGTGAGCTGTTACGCTATCTTTAAAGGATGGCTGCTTCTAAGCCAACCTCCTGGTTGTTTTGGTCGTCCCACCTGCTTTCCCACTTAGCCATGAATTAGGGGCCTTAGCTGTAGGTTAGGGTTGTTTCCCTCTTCACGACGGACGTTAGCATTCGCCGTGTGTCTGCCATCTAGTACTCCCGGGTATTCGGAGTTTGGTTAGGATCAGTAAGCCGGTGAGGCCCCATTACCCATCCAGTGCTCTACCCCCCGGGGTATTCGGATGACGCTCTACCTAAATAGATTTCGCAGAGAACCAGCTATCTCCGAGTTTGATTGGCCTTTCACCCCTAGGCACAGCTCATCCCGATCCTTTTCAACGGATGTGGGTTCGGTCCTCCAGTAAGTGTTACCTTACCTTCAACCTGGCCATGCCTAGATCACTCGGTTTCGGGTCTGATCCACCTAACTCATTCGCCCTATTAAGACTCGCTTTCGCTGCGCCTACACCTAACGGCTTAAGCTTGCTAGATAGACCAAGTCGATGACCCATTATACAAAAGGTACGCTGTCAGGCCGCAAGGACCCTCCAACTGATTGTAGGCGTTCGGTTTCAGGTACTGTTTCACTCCCCTCGTCGGGGTGCTTTTCACCTTTCCCTCACGGTACTGGTTCACTATCGGTCAGTAAGGAGTACTTAGCCTTCGAAGGTGGTCCTCCGATCTTCAGACAGAATTTCACGTGTTCCGCCCTACTTAATACGTCCGATCATGCTTCCTATACGGGACTGTCACCCACTATGGTCGACCTTTCCAGGTCATTCTAGTCACAATTACGGCTCGGCTGGTCCCCGTTCGCTCGCCGCTACTAAGGGAGTATCAATTGATTTCCTTTCCTCCGGGTACTTAGATGTTTCAGTTCCCCGGGTTTGCTCTTATAAACCTATGTATTCAGTCTATAAGTACCTGTTTATGCTCATTATTAAATACCCCTAAGAATAATAATAACAAACATTCAGGTGGGTTGCCCCATTCAGAAATCCATGGATCAAAGCTTATTCTCAGCTCCCCATGGCTTATCGCAGAGTATCACGTCTTTCATCGCCTCTTACTGCCAAGGCATTCACCAAACGCCCTTTTCGCGCTTGATTTGATCCAGAAAAAGAAAGACTTGCGTCTAACACGACCGCACAGCTGGTAACTAAATGCAGTCTTATTCTAGAATCAAAAGTATACTTTTTCCCGCCAGCATGTTTGTGGCATGCTGACAATTGAGTAGTCACCAATGTCCATAATCCGTGCGGGATATGAACGATGCTACTCTGGTTAGTGTACTTGACTTGGACAACTCCGTTCGTTTCAGCAGGGATACAACAAACCGGACGAGGAAGCATCCAATCAGTCGCCTTCCATCTTGTATAATGCCCTTCGCCTCTCGACTACTAAACAACAAAATAGAACCAAACCGAGATCATCGCCACACTCGGCGCGATCAAACAGTGTTGATATTTGTATCTCTCTATACGATGTCAATTCGTCTGCAGAACAGACGTCCAAACATTCAAAAATGCTTGAAGATATATTCTGCCAAACCAAATATAAGGTAAATCAATTGTATGGTGGAGCCTAGCGGGATCGAACCGCTGACCTCCTGAATGCAAATCAGGCGCTCTACCAACTGAGCTAAGGCCCCGAAGGTCCGCAAACTTAGAGCGATTAGGACACTTGAGATATCATGGTGGGTCGAGGAGGACTTGAACCTCCGACCTCACGCTTATCAGGCGTGCGCTCTAACCACCTGAGCTACCGACCCATACGGGCGGTAGCCCGTGTACTGAAACTGAAGAGATACGAGGACGGCCCGGCTCAAAGGGTCATCCTTGCGAATGCCCTGATGTTGATGCGCTTTGTTTGCGCATCTTGCTAAGTGTTCCACGATCAATGCGAACATCAATGGCTAGGAACATCCTTAGAAAGGAGGTGATCCAGCCGCAGGTTCCCCTACGGCTACCTTGTTACGACTTCACCCCAGTCGCTGATCCTACCGTGGTCCGCTGCCCCCTCGAAAGGTTAGCGCACGGCCGTCGGGTAGAACCAACTCCCATGGTGTGACGGGCGGTGTGTACAAGGCCCGGGAACGTATTCACCGCGGCATGCTGTTCCGCGATTACTAGCGATTCCGACTTCATGGGGTCGAGTTGCAGACCCCAATCCGAACTGAGACAAGTTTTGGGGATTAACCCACTGTACTTGCCATTGTAGCACGTGTGTAGCCCAACCCGTAAGGGCCATGAAGACTTGACGTCATCCACACCTTCCTCCCGCTTATCACGGGCAGTTCCCATAGAGTGCCCAGCCGAACTGCTGGCAACTAGGGGTGTGGGTTGCGCTCGTTGCCGGACTTAACCGAACATCTCACGACACGAGCTGACGACAGCCATGCAGCACCTGTCACTGCGTCCCCGAAGGGAACCACGGATCTCTCCATGTAGCACAGGATGTCAAGGGTTGGTAAGGTTCTGCGCGTTGCTTCGAATTAAACCACATGCTCCACCGCTTGTGCGGGCCCCCGTCAATTCCTTTGAGTTTTAATCTTGCGACCGTACTCCCCAGGCGGAATGCTTAATCCGTTAGGTGTGTCACCGAACAGTATACTGCCCGACGACTGGCATTCATCGTTTACGGTGTGGACTACCAGGGTATCTAATCCTGTTTGCTCCCCACACTTTCGCACCTCAGCGTCAGTATCGAGCCAGTGAGCCGCCTTCGCCACTGGTGTTCCTCCAAATATCTACGAATTTCACCTCTACACTTGGAATTCCACTCACCTCTCTCGAACTCTAGACTGATAGTTTTGGAGGCAGTTCCGGGGTTGAGCCCCGGGATTTCACCCCCAACTTTCCAATCCGCCTACGTGCGCTTTACGCCCAGTAATTCCGAACAACGCTAACCCCCTCCGTATTACCGCGGCTGCTGGCACGGAGTTAGCCGGGGTTTCTTTACCTGCTACTGTCATTATCATCACAGGCGAAAGAGCTTTACGACCCTAAGGCCTTCATCACTCACGCGGCATGGCTAGATCAGGCTTGCGCCCATTGTCTAAGATTCCCCACTGCTGCCTCCCGTAGGAGTCTGGGCCGTGTCTCAGTCCCAGTGTTGCTGATCATCCTCTAAAACCAGCTATAGATCGTAGACTTGGTAGGCCATTACCCCACCAACTATCTAATCTAACGCGGGCTGATCCTTCTCCGATAAATCTTTCCCCCAAAGGGCGTATACGGTATTACTCATCGTTTCCAATGGCTATTCCGTAGAAAAGGGTACATTCCCACGCGTTACTAACCCGTCCGCCGCTCGCCCCGAAGGGTGCGCTCGACTTGCATGTGTTAGGCCTGCCGCCAGCGTTCGTTCTGAGCCAGGATCAAACTCTCAAGTTGAAAAGCTATTGCTAGCTTGTCCTTGACGTTCGAACCTCTGCACATCGTCCCGTTGTTCAAACGGGACAGTCTTCTGTTTGTTGTGCTTCAGGTTTTCAATAAGAAAACAAGAAACCGTCCAAACAGTGAAGCTGACACTAGATCATCGGGTTGCCCCTACTAGCGCGATATGAAGAGGTTGATCCATCGAAATGAACCAAACCGCCCACATATCTCTTCAGTAATATCAATTTCAAAGAACGTAGAGACAAAAACAACAGGTGGCGCCACATGAAATACGACGCACCCGCAATCTAAACCTCAAATAATAACTCAACACCCCGTAAATTAAAAAAGACCTTCAGCCCACTTCAATCCCGTCTGATGCACAACAACACTTTGCAATGCCGCCGCTCAACGGCTTCTAAAGTCACTATCCAATACCCGCAAGACCTTTTTTCATCTTTATTAAAGTTTTTTCAAAAAAGTATTTTTTTTTAATAATAACAATATTTTAGTCAAAATAATATATTATTTTTTTTATATCGTATAAATAATATTTATCCAATTGCTAGAAACGGGCCATCTACAGACCCCTACATATTGGGGTAAAAGAAAATCCATCCCCAAGATTTCTAAGACTCACCGAAGAATGAGAAGCCCAATGACAAATAAATTTTGATCATGATAGCTCGGTTAGAAGAAGTCCTAATCCTTGTCGTAAGTATCTATTTCCATTTGGAACCAAGCTACTCTGTTTAATAGTTAAATTTTTAACTCACTTTCTAGATACTAGTTTCCAATTTACACTATCGCTTTTTTAAGCAGTTTAGGAACTCTTAGTGCCAATAAACCCAGAACAATCGCAAAATATACTAATGGTTCCATTTCCAGCACTTTGTTGACCCAAATAAAATGAATTGCACCCAACAAAACAACTGGATAAGTCAACATATGCAACTTACGCCAAACAGTTCCTAAGGTCCGCACAGATTTATTATTTGAGGTTGCAACTAGTGGCAGCATCAAAACAAAACCGGACATGCCGATTGTGATGTAAGGGCGTTTAATAATGTCAGCCAATACTCGATCTACAGACTGAACATCTAAAATAACCCAAGTAAGCAGATGTAAAGCAACGTAAATAAATGTAAGTATACCTAAAGTCCGTCGAAATCTTATCAGATTTAAACCAACAATCTGACGAAGTGGGGTTATACACAGGACAACTATCAAAAACTGTAATGCAATCTTTCCCAGTTCATGTTCCAATGCACTAATGGGTTCACGGCCGAGCCCACCAGTAAATCCCATAAATAATATTACAGGGACCGGAATCAAAGACAATAAATAAACAAGCCAAATTGGGATCTTTCGTGCTATTTGGTTAATCCTGTCTAAAAGCCTCAATAGTTCACACGTAAATCCATATCAGAGTAGAGACTTGCAACCTCTTTATCATAACCATTGAACATCAAAGTTGGTACACGTTTAGCGAACAGACCACCCCCAATCTTGCGCTCTGTTTCTTGTGTCCAACGAGGATGGTCCACATCCGGGTTAACATTAGCGTAGAAACCATATTCCTTAGACTGCAATTGCTCCCAAGTACCAACAGGTTGTTCATCTGTTAGCGTTATACGCACTATAGATTTTATCGACTTGAAACCATACTTCCAAGGCACTACCAGCCGTAAAGGAGCGCCATTTTGTTTTGGAATAGGCCTACCATATATTCCCGTCGCCATAATTGTTAACGGATGCAAGGCTTCGTCTAACCTGAGACTTTCGATATACGGCCAATCTATCCAGCTGGCTTTCTGACCCACCATTTCTTCTGGACGATACAGTGTTTCAAAACGAACATACTTTGCTTCAGGTTTTATGCCTGCCAATTCAAGGAGGTCATTGAGTTCAAAACCATTCCAAGGCACGACCATTGACCATGCTTCAACACAGCGGAACCGGTATATACGTTCTTCGATAGTCATCTCGGAAATGATGTCTTGAAAATCAAATGTACCCGGACGCTCAACCAAGCCGTCGATCGTCACGCCCCAAGGGACAGTGGTGAGAGCGCCCGCATACTCTGCTGGATCTTCTTTGCCAGTCCCAAACTCATAAAAATTATTATACTGAGTTATGTCGTCCCAAGAGTTTAGTTCCATTTCAGGCTGCGCAGCGCTTGCTATCCCCGTGGAGGTAACTAATCCAAATCCCAAGGTACCAGATATCATTTGACGTCTATTCAAAAAAGCGTCGTAGGGCGTAATATCTGCACTGGTCAAAGCATTTTTCCAACGATTAGCCACTTGGCATCTCCCAAAAGTTGATCAATTTATGAAATACATAAGTCTTTTGTAGCTAAAGTTGATCCCACATCACGTGCTTGTTAAAGAATTGTAACTCGGTGTGATTTCATTGAGAGGAAGCGACCGGCCATTATCTTGCACAATGCGGACGTGACGTCTACGCATCAAACGGGGTTCTGCTACACCAACAGAGTGAGCGATAGTTTCAACTTCACGAGTAACCTCACCTGCATAACGGGCAACACGCTTGTATTTATCCGCAACAACTAACCCCGACTGAAACCGCTTGTCATGCGTTGTAATACCTGTTGGACACGTATTTTTATTACATTTAAGCGCTTGAATACAGCCCAAACTAAACATGAAGCCTCGTGCAGAGGCTACAAAATCTGCTCCAGCAGCAATCGCCCAAGCCACATCTCCTGGATTGACCAACTTGCCAGACGCAATAACACGAACACGTTCTTTCAAGCCCGCGCAGTCTCTCTCGTCAACCACCGTAATTAGAGCTTCACGAATAGACATTCCAACAAGATCAATTAGAGGCATTGGCGCTGCACCAGTCCCACCTTCACCACCATCAACGGCAATGAAATCCGGTGCGCTCTCCACACCACGAGCAACAATTGCATTAAAAAATTCTTTAATTGGCTCTTTAGCTCCAACAACCGTTTTAATACCAACAGGTTTACCAGTTACGCTACGAACACGGTCAACCAAATCAAGCAAATCATTCCAGTCATCGACCTCTGCGTGTCGATTTGGCGAAATTCCACTCTGCCCAACATTCAAACCACGAATCTTTGCAATCTCAGCAGTTACCTTTGAGCCTGGAAGAATACCACCTTTGCCCGGCTTTGCGCCCTGTGCTAGCTTAATTTCAAACATCCGAACGGTTTCGAAAGCCGCAACTTCGCGCAATTTGTCATCAGACAATTCACCATCATTATTACGCACACCAAATTTTGCAGTACCAATCTGGAAGACAACGTCACAACCGCCCTCGAGGTGAAAGGGGCTCAATCCGCCCTCACCTGTATTCAACCAAATGCCTGCGGTTTTTGCTCCACGGCTTAGTGCCTGAACAGCAGGCTTGGAGATAGCACCATAACTCATTCCTGAAATGTTGAATATTGACAGCGCCGTGTAAGGAATTCTAGCACCCGATCCAATCACCATTGGAGCAGTTTTTGCAAACTGCTGTTCTAAAGGTGGAAAGGCAGCATTAACAAAAATTGGAGTGCCTACAATTGCAAGGTTACGAGTAGAACCGAATGCTACTGTATTATCTCTCTCTTCGCCCGCTCTGTTTATCCACTCTCTCTGTGCTCTATTAAATGGTAATTCTTCGCGATCCATCGCAAAAAAGTACTGTCGGAAAAATTCACCCAAGGAAGAAAATAAACCTCTGAAGCGTCCAATTACCGGGTAGTTGCGACGTATTGCATCGCTAGTTTGTAGTCGATCCACAAAAAATAAGACAACTATAGCAGCTAGCATGGCTCCAATAACTGCAACAAAACCTAAGGCTAAAATATTTAAAACAGTTGCTGTAAATTGCATTGGACCTCCTTAATTAAATACCACCATACCTACAGTATTCAAAAAATTTTTAACTGAAACATTAAATGTGAAAAGGGTGCCTAATATGGCACCCTTTCAAGTTTTAATAACTACGGTCAGTGAACAGCCGCGTCATCCAGACGAGGTCTATTTGTTAAACTGATGAGATCACCAATAATCAATCCATCTGCGCCGGCAGTAACTTCGATAGTATCACCGTCACGAACGTCCCCCGCCAGCAGCATTTCTGCCAATACATTTTGTAACGCGTTTTGAATTACCCGCTTTAGGGGGCGCGCTCCAAATACCGGATCGTATCCTTCATTCGCCAGCCAATGCCGAGCCTCCACATCCAAAGACAAACCAATGTTACGCGCTGCCAGCCGCTTAAGAAGCAAGTTTAACTGTATATCAACGATGCCATCCATATCTTCTCTCGCAAGCCTATCAAATATAACAGTTTCATCCAGACGGTTCAGAAATTCTGGGCGAAAATGATCATGTACAGCATCTAAAACTTCATGTCGCGCCTTTGAGGGATCGGCGCCATCAGGTAGTTGGCTTAGCGATTGCGTACCCAAGTTAGACGTAAGCACAATAAGTGTCTGCTTAAAATCAGCAGTCCTGCCCTGGCCATCCGTTAACACGCCATCATCTAAAACCTGCAGCAACAAGTTAAATACATCTGGATGCGCTTTTTCAACTTCATCAAAAAGTACAACTTGATAAGGGCGACGACGGACTGCTTCAGTGAGTACTCCGCCCTCATCATAGCCGACATAGCCTGGCGGTGCCCCAATCAAACGGGATACACTATGTTTTTCCATAAATTCGGACATATCGATCCGCACCATTGCATTATCGTCATCAAACAAAAATTCAGCTAGCGCTTTTGTAAGTTCTGTTTTTCCAACCCCAGTTGGACCTAAAAACAAGAAAGATCCAAGTGGTCGTTTCTCATCATTCAACCCAGCACGAGCACGACGCACGGCGTTAGATACTGCTGAAACTGCCGGGCTTTGGCCAATAACACGACTGTGCAAATAGTCTTCCATCCTCAGCAATTTATCACGTTCACCTTCAAGCATCTTAGCCATAGGAATACCAGTCCAGCGTTCAACCACACTCGCAATCTGTTCTGGCCGAACAGCCTCAGCAATCATAACATCTGATCCTTGGCCTTCCGCATCACTAAGTTGACGCTCCATATCCGGAATGACTCCGTAGGACAGCTCACCAGCCTTCGCAAGATTACCTTCGCGTTTCGCAATTTCGAGCGTTGCACGTGCCTGTTCTAACTGTTCTTTAATATGACGCGCAGAAGCAAGCTTATCTCGCTCGCCCTGCCACTGCGCTGTCATTTCAGAGCTTCGTTCTTGAACTTCAGAAAGATCTCTTTCAAGAGAAATTAGCCGATCTTTTGAAGCTTGATCATCTTCTAAACGCAGAGCCTCAACCTCAATCTGCATTTGAAGAATTTGGCGATCCAACGCATCCAATTCTTCAGGCTTACTGTCAACCTCCATACGCAGACGGCTAGCTGCTTCATCAACAAGATCAATTGCCTTATCGGGGAGAAAACGGTCAGTAATATAACGAGAGCTAAGCGTCGCCGCAGAGACAAGCGCACTATCAGATATCCGGACACCGTGGTGAAGTTCATACTTCTCTTTGATACCACGTAAAATACTTATTGTATCTTCAACTGAAGGTTCTTCTACAACAACAGGCTGAAAGCGACGCGCAAGAGCTACATCTTTTTCAACATATTTACGGTACTCGTTCAAGGTTGTGGCACCAACACAGTGCAATTCACCACGCGCCAAGGCAGGCTTGATCAGATTGGCCGCATCCATCGAACCTTCGGATGCTCCTGCACCCACCAGCGTATGCATTTCATCAATAAATAAGATAACCTCACCGGCAGCATCAGTGACTTCATTCAAGACTGCTTTTAAACGTTCTTCAAATTCTCCCCGATATTTTGCACCAGCAATTAGCGCGCCCATATCCAACGCCATTAAACGTTTTTTTCGAAGTGACTCAGGTACATCCCCGTTTACAATACGCAAAGCAAGACCTTCAGCGATAGCGGTTTTACCAACACCTGGCTCACCAATTAAAACAGGGTTATTCTTGGTTCTACGACTTAGCACCTGCATAGCGCGACGAATTTCTTCATCACGACCTATGATCGGGTCTATTTTACCTTCTTTCGCACGCTCAGTCAGATCTGTTGCGTACTTTTTAAGAGCATCGTAAGCTTGTTCTGCATTAGCATTATCAGCAGTTCTGCCTTTGCGAATACCATTGATAGCAGTATTCAATGCATTTGGCGTAACATTCCCAGCTTCTAGCGCTTTTTTTGCACCAGAGCTAACCATTCCTAATGCCATGAGCACACGCTCAACGGGGACAAAGCTATCATCGGCTTTTTTGGCCAACGATTCAGCTTCAGCCAAAACTTTTGCAGTAGATTTATCCAGGTAAACTTGAGCAGCATTACCAGTTACTTTAGGCAGTTTTGATAGAGCTTCTTCGACATGCCCCAATACTGTATTGGAATCGCCACCTGCACTATTTATCAAGTTACTTGCTAATCCTTGGTCATCATCCATCAATGCTTTTAGAATATGCTCAGGCATAAGGCCTTGGTGATTTTCACGGGTTGCTATGGTCTGTGCGGACTGAATGAATCCACGCGACCTGTCCGTGAACTTTGATAAGTCCATGGTATTTCTCCTTTTTAGCGCCCGTTGTTTTACGCCCTCAACCAGGCACGCAAGGCTAACGGGCCTCTATTAGTAAATGGGGCACCGACAATCGTTGCACAAGAGCAACACGTCACTTTTGTTAAAACGAGCAAAGCGATTGACAATTCATGCAGAGAATTAACTCTCTGCATACAGTTTTCATCTTAAAAAATTTCAAAATTCTTTAAAATCCACCAGAACATTATTTCAAGCATTATTCAGAATTACCCAAAAGGATAAAATCCTTTGGTGACTTAGCTTAAATTTACAGAGAAATAGTCGAACTTTTAGGGGAAGGTATTTGATTAGTCCTGCGGGATCATAAGACTGCCATCCATTGCGTCTAGCATTACCACTAAAACAATATAAAAACTACACCAATTCAATAGCATAGGGTAATTTAGCAATCAGAAAAACATGGCTGGGGTATTTTATTGAAATTTAGTAACGTAATTTACAATACCGCAACACTATCTTTCGAAGCCCTTGTAACTTTTCACAATGATAACTGCATGTGGCAGAATACATTTATAGTTAAGGCTCCAAACACTACGCCTTTTGAAAAAGCAAATACAAAGCTAAGTAACGAGGTGAAGCGACGTCACAAAGGCAATAAAGCCGGTTCACTTTCTTCAAAGTCAAATGATATTTATCAACAAACAAAGTACATAATAGCAAAAGTATGCGGGTTAATAGTCAAACCCTTTGAAAGCGAACAGCTCCTTAATCGTAAAATATAAATGTGGACAATCCAGAAATTCACATAATTAAAATTTCTTACATAAACAGCACAGCTTTCGTCTATATTGAAAATCTACAAATAATGTTCCCTATGTTCCATGCCAGACTGGGTATTATGACTAATAGACTTTGAAGCTCCACCTGCCTATCAACAGACAAATTGCAGCGGGGCACTTACAGAATGGCAGACGACAGATTGATAGTGGCACTTGATGTGCCAAATGCTTTAGCAGGGCTGAAACTGGTCCAACTTCTCGGAGACAGTGTTGGGTTTTACAAAATTGGATTGGGAATGCTCACGGGCGGCGGGCTTGCACTGGCCAATGAACTTAAACAAGAACATGGAAAACGCATATTTCTGGATATGAAACTGTTTGACATCGGAGCAACAATTGAAGCAGCGGTGCGTGGATTGGCTCAATTTGATCTTGATTTCCTTACAGTACATGGCGATCCACATATCGTACGCGCCGCCAAAGAAGGTGCCGCTAATAGTGACATGAAAATACTCGCCGTCACAATTCTTACATCACTTGATCGGGCTGATTTAGATATGAGCATGATTACAGCAGGTAACGTAACAGATTTGGTACAGGCGCGTGCAGTCAAAGCATTCGAAGCAGGTGCTGATGGCGTTATTGCATCCCCGCAAGAAGCTGCCGCAATTCGGAGGTTATCTGCCGCACAAGATCGACTTATAGTGACGCCAGGGGTACGGCCTATGGGCGATGATTTTGGAGATCAAAAACGCGTTGCAACTCCGGGAAACGCCATAAAAAATGGTGCGGACCATCTCGTAATTGGGCGTCCCATCTGGAAAGCTGCAGACCCGCTTACAGCGGTTAAAAAAATTGTATCTGAAATATCCCACGCAGAGAGTGGTAGCGAACGGTCATAATAGATCACATTCCACAGCTTGTGCTTAATAAGCAACAGACCACTGCATATTGAAATAATTCGAATTTTTATTTAGCCATTCAACAGATTTAGTGTCATACGGATAGTAAGAAATTCTCCCTGACGAACCTGTTCTTCCTGTGGTTCGTCACCTTCCCCCCGCTGAATTTGCGGGGGGCCTTCTTTCTAATAGGCCCCACTAAATTTCCAAGCTCGAGAATATGTTAAATTGTTATTTAATAACTGATTATCAATCCTGGAATTTTGGTTATACCTAAAAGCTTTACTTTGAATATGCGGCATGGACCTGATTATTGGGAATCTTCACAAGAACGGGCTCAAGAGTTTAGATTACAAGCACTTAAAACTGCAGTCCGGACAACGTCTTTAAAAGTTGTTTTATAAATTAAAAAGCTCGTCATTAGGTTTCAAAAATAAACATTCCGTATGAACATTCTGCCAGTGAACAAACTAAACGTCTTTCGTGTTCCGCTTAATAACTAGTAATTTATTTAAATCAGATGCCAAATGGGTTTAACAAACAGAAAGTGATCTGCTTATAACTTATTCACTATCTCAAATCAGATTTATTTTGAACCCACATACTTAGATGCCGTATGCTTTTTAAAGTTTATCAGCTACAGTAAAAAACAAATTAAAAGTTTTTATGCCCAGTCTTTGCCGCGATTGCCTTACTGATTTTAATGCTGCACAGCGTTGTCCAGACTGTGGCAGCCCTCGCACGGTGAGTCATCCTGAGCTATTTAATTTATCAATAGCGCATATGGACTGCGATGCATTCTACGCTTCTGTTGAAAAACGGGACAATCCAGCTCTCAAAGGAAAACCAGTTATCATTGGTGGCGGGCGTCGAGGAGTAGTATCTACAGCCTGCTATATAGCTCGGATACAAGGCGTACGGTCTGCAATGCCAATGTTTCAAGCACTTAAACTGTGCCCTGCTGCCATCATTATAAAGCCCAGAATGGAGGTGTATGCTGAAACATCAAAAGCCATTCATCGCATGATGGAGGAAATGACACCTGCAATTGAGCCTTTATCATTGGACGAAGCATTTCTAGATCTGACAGGTACTGCGCGTCTACACGGCAAACCTCCAGCTGTTATGTTAGCAAAATTAGTTAAGCGCATGAATGATGAATTAGGACTAACTGGTTCAATTGGCCTAAGTCATAATAAATTTTTGGCTAAAGTTGCCTCTGACTTAGAAAAACCTCGTGGTTTTTCGATCATTGGGCTAGCCGACACCCCAAAGTTCTTGAAAGACAAGTCCGTGCGGCTAATCTGGGGTATTGGCCCTACAGCACAGATGTCTCTAGACAAAGCCGGCATTCGCACATTCACAGATTTATTGCGCTGGAAACGGACAGATTTAATTGATAGATTTGGGTCCACGGGTGAACGTTTATGGTACCTCGCGAGAGGACAAGACAATAGAGCCATACAGCAAAATCGTGCGGTAAAATCAATAAGTAATGAGACAACTTTTCAAGATGATACAAGTGACCTTGATGTTCTTGATGGACACCTATGGAGGATGGCTACTAAGGTATCTGACCGTTCTAAAGCCAAAGGCTTGGCAGGCCGAGTAATAACACTTAAATTAAAGCGAAAAGATCATTCAATATTAACTCGACGGGTTTCTTTGCGAGACCCCACACAACTTGCCGATACTATATATCGTACAGCGCGAAACCTATTCGAGCAAGTAAATGAAAAAGGCCCCTATCGTCTATTAGGTTGCGGGATAAGTGATTTGTGCTGCGGCAAAGAGGCGGAACAATCTGGGGATCTTTTAGACCAAGGGGCGTACAAACGTAATCAGGCTGAACGCGCAACTGACGAAATTAGAGGTCGTTTCGGTGATAATGCAATTCTTAAGGGACGTGCTTTGAGATAACGTCATTTATTGCATATGGCAGAAAAAATCTTTTGGACAAGTGCTATTCTGCAGCTACAGGCGTTAGTACTTGACCAATTGATACAATCTCCTCGATCACATTATGTAAACGTCTACGTGTCTCCTCAAAACCGTCATTTGGACAAATCAGCCTTTCGTTCATATAAAGTGACCGATCTATCTCAACCTGTATGGAATGCTGATTATGCGTTGGCCGGCCATAAACCTGAGTAGTGTAAGCACCAGCAAAAGGAGAGTTACGGGCTACGTTAAAGCCCGCAGATTCAAACGCTGCCTCTACTTTTTCCATAATCATGTGCCCTGAAGAAGCACCAAACCGATCGCCCAAAACAACATCAGGACGTTTCATTCCAACACGTGCTCGCCCGTCCATTGCTTCACGGGGCATTGAATGACAATCAATCAGTATTGCTTGACCATGGGTTTTCTGTGCCAAACCCAACAATTCTTGAAGTTTAATGTGATAAGGCTTCCAGTACTTTGAAATTCTGCGATCAGCCTCTTGAAAGCTGATTTTTCCTTGATAGATGGCACGACCATTGGCAACGACACGTGGGATTACACCTAAACCGCTTGAAATACGGGGATTATGGCCTGAAAAATGTACATCTTCTATTACGCTTGGATCCAATTCTTCAGCACTACGATTAAAATCTACAAAAGCACGAGGAACGCTGGCCATAAGTAGTGGAGCGCCAAAAGTTGGGGCCGCATCAAATAGCCGATCAACAAAAGCGTCCTCAGAAGAACGAATTTCCATTTCATTCAAAACAGTGCTGCGCAAAAAATTGATAGGGTAGCAGTTACCCGAATGCGGCGAAGCAAAAACTAGGCAACTAGTGCGTTTTTTAGGTTGGATAACTGAGTAAGCGTCTTTAGGCATGATTTCTCCTTCTCATTTATATAGCGCATACACCACAAAAGCCAAAAGCCCTTGATCCCAACGTCGACTCCTTTTATACGCCAACCACTCGCTTTAACTGCTGACCCCCATCACTACTGAGGGTACAGTTTTTGAGGAGATTAGATGTGGGGGATTAGCTCAGCGGTAGAGCACTTCGTTGACATCGAAGGGGTCACAAGTTCGATCCTTGTATCTCCCACCACCGCATTACGCGCAAGGCAGTTTTGCCATGTTGCATACTAAACCGGCACGCTAGTGCTTTAATTTAAATAGGCGCTGCTTCGCGCCATCAAACATTAGGAAGAAGCGCCATGAAGGTTCGCAACTCGCTCCGCTCTCTTAAAAGTCGGCACCGTGACTGTCGTATAGTACGCCGTAAGGGGCGTGTTTACGTTATTAACAAAACACAGCCTAGATTTAAAGCACGCCAAGGCTAGCTCCAGCGATCAGGTAATTTTCAAAAGCCGCTCCATTTGAGCGGCTTTTTTATTTATCCAATGAATGATCATGAAAATTCAAAAATAGCTTTCATCCACACATATCTAATAAATCAAATGACTTTTCCAAATGTTATTTAACCGTCACTTTGTGCAACTTTCTTCTGTCAGGGACTAAAACTCTTAGCGCTATACTTACTTATATGAACAAACAGAGCGATTAAAATTGCCTATAGGTTTTTCAGTGTCTAAATTATAGCGCAAGTCTGTTTACAGTATCCATTTTATCCTCAGATATTGCTGTTTCTCGATAAGACAAAACCTTACTTTCCAACGTTTACAACTAATAAAAGGCTTACCCCAATGGAACCTACATATAACCCACCAGAAAAATGGGCTTGGGATGAAGAAAGTGGCGGTAAGTTCGCATCGATTAATAGACCGACCGCTGGTCCCACTCTGGAAAAAGGTTTGCCAGTCGGAAATCATCCATTTCAACTGTATTCAGATGCAACTCCCAATGGCGTGAAAGTCACAATACTATTTGAGGAGTTGCTAGAGGCTGGGGTCCAGGACGCAGAATACGACGCATGGAGGATCGATATTAGTAAAGGTGAACAATTTGGCTCTGGCTTTGTAGGAGTTAATCCAAACTCAAAGATCCCCGCATTATTTGACCATTCTGATCATACGGTTTTACGTGTATTTGAAAGTGGATCTATTCTGATGCATTTGGCCGAAAAATTCAGTATGTTCTTACCAATGTCCGGTACCAACCGAACCGAAGTTCTAAACTGGTTAATGTGGCAGATGGGTTCAGCACCCTTCTTGGGAGGCGGATTTGGCCACTTTTATGCCTATGCACCAGAAAAATATAAATATCCAATCAATAGATATGCAATGGAAAGTAAACGACAATTGGACGTGCTTAATCGCGAACTTGAGCACAAGCCATTTATCGCAGGTGAAGATTTTTCCATAGCAGATATAGCCATATGGCCATGGTATGGACAGCTGTGTTTAGGACGACTGTACCAAGCTGCTGAATTTCTTGATGTTGAAAGCTATTCAAATGTAATGAAATGGGCAAAAAAGATTGATGCCCGCCCAGCAACTCTACGGGGTCGTATGGTTAACCGCGCATTTGGTGATCCATCATTACAGTTACACGAAAGGCATTCTTCTTCAGATTTCGAAACGCAAACTCAAGACAAAATTAGCATAAACCAGAACTATCAATTGCAGCAAAAATCATAATTGAAGTTGTTGTTTAGTGGGCGGAAAACAATACTGACAAGTAAAAATGTTGCCATGGTAAGTGTACTGTAGCCGAGTAGACTTTGATCGACAAACCTTCTGTGAGTTATAAGAGCGCATTTAAAACAATTCACCTCCGCCCAACCTGGCGACAGATTAAAATCACCGGTAGGAGGCCAAAAGCCACAATAACTAAGCTTGGAACGGCAGCACCTCCTAACCGCTCATCTGAAGCAAGCCGATAGGCCTGCACAGCGAGGGTGTCATAGTTAAATGGGCGCATAATCAACGTGGCAGGCAACTCCTTCATAACATCTACAAAAACTATTAAAAGTGCTGTCAATAAACTTGGGGTCAAAATTGGCAGATGCACTTTACGAAGCGTCGCGAATGGCCCTTTACCAAGCGATCTGCTTGCTGCGTCCATGTGTACATGCACCAGTGATTGTCCGCCTTCATACGCACCCAAAGCAGCAGCCAAAAAACGTACCATATAAGCTAGAACTAATAACCAAATTGAGCCTGTCAACATAAGGCCGGTAGAAATGTTAAAGGTTGTCCGCATCCACGCATCGATTGCATTATCAAAAGCAGCAAATGGCACCATCAAACCAACTGCAATTACCCCACCCGGCACTGCATAGCCCAAACGAGCGATATAGGTCGCCATCGTCGAGGATCGACCAGGCTGCATTCGCTGGAAAAACCCAAGCCCAATAGCTGCAAATACAGTAATTAAAGCAGCAGTTGACGCTAAGACGAGCGAATTGCGCGCAAACCCTAGATAGCGGCTACTCAGCAAATCCTGATCAGAATCAAGACCTAAAACAATCAAAGAAAAAATTGGAATAATAACGCCTAAGAGGACAGGGATGGCGCACAGAACCATTGCAAACACTGCCCGTAGGCCTTTTAAAGGCAGCGGAGCGTGGTGCTTTTGGCTACGGCTTTGGTCATAATACTTAGCTCTACCACGTTGGATACGCTCTAATACTGCCAACATGAATGCAAACATCAATAAACATACTGCAAGCTGTGCAGCACCTGCTCGGTCACCCATCGAAAACCAACTAGTGTAGATACCAGTGGCAAAAGTTTGCACGCCAAAATATGCAACTGTACCAAAATCAGCAATTGTCTCCATAACAGCTAAAAGAACTCCAGCAGCAATCGCGGGTCGCGCCAATGGTAGGCTTACAGTCAAAAATGCAGCCAAAGGGCTCGCACCAAGGCCGCGAGCAGTCATAAAAGCTGATCCACTCTGCTGAATAAAAGAGGCTCGAGCCAATAAATAAACATAAGGGTACAGAACCAACACGAGCATTAGTGCTGCCCCTCCTAAACTTCTTATTTCGGGAAACCAATAATCCCGCGGCCCCCAATCCATTACATTTCTCAATGTGGATTGTACTATTCCAGGGTGGTCAAGAACGCTCGTATAGGCATAGGCAAGTACATAAGCTGGAAAAGCCAACGGCAAAACTAGTGTAATTTCAAAAAACTTTACCCCTTTAAAGTGAGTCATTGTTACAAGCCATGCGGCTCCAACTCCAACGGCAAACGTCCCCACTGACACCAAAAGTATCAAAAAGACAGTGTTTATAGAATAGCGGCCAAGCACAGTGGAAGCTAGATGTACTATTGTGTCTGTGCCACTCGTCACAGCCGCAAGAGCAACTGCAAGCATGGGAAGCGCACAAGCCATTGCGACGCCCCACGCGGCACCAGACAGAACACGCGGAGCGCAAATCATTCGAAGATAATTTAGTTTAGATATACTTTCGAAGGTCAAAGATTAATTCCGTTTGCACTAGGGCTTCATTAAAGTTTTCAATCGATTTTACAGTTCAAAGGCAGCTAAATGAAATTTCCAATTCAAATTTTTAAACTTCCACTAATGATATATTACTATTTTGCAGAACATGATTTTTTCAGTCATAGCTACGCTGGTCCTCAATTACGAGACCGTCTTTCGGCAGACTTTCAGGAGCTACAATCTCAACAACACCCTTAAGTTTTAAAGTTTTTTCTATTGTCTCCGCATAAATACTCTCATCGCTGCAAGTACTTTCCAATTGTACTATCATGACATCCTGTTGACCAAGTCGTTGCACTATAACCCTAACTTTGACCACTTCAGCATGACGATCCACAATAGAAGCTACTTGTTCAGGGCGCACAAACATTCCCTTGATCTTAGTCGTTTGATCCGCACGCCCCATCCAGCCTTTTATGCGCATATTAGTTCGTCCACAGGGGCTTTGACCCAACAAAACGGCACTCATATCTCCAGTGGCGAAACGGATCAGGGGATAGTCGGCGTTCATTGATGTCACGACAACCTCACCTACCTCACCGGGTAAGACTAACTGTCCCGTTCCTGGCGTTACAATTTCTACAATCACGCCTTCATCCACAATCATTCCCTCCTTAGAAGAACTTTCATAGGCTATATTTCCCAGATCCGCGGTAGCATAAGCCTGCAGACAAGAAATTCCCCTATCTGCATATTCTTGACGTAGTGAAGGAAACAAGGCACCGCCCCCAACTACAGCCTTATTAATAGCTAAAGAAATCCCCATATCATCCGCTTTATCAATTATAACTTTCAGATAATCAGGCGTACCCGCATAAGCTGTTGTCCCAACATCTCTAGCAGCTGTCACTTGCAACTCAGTTTGTCCAGTACCGGCAGGAAGTACGGTGGCACCCACCGCATGCGCACCACTCTCAAAAATCATTCCCGCAGGTGTTAGGTGATAACTGAAGCAATTTTGCAAAATGTCATCATGCCTTACACCTGCAGCATGTAAAAACCGGCCCATTCGCCACCAGTCATGAGTAATTCCACCAGGCTCATAAATGGGGCCTGGAGATTGGAAAATATGCGCTATATCCTTCACCGGAAGACCGCCAAAAGGCGGCCTATTCATTTGTCGCTCTGCTAATTCTGACTTACGGAGTACTGGCAGTTTTGAAAGGTCTTCAATGTCATGTACTTCAGATGCTGCTACATGCCATGCTTCAGACTGCCCAACAATAGAACCGAGAACGGAGCGTAGTTTTTGGGACTGAGCGGCAGCACGAGAATCAGAACTACGCGTTTCCAACTCATCAAAATACAATTTACCAGCCATTGTTCGAACCATCCTAATTTGAAAAGATATATTTAATATGAATATAACAATACTACTCAAGGTTCCGATTAGCAGGATTAAACCTTGTCTTGATTAATAATAACTATTAAGGCTCACTCGCTTTGGGTAATGTTACTAAACTAAGTTTTACTTCGATATATCGCTGGCATTTAGAAATACTGTTTACCGATGTTGGTAATCGAGCGTAGACAAATAACCACCTCCCTCAAATTGGTACTTAGCGTCTAGAAACAACAATTAGATTCAAATATTAAGTGTTCAATCGCACTACTAACATCAAAGTTTAAGTGTAAGAAATCAACTCAACCAACGTTTACGCCGGCGATATGAGCGAACATTGCGAAATGACTTTCTTCCCTCATCCGACATACCCAGATAAAATTCTTTGACGTCTGGGTTTTCTCTTAATTCAGCAGCAGGGCCATCCATGACTACCCGCCCACTTTCTAAAATATAACCATAATGAGCGTAGCGCAGCGCAACATTGGTATTCTGTTCAGCTAACAGAAAGGTAACCCCTTCTTTTTCATTTAAATTGCGTACAATCTGAAAGATTTCTTCAACTAATTGTGGCGCCAAACCCATAGAAGGTTCATCAAGTAGAACCGTTTCAGGCTGCGACATCAACGCACGGCCAATGGCGCACATCTGTTGTTCACCCCCAGAGGTATAACCAGCTTGCGATTTGCGACGCTCCTTTAAACGAGGAAAATATGAATATACCATATCTAAATCTGCTTGAATTTTGGCATTTCCATCAGTGCGCGTATAGGCCCCAGTCAACAGGTTTTCCTCAACAGTCAAATGTTCAAAACAATGGCGGCCTTCCATCACTTGGATTACCCCACGCTTCACCATATCAGATGGGTCAGCACCTTGGACTTTAGAATTACGATAACTGATAAAACCTTTAGTGACTTCACCACGCTCTGAATGCAAAAGGTTTGAAACGGCTTTCAATGTCGTGGTTTTTCCAGCACCATTACCACCAAGTAAAGCCACAATTCCACCTTTTGGAACAGCAAGTGAGACCCCTTTGAGAACCAAAATTACGTGATTATAAATCACTTCTATATTGTTTATATCTAGAAGGACCTCTAATTTATCAGTGTGTCTTTCCATTCGGCCGTCCTCGAAAAAAGAACGGCTGCAAAACCTGCAGCCGTTCACTGGGATTAGTTACATCTTTCAGTGATGTTATTTTCTTGTGCAAAGGCTAGCGAATCGGCCTGAATCAAAGGGTTAATTAAATCCATATCTGCCACAAGATAATCAGAAACTAAATTCCATTTGCCAGCACTTGCATCCCATTGAGATACAGCACCTAAGCCAGGGCCCCCATGGTTTTCACATGACACCGAAAAAGCTGGGCCAATATTTGCCAACCCATACTCTGCCATCATCGCATCAGTGATTTCTAGCGCCTCCATACCTTTAATCATTTCAGCCTGGGAGATATCGGCCGTCCCGGCTAGTTCTTGAGCCTTAAGGATCGCCATATGAGTGAGAAAAGCCATGTAAAGTGACCGATTGTACATCACAGTCCCAAGATTGTCCCCGGCACCAGCAGCTTTTCCTGACGCTACAACATATTTTTGTATATCATCATAGATTGAAAATTCACTTCCTGTGTCATTCATCACCAAAGATTTATAGCCATTAGCAACATCACCGGCTGGGATCACATCATGCTCAGCGCCTGCCCACCAATTACCGATAAAGTTTTCCATTGGAAAACGGATATTGGCCGCTTCTTGGATAGCAACTTGGTTCATGACACCAAATCCCCACATAATCACATAATCTGGGCGCTCCCGACGGATTTGAAGCCACTGCGATTTCTGCTCTTGGCCTGGATGATCAACTGGAATCAATGTTAATTCAAAACCGTGCTTTTCAGACAATCCTTCCAATGTACGGATAGGTTCTTTTCCATATGCTGAATTGTGATAGAGCAGCGCAATATGTTTGCCCTCCAAACTTCCTGAGTTTTCATTCAGAAGGTAGTTCACGCCGGCAGAGGCGGCTGTCCAATAATTGGCTGGATAATTAAAGATGTTTGAAAATATCTTACCATTAGCCGCCGATGTCCGGCCGTATCCCATGCTATGCAGAGCAATACCGTCAGCCGTCACTTTCGGAATAAGCTGGTACGTGATACCGGTGCTTAAAGGATGATAAACGAGCGAGCCCTCAGCCTTGGTTGATTCATAACATTCAACACCTTTTTCGGTGTTGTAGCCAGTTTCACATTCCAGCAAGCGCACAGGTACGCCACCAATCCCGCCGTCACGCTCATTCAACATTGTCAAGTAATCTGCATAACCATCAGCCAACGGAATACCGGCAACAGCATAAGGACCCGTGCGATAAGACATCCACGGCAGGACCAGATCTGCAAAGACTGGTGATGCCAAAGCAATACTGCTTACAGCAGCAGCTAAAAGTTTAAATTTCATCGGTTTTTCTCCCATTTTATCCGATTTTGGTCTTCTAAGGGCAATGCCCCATGGTAATTTCTTCTTTGGCAGTTCAGTGTGGAAACGGCCAAAGCCTGAGTTTTTCTTTTGCTAAGCGCCATATTTGCGCAATGCCGTGCGGTTCAACCACTAAGAACAGAATGATCAAACCCCCTACAATCATGAATTCAAGATGCGTTGCCAAATCAGGCTGCCAACCGAGGCCAGCAACAAACAGATTTTTCAAAAGGACTGGTAATAAAACCAGAAAAGCTGCGCCGGCAAAGCTACCAAAGATCGATCCAAGCCCACCGATAATAATCATAAATAGTATCAAAAAGGACTTATTAATTCCAAAGGCCTCTCCCACCTCTACAGCGCCCAAATACACCGAAAAAAATAGTGCGCCAGAGATTCCAATAAAAAAAGAACTTATAGCGAAAGCGGAAAGTTTCGCGTTAAGTGGGTTAACGCCAATAATTTCTGCGGCAATATCCATGTCCCGAATTGCCATCCATTTCCGCCCCATTGCTCCGCGAGTAAGATTACGCGCTACAATACCGCAAAAAGTCAAAATAATTAGACAGAAAACATAGGTTGCCCAGCTGTCAGCGTTGGCACCGGTAACGGCAACTCCAAAAAATTCACGTTCAGGGGCATTTATTTGACCAGATGCTGAATAATTGTAAAACCAGGGGACCCGGTTAAATATCCAGACTAGGAAAAACTGCGCTGCAAGAGTGGCCACAGCTAAATAAAACCCTTTTATACGCAGTGAAGGAAGACCGAATAACACCCCAACCCCGGCCGTGATTGCACCGGCTAAAAACACATGGATCATGATGCTAACATCTGGAAATGCTGTCATCAGTTTGTAGACAGCATAGGCGCCAACCGCCATGAAGCCCCCAGAGCCTAGCGATACCTGACCGCAATATCCAACCAGTATATTCAACCCAATCGCCGCAATTGAATAAATAAGAAATGGCAAAAAGATCGCATTTACCCAATAATCATTGATTAAAAAGGGGATCAATAAGAATGCGACTGCTAAAACAGCGTAATAGCGATAGCGGTCAAATTTAATCGGGAATGTTTGGTTATCTTCTCTGTAGGTGGTCTTGAAATCACCGGCTTCACGATACAGCATTAGTTATACCCTTTCGATGATTTTTTCGCCAAACAGACCTTGTGGTCGAAAGACAAGAAATAAAAGCGCCAAGACATAGGCAAACCAGTTTTCAGTGGCACCTCCAATTAATGGGCCAACGAGGAATTCAAACATCTTCTCTCCAACCCCAATAATCAAGCCCCCAACAATGGCACCGGGGATCGATGTGAAGCCCCCCAACATCAGAACGGGCAGGGCTTTGAGAGCTATCAATGAAAGTGAAAACTGAACACCAGATTTTGTGCCCCACATGATCCCCGCAATCAGAGCCACAAAACCGGCTAGAGACCAAACCATTACCCAAATAAAATTCAGTGAGACCCCTACGGATAGAGCGGCCTGATGATCATCCGCAACAGCCCGCATTGCGCGGCCTTGCTTAGTATATTGGGCAAAAGCCACCAAAGCAAATACAAGGAAAATTGCCACAACAGTCGCAAAAATATCTAAATTATCTATAAAAAATCCATAATCGAAAATATTAAAAGTGGTTTCATCAATCCACAGATTAATTCCTTGTGGAATACCAACATCCAGCTTTTTAATTTCGCCGCCCCACATAAGGTCGCCAAAACCCTCCATGAAATAAGCCAATCCAATAGTAGCCATAAAGAGGATGATCGGCGCTTGATTAACCAAATGTTTAAAAATTACTTTTTGAACTAACCATGCCAATATGACCATAATACCCATCGTCAGTAAAATCCCCGCCAATGCAGGCAAATGCCAACCAAAATGGTGAATTTCCGTTCCAAATATTGCGTTGATCAAATGGCTAAATGGCACCTGGCCGTTCATCACCCCAACTAACGTCATCGCAGAAAATAAGGCCATGACACCCTGCGCGTAGTTAAAAATACCAGATGCCTTATAAATCAAAACAAATCCCAGAGCGACCAACGCATAAAGAACGCCTGCCATAAGGCCGTTCAAAAACACTTCCATTCCAAAAACTACCTGCTCAGGCATCAGATTTTCCTTGCAAAGAGTTTTAGACAGGTAAACCGCCTGCATATAAGTATTTTGATGCACTTACTAATCATGGCTCACCCCCAAATATGCGTCAATCACATCTTGATTATTGCGCACCTCGTCCGGCGTCCCATCACCAATCTTTTTACCATAATCCATTACAACCACTCGGTCACTCAGATCCATGACGACACCCATATCGTGTTCAATCAATGCAATAGTTGTGCCAAATTCGTCGTTCACATCAAGGATAAAGCGGCTCATATCCTCTTTCTCCTCTACATTCATCCCTGCCATCGGTTCGTCTAAAAGGAGTAACGACGGTTCAGCTACCAAGGCTCGAGCCAACTCTACACGTTTTTTTAATCCGTAAGGTAAGCGAGAAACAGACGTTTTACGAATGGCTTGGATTTCTAAAAAATCAATAATTTTCTCTGCAACCTCACGGTTTGCAATTTCTTCATGCTCCGCCTTTCCCCGCCACAAAGCCTGAGAAAACAAATTAGCTTTCATGTGGATTAAGCGACCAGTCATTACATTGTCCAAAACAGACATGCCTTCGAACAAAGCAATATTTTGAAAAGTCCGTGCAATTCCCTGTCGTGCTACTTCGTAGGGCTTCATATGAGCCCGTGGTTCGCCCTTATAAAAAACCTCACCCTCTTGCGGCACATAAAAACCTGAAATCACGTTCAACATCGATGATTTTCCAGCGCCATTCGGTCCAATAATTGCACGAATTTCACCCTCACGGATGTCGAAAGAGATGTCTTTGATAGCCTCGACCCCACCAAACCGGAGAGTTATGTTTTTCATTTCCATTACCACAGGGCCAATCTGACGACCATCTGCAGTAAGGTATGCTTCAGCCTGATCCAGCATCAAATCCAATCCTTCATGGGTTTTGGCATATTCAACCTTTCTGCAGACAAACAGACCACCAGTAGTAGGGACATATACGTTGAGATTTGTAGCAATATCATTCAGCCGCCATCTTATTCACAGTAGGTAATACCTCAGCATCACACACAACCAAAGTGGCTGAAATTGCACCTTTTCGACCGTCCTCATAAGTCACTTCCGTGGTTGTCTTGACTTTTGATAACCCATCATAAAGCGCGTCGATAATATCTGCATATTTACTCTCTATAATACGACGGCGTACTTTTCGCGTTCTAGTTAGCTCACCATCATCCGCGTCCAACTCTTTGTGTAAAACAACGAAGCGATGCACTTGACAACTTGAAAGCATTTCATCTTCCGCAACGCTACAGTTTACCTCCTCAACATGTGATTTAATCATAGACAGAACCTTCGGATGTTGTGCTAATTCTTGGTAAGAAGCATAACCAATATTATTTCGCTCTGCCCAATTCCCAACAGCCGTCAAATCAATATTGATAAAAGCAGTACATTCTGACCGACCGTTACCAAAAACTACTACCTCAAGAATATTAGGAAAAAATTTCAATTTATTTTCGACGTATTTTGGCGCGAATAATGACCCTCCCGTCATTTTCCCGACATCTTTAGCGCGATCAATAATGCGCAGGTGACCCGTCTCAGGCTCAATGAAACCAGCATCACCAGTTGCCACCCAACCCTCAGGGTCTTTTGTATTTGCAGTACTTTCAGCGTTTTTATAATATTCCACAAAAACTCCAGGCGAACGATAAAATACCTCACCAGTATCTGCGATCTTTAACTCAACCCCTGGGCATTGGACGCCAACCGTGTCTGACCTAACCTCACCATCAGGTTGAGCAGTAATAAATACAGTAGCTTCAGTCTGACCGTAGAGCTGTTTTAGGTTAATTCCTAATGACCGATAAAAATCAAAGATTTCAGGGCCAATTGCTTCACCTGCAGTATAACCAACTCGGACCTTACTGAAACCTAATGTATTTTTCAGCGGACCAAAAACCATCAAATCACCGAAGAAATACTTCAGTCGATCACCTAAATTGACATCTTTTCCGTCCAATATTGCAGAGCCAACTTTTCGGGCATGAGCCATAAAATAATGAAATATTCGTTGCTTCAGCTTACCTGCATCTTCCATCCTAATCATCACATTGGTTAGTTGGTTTTCAAAAACACGAGGTGGGGCAAAATAATAAGTTGGCCCTATTTCGCGCAAGTCTGCGTGCATAGTGTCTGCACTTTCAGGACAGTTTGTGCAAAAACCGGTCCACAAAGCTTGTCCAACTGAAAAAATAAAATCGCCAACCCATGCCATGGGGAGGTAAGCTAAAACTTCATCTTTCTGCCTTAGTGAATCGAACTCAGAAGAAGACTTACTTGTTTCGATCACATTGCGATTTGATAAGACGACACCCTTAGGATCACCAGTTGTTCCAGAAGTATACAGCATAACACAAATGCTGTCATAATCCAGATTAGCAATATGTTTCTCCATTAGTGGACGCAGTTCATCATCTTTAGCACGCCCCACATTCTGTACATGTGAATACTGATGCAATTTTGAATGGTTGTATTTTCGCAGACCACGTGGATCAAGATAGATCATTTGTTCAAAATTTGGCAGTTCGCTTTGAACTTCCATCACTTTATCAACTTGCTCCTGATCCTCGGCGATTACAAAGCGTGCACCACAGTGACCAAGAGTATAAGTCATCTCGTCGGCGGCTGCGTCTTGGTATAGAGGTACTGGGACGGCTCCACACATTTGAACAGCCATCATCGACCAATAAAGATGAGGACGATTACGGCCAATTACGGCAACAAAATCACCTTCTTTCAAACCAAGATTAATAAGCCCAAGAGCCAACGCTTCAATTTCTTCATTGGCTCTAGCCCAAGTCCAACTTTGCCAAATACCAAATCCTTTCTCTCGGTAAGCTGGAGAATTGGAAAATTCTTTTGCGTTTTTGCGTAAAAGCGCTGGTAATGATGACAGTTCAACTTGACGCATTGGCGACGTTATCAATTCAATTCCTCCCAGCTCTGTTTAAGTCGAGGTGCGCGTGTAATTACTATGACACTTCTCTAAAAGCATACGGATTAACTATATAAGTTAAGCTTCAGCTTTTCTCTAATTCTTCTAAATCCTTACGAATTTCTACAGGATCATCTGTTACATCTTAAAACTTGAGTAATACTCTAATTCGATTCAATAGATACCAATAATTGTTAAGGTTTACCACCGGATCAGGCAATTTGGATATATACAAAAGTAAACCGATTGATTAGGCGCTATTACGTGGATCAAATGACTGCGCTCAAATAAGTAAATTAGTGGTCGCAGTTATCCTTACGAAGATAATTTGGTTTACAAAAATTTTCTCTTAAAATAGGTAGATTAAGCTCAATTTTGATGCATAGCATTGCAGTAAAATGAAGTTATCGTTAGCCATAGAAAATGCTGAGAATTACAAAGCGCCACGATCTTTTAGTCACAGGACGAACGCTACTTATAGGCAGTATAGGAGCATGGATCGCCAACGTCATTAATGCGCCAATCGCAGTCCTTACCGGCCCAGCAGTCTTGGTTGCACTATCAGCTCTCATTGGCCTCAAAACTGGTATTGATGATAGTGTGCGTAACATAACCTTTCTGATCGTAGGTATTGGAATAGGCAGTGGAATGAACTCCGGCGCGACTGAGGCAATTCTCAAATGGCCCTTAGCATTTGCAATCTTAGGCATAACTCTCTGTGCGACGCTTTGGATCTGCGGACGCGTACTTGAATACGGCTTTGGCATTCCTAGGCAAAGCGCTTATCTTGCAGCTGCTCCAGGGCATTTAAGTTTCGTAGTCAGTTTGTCCTCTGCATTGGAGCTCGATACTACCCGCATTGTAGTGGTCCAATCAGTCCGAATAATGGCGCTTACACTCTCTGCCCCAGTGATTGCAATGGCATTTGGTTTTGATTTAAATGTACAAATTATACCTAGCGGCATACTAATTTCTTGGATCCATTTAGGCCTACTTTCAATTATTGGGCTAATTATTGGGTACGTCTTTGATAAAGTCGGTTTACCAGCAGCACTCCTAATCGCAGGCATGGTCGTTTCGACCGTTGGGCACAGCACAAGCTTGACACCAGGCGTCTTACATCCATGGATGAACCTTATTGGGCTTGTTATTATTGGTGCTCTAATTGGAGCTCGGTTTAATGGAATTACCAGAAGCGCCCTACTGCAATCGCTAATTGCTGGCCTTACAACCACCGCTATCACAGTAATCATGGTAATTTTTGCTGTAATACTTGTCGCCTATCTTCTCTCGCTTAAGTCAACACATGTCCTGGTGGCGTTTGCTCCTGGGGGATTGGAAGCCATGATAGTTATGGGCGCTGTTATTGGAGCCAATCCTGGCTTTGTTTCTGCCTGCCACATAGCTCGTCTTCTGTTCCTTACGATGCTTATTCCAGCTTTTGTAGGGCGCATAAAATTAAAATAAGAGAAAAATAAATTTGAATTAAGGGTGAGCGTACTTTCCACGCACATTATGCTAGCCTAATATGAAGCAAATTAAACTCGAAAGCGCATATGTCCCACGTAACACTTATCAGACACGGTCAGGCTAATTCAGGTGCCAATGACGAAGCAAACTATGACAAGCTAAGCGTATTAGGCCATAAACAAGCTTCCTGGCTTGGGCAACATCTGCGCAACACAAATCAAAGCCATACAAGACTTTATACCGGAACATTACAACGGCAAATTGATACCGCTAAAGCGATGAAAACTGGAATTACAGCCATCCGCGATGCTCGTCTTAACGAGCTAGAATATTTCACCCTTGCCTCCGCTCTTGAAGCGGAGCATGGCGTCCCCATACCGGTGGGACAAGCCAATTTTTCAACTCATCTTCCGCAGGTTTTTAAGGCGTGGGAAGAGGGTATTATTGAAGGTGCGCCTGAAACATTTCAATCTTTTGAGGCTCGCGTACGAGACATACTTACTGAAATTACTATTGGTAAGGGGGCTGCTCTTGTGGTGACTTCAGGTGGATTAATTGCTATGATGATGCGCCAACACCTTGGACTATCTATCGGGTCAATGGCAAACGTTGCATTAGCGATAATGAACACCTCCATACACCGGCTTCATCCGATTGGTGGGGCATGGTCACCAGTGATGTTCAACGCAATCCCTCATCTTGAAATTCCACAACGACATTACGCTCAGACTTACGTTTAAGATTAATCAAAAATTTAACTGTTCGTCAGTAACCATACTTGTTCCCAATCACTTAACCTAACCTGTGAAAGGATAGCCCGTATGACGCATATTTGGGTTCGCGCTGAACATCGGATAAATGAAAGCCGCGTTGGGCTCACTCCAGAAGGAGCCCTTCAATTGATAACCAAAGGTATCCAAGTTACAGTTGAGGAAAGTCCATCCCGATGCATCGCAATTGAACGATACGCAGAGGTGGGGGCTAAGATTGCTCCAGAAAACAGTTGGCCTCTAGCACCTAAAAATGCGTTTATATTTGGTCTGAAAGAACTACCTGAAGATGGCACACTCCTGTGTCATAGACATATTATGTTTGGTCACGCTTACAAAGGACAACCCAAAGGTCAAAGTTTACTTAAAAGGTTAAAATTGGGCAAAGGTGCGTTGTTCGATTTGGAGTACCTACTGACTGAGGGTGGTTCTCGTGTCGCCGCCTTTGGTTATTGGGCTGGCTTTGCAGGCGCTGCAGTAGCACTCAAATGCTGGTCTGCCCAACAAAAGAATAAAAATACCGAACCCGTGAAAACTTACCTAACCTCAAAACACCTTCTAACCGAACTAGATTTAGATCTAGGTAAAATTGGCAACCATAGGCCCAGCGCATTAATAATCGGAGCACTAGGGCGCGTTGGTACAGGCGCCGCTGATCTTTGCACAGCCATGGAGATACCAATTACTCAATGGGACTTAAACGACACCAAACATGGCGGACCCTTTCCTGAGATTCTGGAGCATGAATTACTTTTCAACTGTATCCTTGCACAATCTAACACTCCCACTTTCGTGAGTTTGAACACATCTCAGAGATCACGCAAGTTAACAGTTATTGGCGACATAGCTTGTGACCCTGATAGCAAATTTTCTCCCATCAAAGTCTATAATAAAACAACTAGTTGGCGGTCACCCTCTATTCGTGTCCAAAACAATCCTCCACTCGATGTAGTTGCGATTGACAACCTACCCTCAATATTGCCTTTCGAGGCCTCCAAAGACTATGCAGGCCAACTCTTACCTACACTTAATATGCTCACAGATATAACGACAGGCGTCTGGGCGCGTGCTAAAGAGTTATTTGAAGAAGCAATTCTTGAAAATTGATTTAACATGAGCGTATGTGCTAAACTCTCGCTACAACTCTACATTGTGCAATCTAAGACTAACAGACACACTCTTAATATGGGTGGAACAACAGCCTGCACTACGCGGAAACCGAATGTTTAAAATAGTTAAAACTAAACAACAAAACTAGTTTATGAAAAGATCCGGTAATAAAGCCAGTCTGGTAAAAATTGTGAACCCCGGAACAACAACGAAAAAAGTGTTGGAAAACTCTTTTTGAATCTATCTGTAAGCATAAAATCAAAAATTTGCTGTGCTGCGTCCTCAGGTTCCATAATAAAAGGCATCTTAAAATTATTTTTTTCTGTCATTTGGGTTTTTATAAATCCTGGGTTTGCGACCTGCACCCGCACGCCAGTTTTTCGGAGATCTGCATACATACATTCCGCTAAAGACATCGTTGCGGCCTTAGATGCAGTGTATCCAATTGATTTAGGCAAACCGCGGAACCCAGTTAATGATGAGGTTATCAGGATGTGACCAGCATTACGTGCAACAAATTGCGGAACAACTTGTCCGAGTACTCGCATAAAGCCTGTAAAGTTTATATCAGCCATCTCAGTAGCCTGGTCCGCATTCCAATCCGTTGCACCGAAAGGCCAATAGACACCTGCTAATAAAACAAGGCCATCGATCTTGCCAACGGAGGCTGCTGCAGCGCGAACATTTTCATCGTTCGAGATGTCAACGCATTGATAAGATGCTTTGCCAGGCAATTCGGCAACCAACGCAGCTAGTTTTGTTTCTGAACGAGAGGAGACGACAACTTCAATACCTGCACGGCTCATACAATGTGCCAATGCTTTACCTAAACCATCGCCAGCACCTATAAGCCAATAGCGTTTCCCTGTGATTGTTGTGGTCATTTCATTCACGTTCATGCGGCAGCTTTTATCTGCTTTTGTACTGGACGCATGGTAGCCACGAGTTCTGCAACTTTTATACCATATTTTCGAAATTGGGAACGGTTTACAATGGTTCCATTTGGGGCAAGATACATCCAATCCACCGTATCCAGAATATGTCCACCTGAACTTTCCGGCATTTGAAAACGATATTTCAGTTGTACGCTGCCACCAGATTGTTGACCTAAACCTTCACCGACGACATCATTGGCAGTGGCACGAATTTTGCCATCCTCACCTAAAGACAGTTGCCAAGCCCTGGTCTGTTCCGATCCGTCACAGTATCGAAAAACTTCGTTCATCTTCCCCCTATCACCCTCCCAAACACAATCAAAATCACCAACAAAGCGCGATGTAACGCGCCCAGTTGGACCATAAATGACGCCCTCACAGATGATTGGTCCATTTAGGTGTTTACGGATGTCAAAATCCTCTCCACTCGATGCATAATCATCAGGTGACTGTGCTAAAAAATCCGCATAGTGTGTCCAAGCCCACATGAAAGCAGCTGAAATCAGCGCCCCCAGTACCATAAATAACAAAGCATTCATATTAAGACTCCTTCAGATCTGTCGTTGCCAAAAGTAAAATGGAAACGACTTTAAGGCCGCACGGTAGTCCTGCGTAAAGCAGGGTCAAAAGCATGAGAGCTTCAGGCGGATTGTTGACGGCACCACTCACAAAACCCGTCCACTCTAAAGCAGGCAGCATAATGATAGCAGAAAATGCCAGTGTAAATTTTGAAACAAAAGACCAAAGACTAAATCCCTCCGCAGCTGATGGGCTTATCTGCGCCATACGTTCCGCAAAAATTGCAGGCAACAATGTTAGATCAGCGCCAAGGGCAGCCCCTGACAAAACACACACACCAGAAAACAACAGCCAATCGCCTTGCCCTAACGTCAATGCACAAGCAAAAGCTACCACAGCAAGCATCATTGCACCAAGTAGAACTGGCTTAACTCCAAAGTTTTCGGCGAACTTACTCCAAAAAGGCGCTGCGACCGCTGCTGACAGAAAAAATAGCAGTAGCAATGGTCCTTCAAGCCCTGGTACCAACAAAGAACTTTCGACATAGAATAAAAATAGTGTTGAAGTGACTGCCACAGGGGCAGCATTTACTAACGCGATTAGGAGCAACCTGCGGGCCAGAGTATCGCTTAAAACAGCCTTAAAACCAACTGAGATTGGCAAGCCGTCATTTAGCCACTCACTACGCATCATCGTAATGGCAGCTATAGTCAAAATAATAAAGCCAATAGAAAATCCTACGAATGGCAGGTCTGTAACGGTAGTCAAAACAACCGGAGCTATCGCTGCAAGACAAACACCGAACAACGCGCCTGTTTCACGCCATCGTGCAAGAACCAAATGTCCCTGCCCTGAAAGTTTACCAGATTTCACAACTCCCTGCGCGTAAAAGTTGATAGTTAGAAAACTAAACCCTGAGAATACGCCAGCCATCATTAACGCGAACCAAATCAACGGCGGCAGCAAAGGTGATACAGCGAACAAGCCAAACATTGACACCGCCATCAGAACAGACCCGGCAAAAACAGCATAAGACCGTTTGTTGCGAAGCGTTTCACTAAGCCAACCAAAAAATGGATCCTGGACCACATCAAACAAACGCAAAATAAATAATGTACCCCCAAGAGCCGCCAACGACACCCCATATTCATCAACATAATATTTCGGAGCGTGGATGTAGATTGGTAACCCTGCTGAGGCGAGCAATGCTGCAAAAACCGCATATGCGGGCAATTTTTGAAAATTCACGGCGTTCACCTAGAGACTTCTTCGGACGGTGGTAAAGGACGCGAACGATAGGCCGCCTTTTTGAGCCACAGCTTCAATGCCTGCCAGTGTATAAGAGCTAATACGCGACGCGAACCAAATGGCCGACGCAATGCTGCAGCAAGAATTGAACGGTTGTTAAGTGCCCTACGCTTTCCAGTCAGTGTTGCGACCAAACCACCATCGCCTTGAGAGTAATCAATCCAAATCCCAATTCGATCTTCATTAATATCAAATCTGAATTCATAATCACCCTCGACGGGCTGAAATGGAGAAACATATAAAATCTTTTTCGCATGCATCCTATCATCCGGTCCAATAGATCGGTAATCAGTATGACTAACCAAGTAACTGTGGCGATCGCCGAACGTGTTTGTTACTTCTGCAATTACAGCGATCAGAGCATTATCTTTTCGCCGGCAAAGCCAGAAGCTAACCGGATTAAATACATGCCCAAACATCTTTGGTTGCGCCAATAACTCAATGTTTTCCACACCGCAAACTTTGTTATCTTCCAGAACCTTCCGTACCCAAATAGTACCACTTCCAGATTTGGGTGCACCGCCATGATCAGTATCATCTAGCACCATTAGACCGCGAGTATTACGAGAGAAAAGCCTTGGCATTTTCAGCTCAATCTCTGGGTTCAGCAAGATGTAATCTACTGAATATCTGAAGGCATTGGAAATCTTACCCTTCCGTCCATGGTAGGTCTGGCACACAATATGATCTATAGCTGCCATCACTCAGCAGCGATCTGCGCGCTTGAAGTTGTCATCAGTGAACGCGCCACGTCTACACCACTAGAAAGACCGTCCTCATGAAAACCGTGGCGCATCCATGCTCCACAGAACCAAGTATGATTAGCACCATTCATTGCTCGGACTGCTTCCTGCGCTGCAAGCGCAGCTAAATCAAAAACAGGATGTCGCAACACAGTTTCGTCATATATCAACTCTTCTCGGATATTCCTTTTAGTGTTCAAAGTCACAAAATGTGGGTCATCCATTGGAACGCGTTGCAACGAATTAATCCAATATGTCAGGTCAATACAGTCAGACTTGGAGTCTTTGTCCTCAGTGTACACCCAACTAGACCACGTTTGGCGTTTACGCGGCATAATGGTTCCGTCGCAGTGCAATGTAACTTGATTTGGCTGGTATTTAATCGTACCCAAAGCAAATCGTTCTGCTGGCGTTGGGTCAGCCAGTAGCCGTAAGCTATCGTCAGAATGCGTGGCAAAGATAACCTCGTCAAAGTGACGCCACTGATCGCCCCAAGCCTTAACTTCGACACCAAGAGGCGTTCGGCGTACTGATTGAACAGGCGTGTTGGACCGCAACTCTACGCCATTGTTAGTTAAAGCAGTTTCAAGCCTGTGGACATACTCAATCGAACCACCATCGACAGTATACCATTGATGCTGACCAGTGGTTTTAAGTAACGCATGATTTTCAAAAAATTGAATCATCGCGTGGGCTGGAAAATTCATTATTTTATTTATTGGAGTTGACCAAATAGCACCACTGAGAGGTAGCAAGTAGTATTGTCTAAACCAGTCTCCTGTACCTAATGCATCTAAAAGTTGTGACACAGTTTGAGACGGATCAGTTTCAGCCACGGCAAGAGCTTTTTTGTTAAACTTGAAAATATCTCGCACCATTCCAAGAAATTTAGGATTGAACGCATTACTTCTCTGCGCAAAGAGTGCATCCAGACTTGCCAATCCATATTCTAGCCGACCACCATCAATTGATGCACCAAAGCTCATGTTAGATTTTACCACTGGGACGTTAAGCCTAGCGAATAAATCACCCATTAAAGGGTAATTAGCATAGTTAAATACAAGAAACCCTGTATCAACGGGCTGATTACCATTTTTGCCAGCTATGACTGTACGCGCGTGCCCACCCAACCGCGGTTCAGTTTCGAACACAGTAACTCGATTGTTTGACCCCAAAGTATGCGCAGCACCCATTCCTGATATACCACCACCAACGACAGCGATGCGTTTTGAGGGGCAGGTAATTTTTTCAAATTTCATTGACGGAAGCGTCCTGACGTTAATAGTGTTAATGTAAGTACGCAGATCACAGGCATTCAGATTTCAAAAGTCTTAAGTTATATTTTTGGTACAGCTTTTATTTATTTGATCCAGAACAATGTCCATGCCGTACACAAACTATGTTCATGGTTTTAGATATAGCTGCTAAGCAGCAGTTACCTGTCGTCGATATGGCGTCAACTTTTGCTATGGGGCAAACTCGCATGAACAAAAATAAAGACAAACGGATGCTTTGGGTGAATCACATAGAGCGCATCCGCGATCAAAAAGATCAAAGAGCTTTTGCAGAATTATTTGAACACTTTGCTCCCAGAATTAAAGGCTTCCTTATAAACTCCGGAGCAAATTTATCACTAGCTGAAGAATGTTCTCAGGAGGTGATGGCAACATGTTGGCACAAAGCTCACATGTTTGACCCATCAAGAGCATCGGTAGCGACATGGATTTTTACCATAGCCAGAAATCGGAAGATCGACGTGCTCAGAAAAGAGCGGCGTCCGGAACCTGAAGAGTTGACTTGGGGTCCTGAAGAAGAACCAGATCAAACCGACGTAATGGTAATTCAGCAAGAGAGCGAGCAACTTGGTAGGGCAATATCCGATCTTCCGGAAGCCCAACGTGATTTAATTAAAAAAGCATACTTTGGAGATCTCACTCACAGTGAAATTGCCGCACAAACTGGTCTGCCCCTTGGCACGATCAAATCCAGAATTAGGTTGGCGTTAGAAAGATTACGCCACGAGGTAAAGTGAACAACAATATGTACAATGCAATTAAACATCATTTATCAGACAATATTCTTTTGGGATACTCCTCAGGTTCATTGCCCGAAGCATTTAGCCTGATGGTTGCTTCGCATATTTCCCTATGCAGTACTTGTCGTGCTCAATTAGAAAGTTTTGATGCCATCGGAGGAGAGGTGCTTAACAGTTCTGTTGAAACGGATACTCCAATGGCATCTGATAGTCTTAATGCAACATTAGCACTTATCCGAGAGGGTCCAACGCACAAGCCGGTCCCAAGTCGAGTAGATGATCGAGTTTTGCCCAGGCCTATACAAGATTATGTAGGCGGCGGGCTTGCGGATGTAAAATGGAGGGCGATCGGAATGGGAGTTAAGCAAGCCATACTGCCTACTTCTGACGCTGCATCCGCTAGATTACTTTTTATCCCAGCAGGCGCCGCTATGCCTGATCATGGCCATCAAGGGCTAGAATTAACAATGGTACTGCAAGGTGCTTTCAAGGATGAAGACGACTATTTCGCCAGAGGCGACATAGAAATGGCCGACAGCGAAATGCATCACACGCCGATTGCAGACATCAATGAAGATTGTATTTGTCTTGTAGTTTTGGACGCACGCCTCAAGTTTGACGGTTTAATCCCAAAAATCATGCAGAGATTTGCTCAGATGTAAAAAATCCGTTTAACTTCAAAACATATATAATCTTTTAATCATAATAGTTGATACCGCATGACCGTTTCCAGTGTTCCGCATAGATTTTTAAATGATCAACTAATTCACTAGGTACAGAAACTGGTCGTTCTTTAGTCAATCGGGCTCGGATTGGACCTGATGCCAGCATTGCTGCTCCTGAACTTGTCCCTGTTTTTCCCAATGCAGAAAATACCTCTGAAGTCGCTGCAACGGTTAACATATCAAGGAAAAAGAAGTTGTCTGCAAATGGACCTTCTACAATGATCTTTCCATCATGACCGATGTTTGACAGACATTTGGCGGTCACTAAAGCAAGATAAAGCGCAATAGCAGCTTCACGCTTACCAGACCCAATTTCTGGTTCAGAGCCCACCCATTCAAAACGGCGCCCTTTAAAAGGGCCCGTCTCCTCAACAACCGCTGGCAAAAGCATAATATTATTTGAAAGAACAAAATCTAAATCAGTTTTCTTAGGAGTGCAATTCAACCCACCAGTCATTAAATCATACTCTCTGCCACCCATAAAACGAGCTGAAGGTGCCGGCTCGCCTAAAGCTGTAACATTGATTAAGGTATCCAAATCAGGATTAAGAGGAATATCTTTGCCACCAATTGACATTGCGACCACCCAAGTACCTGTTGAAATAACACTAAAAGGGGGCTTTTCAGTATAAATATAGGGAAGCAATGAAGCGTTTGAATCGTGAATGCCACAATAAACAGGAGTTTCAATTGGCAAGCCAGTTTGTTTTGCAACTTGCGACAAAATAGTCCCCAGTACGTCTGAAGGTTTACGAACTGGGGCAATTTTTTCTGTAATATTAAGTGAAGCGGCCAATGATGACACTGCTCCTTCACGCGGATTCCAAAGATCAGTATGACACCCAAGCGATGTAACGTCTGTTGCTGTTACACCAGTCAACTTAGCTCCCCAATACTGCGGATATGTGACTATTTGATGTGTCCGCTCTTTTAACGCAGAATCTGATCTAAACTGCCAGAAAAGCTGCGCACCAATATTTAACCCTCCTGTAAGCCGAGGTGACCCAGTTTCCGAAAAAGGTGGTCGGATAGAGTCGTAGGTTTCAGTCTGTAGATCTAAATCAGAAAATTCATAGTCGAGGATTGGCGCTACCAACTCTCCTTTTTTATCAAGGAGCGCAACAGACGCCCCGTGCGTTGTTATAGAGATGGCATCAACGCGGTGAGAAGCATGAAAATCGCGTAAACCACCTAATATAAAATCCCAATGACCTTCAACGTCAAAATGTGGCCACGGCGGTTCTTGTCGAACAACATTTGCACGCTTGATTACTAAAATCTCATTTAAGCTACACCTGTCAACCAATGCCAATTTTACGTTCGTCTTCCCAATATCAATGACGGCTATATGATCTGTCATGGCATGTGAAAAACGATTTCCAGAGGTTTAGAAACTGGCTCGTTATTGGGGTTAATCGACATAATGTCGGCCATATACGCCCACCATTTCTGCATAACAGGATGGTTAGGCAAATCATTCATAGAATGACTGTCTTTGCGCCAAAGAACACCAAACAAGATATCGGTCTCGGTATCGAGGTGAATAGAGTAGTCTAAGATTCCTGCTTGTTTTAATAGACTTATAAGTTCTGGCCATATCTCTGCATGCCGTTTAATGTATTCCTCGCGACAACCTGGGTTCAACTGCATCTTAAACGCGAATTTTTCCATTATCTCGCTCTCCAGACAGACCATAACCGCGGCAGTGCAATAACTCCAATCAATAGCGCACCGATTACGATAGACATAACTATGCCCGGCACGTTTAACAGGCCCAGACCAAAGGTCACCAATCCCATCACGAAGGCTGCAATTATAACCCCGACTATTGTACCAGATCCACCCAGAATACTGATACCACCGAGCACCACCATGGTTACAACCTCAAGCTCCCAACCTGTCGCAATAGAAGGACGGGTAGAACCAAGCCGGGCCGTCAAACAAATTGCTGCAATGCCAGACATCAGACCAGTCAAAATGAATAAAATAAATTTTATCCTTTGAACTCGAATTCCAGAAAAAACAGCACCGGTCGGATTGTTGCCAATTGCGTACACTGCGCGCCCAAAATTAGTCTTATGCAAAAGGACAAAGTATATCGCGGCAATGACCATAAAAAGCGCAAACTCAAACGATATGACCCACCAGACATAACCTTGTCCAAACCAAGAAAAATCCGATGGATAGCCACGGTATGCCTGATCACCCAGTACAATGAAACTGATACCGCGAAAAAGACTCATGGTACCAATAGTGACAACAATCGATGGCAGTCCCATGCGAGTTACTAAAAGCCCATTAAAAGATCCACACAAGAGACCTACACCAAGACCGATTAACACCAAGATTGGCGTGCCCATTCCCATTTGTACTGCTGCACCCATTGCCGTAGAACTCAAAGCGATAATAGAAGCGACAGATAAGTCGATTTCACCAGATATAATAAGCAGTGCCATAGCAAAAGCTATCATTGCTTTTTCCGTAAAATTGAAAGTAGCATCACTCAAGTTCCAAGCATTTAGGAAATAAGGCGAAGCAAAGCTATTGGCAGCAAAGATGCAGATTGCCACCAATAAAAGTAAAGCTTCCCAGCTTTTGAGCCTTTGCTCAAGCGGAGAGCGCAGACGATCTGGGATTGTGCGGGATGAGATAGTCACGTTTTTAGCTCCGCACGTTTGAGAATAATGCGCCCCTTTTTGCGGTTTGCCTGTGCATTCAGCGCAACAGCAATAATAATCGCACAGCCAGAAATAGCCATCTGCCAAAATGGGGAAATGTCGATAACGGGAAGAGCATTCTTGATAATACCCAGAAAAAGAGCGCCAAGAAGTGCACCAATAACAGTCCCAATTCCACCCATGATAGAAACACCACCGATTACGCACGCGGCGACAACATCAAGCTCAAAACCACCCGCAATATCCACATAACTTACTGCAAATCGTGATACCCAAAGATAGCCCGATAACCCCGCTAGTGCCCCAGAAATTGTAAAAGCCCAGAATTGAGTTTTACCAACATTTATACCAGCATATGTTGCTGCATGGGGGTTTCCACCAGCAGCATAGAAAGCCCGACCCAATGTTGTTCGCGACATGACAAGCGTAAAAACCATTACAGTAATGATAGCGATCCAGCCCAAGACTGGTAGGCCAAGAATTTCCATCCGAGGAAATGCTTTAAAAGCCGAACTCATCTCGTGGCTGTTTACCCATTTTCCGTCAGAAATCACAAAAATAGTACCACGGAAAATAGTCATTGTACCGAGTGTCACAACGATTGACGGGATCGCAAGCTTCCAGACAAGGATTCCGTTGAACATCCCGAGTAATGCTCCAAGACTAACCGCCATCATGAGAGTGAAAACGATTGGAAGTTCAGGAGCCGCCACATTAACCATGGCAACCACCATGCCAGTAAGTGCTAAGTTTGCTGCAACACTGAGGTCTATGCACTTAGTCAAAATGACAATCATTTGGCCAATCGCCAAAAGGATAAGTGGCGACGTATCGTTGAATACATTTGCAAGGTTTTGAGGTCTAATAAAGCCTGGAAAGCGCAACGAAATAATCGTTATGAGTAAAATAATTGCGCAAATCAAAAAAGTTTCTCTCGATTTAATAAAGCGTTTTACCATATCGTAATTACCTCAGATGCCAGCAGCGTGGCGGACCAGTGTTTCAGGTTGTAGATTGTTTTCATTCAATTCAGTCACCATGCGGCCTTCACGCATCACGATGACACGGTCTGACATACCCAAAACTTCGGGTATTTCAGAGCTTACCATAATGATTGCAAGCCCCTGTTCAGCGAGTTCCGCCATAAACTCATGTACCGCAGCCTTAGACCCAATATCGACGCCCTTAGTCGGCTCATCTAGGATGATGATTTTAGGCTGTGTTGCTAACCATTTCGCAATTACTACTTTTTGCTGATTTCCACCTGAAAGATTACCGACATGCGTGTCGAACGACGCCGCTCGAAGCTCAAGACGTTCAGTATAATCACGGGCTAATTTAAACTCCTTAGCCAGTTTAAGAAATCCATTTCCAGAAATTTTTCCAAGTGACGGTAATGTGATATTCTGAAAGATTGGTAAATCAAGGATTGCACCCTGCCTGCCACGATCTTCGGGAACATAAACAATCCCGTTTTCCACTGCGTCTGCAGGGGATTTAATCTGAACGGGTTTATCCTCGATCTTAATGGTTCCAAAAGTGTTGAGGGTTATTCCAAAAAGAGCCTGCATAAACTCCGAGCGGCCAGCTCCAACTAAACCGTAGAAACCAAGAATTTCGCCTTTGCGTAGGGTAAAAGAAATATCCTCGAACTCCGTCGGATGCGTATAGCTCTTCACTTGCAAAATAACTTTGCCCAGACTTATCTTTCGTTTTGGGAAAATTTGACTGACATCGCGACCTACCATCATTTTAACAAGGTCAGCATCGGTCACTTCAGAAATTGCACCATCACCAATAATTTGGCCATCACGGAAAACGGTATAATTGTCTGCAATACGGAATATTTCGTCAAACTTATGACTAATAAAGAGTATCGCCTTACCTTGAGATTTTAGGCTTTCAACAAGTTCGTAAAGCTCTTCAATTTCTTTATGTGAGAGGGACGCTGTCGGTTCATCCATAATAACAACGCGGGCATCAGTTGAAAGAGCACGAGCTATGGCCACAAGATGTTTATTTGCAATACCTAGGTCTTTAAGCTTTTGTTCAGGATCAATTCTTGCACCAATGCTGTGTAAAATGTCACACGACTTTTTATTCATGATTTTTAGATCAATAAGACCAAATCTGCCTCGGGGAGCGTGACCGAGAAAGATGTTTTCAGCCACAGATAATTCATCAAAAAGTACTGTTTCCTGGTGAATAGCTGTCACACCACTTTGGGATGCAGCTTGAGGCACAGGAAAAATTGTTGGCTGGCCATCAACAAGAATTATGCCATCATCAGGTTGGTATATACCAGTTAATATCTTGACGACCGTTGATTTCCCCGCACCGTTCTCACCCACGAGTGCAGTGACCTCGCCAGAAATCAATTTCAGCGAAACTTCAGAAAGAGCTTTGACACCAGGAAAAACCTTAGTAATTGCTTTAAGCTCTAGAACGGCTGGAGATTTAGATATCTCTTTCAGAGGTAAGATCGCGTCTGCTTGTTTTTGCATCAAAAGTTTTGATTCCTAACTCTCTAAATCCTTCGGCACAGCCTGATGCACTGCGCCGAAGATATGTTAGCTTGGCTTAAAAAATCGACTTGAATTGGTCGATGTTAGAGCTGTCATAAGTGAAAGGGTCTGACATAGCAGCCGAATTTGTATCATCTAACTTGACAGATCCCATCCGGCCCATTGGTATTTCTGCACCTGGCGCAGCATCCGCACCTTTAGCTATCGCATGCGCAAGCATCACGGCAGAATATCCAAGATCAATCGGATTCCAGATAGCAAAACTCTTTGTGGCACCGCTATCCACACATCCAGCCATTTCAGACGGAAGGCCAAGACCCGTCACGTTAATCTCACCAACCTTACCAGCATCAGTGACCGCTTGGCAGGACGCCAATATACCAACTGTCGTGGGAGCGATAATCGCCTTCAGATCAGGGTAAGACGTCATAAGACCCTGCGCTTCACGATAGGATTTATCCGAAAGGTCATCCCCATAAACTGTTGCAGCAAGATTCACACCAGGGTAACTTGGGAGAGCTTTTTTGGCAGCCTCTATCCAAGCATTCTGGTTAGTAGCGGTCGCCGTAGCTGACAGAATTGCAACGTCGCCGCCATCAGGCATGTGATCAGCAGCAAGCTTAATGATCGTATTCCCAATGAGATCAGTTGACGAAGGATTCAGATGCATCTGACGGCCTTCAGGTGCAACCCCAGAGTCCCAAGATACAACCGCAATACCGCGGCTCATAGCCTTTTTCAAACTAGGCACTAAAGCATCAGGGTCATTTGCTGAAATTGCTATGGCGTCAACGCCCTGCGCAATCAGCGAATTGATAACCTCAATCTGCCCTTCTGCCGTCGTATCTGTCGGGCCAGTATAAATGATTTCTACACCACCTAGTTCAGCGGCTGCTTCTTTTGCACCTTCAGCTGCAGCTTCAAAAAAGCCAATGCCAAGTGCTTTTACAACAAGCGCAATACGCATGTCGTCTGCAGCTATTGCGGTGGTGCCAAATAGGCCAGCCGCTAAGCTAAGACCTGCAGTAAGTGACGTTAATGTGCGACGTTTCATTGGTTTCCTCCATAAAGTACGTTCACTATTGATGGCCCTTACGAGGCCACGGTTTGCTGAGCGCCTCCCATTTGGGCGACGATCAAAGTCACGTCAGCGGCCTCAAGCAGAGCGGCCGCTTTATCTGAAACTTGGTCATCTGTGATGACAGTGGTAATGCGATGCAACGGACACAGAACCAGGCTAGACCGCTGGTCAAACTTTGTGCTGTCAGCAAGAACAACAAGCTCGTCCGCTTGTCCAATAAGCTTTTGTTCCGCTTGAATCAGAAGTGGGTCAGCCTCCATAAGACCAAGTGGCCCTAAACCTTTAGCTCCCATAAACATACGTTTGGCACAAAAATTTCGCGTGACATCATTTTCGAAAGGCGACAAGATGATGTTCTGTTCTCGGTAAATCGTACCGCCTGATAGCATCACTGTATTCCTGGAATGTTTAAGCAAGTGTTCAGCAATCGGGAACGAGTTTGTAAAAACTTGCATACGGCGGCTGGCCAGTGGATGGACCATTGAGAAGGTAGTCGTACCTCCGTTGATAATGATCGCATCGCCATCTTCGCACAACTCAACGGCTGCAGCAGCAATTGCCTGCTTTTCTTCAATTCTCATCTTTTCATTCACAGAAAACGGACGACCCGCTAGGCCTACAAACTGAGGTGGACTAATTGCTTCTGCACCACCTCGAACCCGTCGCAGCTGCTCATCTTGATCAAGTGTTGCAATGTCACGCCGGATTGTTGCCTCTGAAGCCCCAGTGAAGTTGCATAGTTCAACCACAGTAACCACTGGCCGTTCCTCAACAGCTGACAAAATGATTTTGTGACGTTCCTTCTCGTGCATTTTTACCCCCTAGACTTCTCAAGCTGTCTAGATTCGCAGCGCCTGTCAATCACAAACAATCACAAACAATCATTCTGCAGTGCAGCATGATTGTTTGTGATTGAACTTGATTGACAATTCCTTGGGTACAATCAACGTTGGGAACAACAAAGTATACGGTGACCATGTATTGACCAGGAGGCAACACGTTGAAATTACTAAAATCTCAGCTCCTTAATGACCGTTGGAGTGATCAAGATGCGCAAAATATGAGCGAATCAGAACTGTTGTTGTATCGCTCGAATATCCTTGGGTCGGACCAACGCGTAACGAATTATGGAGGCGGCAATACCTCTGCAAAAGTGATTGAAACTGATCCGCTGACTGGAGAAGGCGTTGAAGTACTCTGGGTCAAAGGATCTGGTGGCGATATCGGTTCAATTATGATGGACGGCTTTGCCACACTGTATATGGACAAACTTCAGGCCTTAAAAACGCTTTATCGAGGCGTCAAATTTGAAGATGAAATGGTTAATTATCTGCCACATTGTACATTCAAGCTCAATCCTCGCGCTGCATCCATCGACACACCATTGCACGCATATGTACCACGTAAGCACGTAGACCATGTCCACGCTGATGCGATTATCGCTATTGCTGCTTCAAAGAACTCTAAAGCTTTAACACAAGAAATTTTTGGTGATCGTATAGGTTGGTTACCCTGGAAAAGACCAGGATTTGAGCTCGGTCTATGGCTTGAAAACTTCTGTATTGAAAATCCAGAAGCCGACGGTGTCGTTCTTGAAAGTCATGGGTTGTTCACTTGGGATAACACCGCAAAAAAATGCTATGGCCAAACCATCGACGTGATTAATGTTGCTATCAAATGGTTGGCTACACACAGTGACGGCGTGGCTCCTTTTGGTGGACCAATTCATAGAAGCCTTCCAGCTCAGGAACGCCATGCCATTGCAGCTAAACTTATGCCAACGATCCGAGGATTAATTTCAAAAAATCAACATATGGTTGGTCATTTTAACGATGCCAGAGAAGTTCTTGAGTTTGTCACTTCGAAGGATATGGAGCCGTTGGCAAAGTTGGGTACATCCTGTCCAGATCATTTTTTGCGCACAAAGATTTGTCCGCTAGTCGTTCGATTTGATCCAGAAAAGAGCAACATAGATAATGTCTTAGTTGGTCTTTCAAATCAAATAGAGGCTTACCGTAAAAATTACCTAGCTTATTATGAGCGGTGCAAGCACAAGGACAGTCCAAGACTGCGCGACCCAAATGCTGTAGTATACCTTGTCCCCGGTGTTGGTATGATCACTTTTGCTAAAGACAAAACAACGGCTCGGATCTCAAGCGAATTCTATGTCAATGCGATCAACGTGATGCGTGATGCATCGGCAGTTAGTGAGTATCAGGGGTTACCAGAACAAGAGGCCTTCGACATCGAATACTGGCTGCTCGAAGAGGCAAAACTGCAGCGCATGCCAAAACCCAAAGCCCTCGCAGGCCGTGTAGCTCTCATTACGGGTGGAGGCGGTGGAATCGGTTCGGCCACGGCAGAGCGTTATCTATCCGAGGGAGCCTGCGTTGTATTAGCGGACATTAATGAAGCTTCACTGGAAACGACCAAGGAAAAACTCTCAGCCCATTTCAACCAAGATTGCGTGCATAGCATCGTCATGAATGTAACCAGTGAAGATGCTGTTTTAACAGCATTTACGACCGCTGCACTGCAATACGGTGGTATCGACATACTCGTATCCAATGCAGGAATCGCATCATCTGCACCAATTGAAGATACATCTCTGGAACTGTGGAACAAGAATATGGACATTCTTTCCACTGGCTATTTCCTAGTAAGCCGTGAAGCATTTAAGCTAATGCGGGTCCAAGACTTAGGCGGTGCCGTTATATTTGTTGCATCTAAGAATGGCCTCGCAGCATCTCCAAATGCAGCTGCTTATTGCACGGCCAAAGCCTCTGAGATTCATCTGGCGAGGTGCCTAGCGCTGGAAGGTGCGGAGGCTGGTATCCGTGTCAATACGGTTAATCCAGATGCTGTCCTGCGCGGATCAAAAATCTGGGAGGGCGATTGGTTGGAGCAGCGTGCATCCACCTACGGCACTGATAAAGATGGGTTGGAAGAAATGTATCGCCAGCGCTCGATGCTGAAGCGTTCTGTTCTTCCAGAAGACATTGCTGAGGCTTGCTTTTTCTTTGCCGCAGACACATCTGCCAAGTCTACTGGCAATATCATCAACGTGGATGCTGGCAACCTCCAAGCCTTTACGCGATAGGATTATAAAATGAGCTATGAAACAGCTAAAGCTGCATTTGCCGACTGGGGTGTAGATACCGAAGCGGCACTTGCCCGTGTGCGAACTATCCCAATTTCAATGCACTGCTGGCAAGGTGATGATGTAGTCGGATTTGAAGAGCGAACTGGATCATCTGGTGGGGGTATTCAAGCCACTGGTGATTATCCTGGACGCGCTCGTACACCAGATGAGTTGCGCGCTGATTTAGATTTTTCATACTCAATGATCCCAGGCAAGCACCGTCTAAATCTACACGCAATGTATCTAGACACAGATGCAAAACCTGATCGTGACGAAATCGAATTCCAGCACTTCTCCCCCTGGGTCGATTGGGCCAAAGATCAGAGCATCGGGTTAGATTTTAATCCAACATTTTTTGCCCATGCCAAGGCAGACGACAATTTGACACTTAGTCATCCAGATCAGGGCATTCGGGACTTTTGGATTGAACATGGAAAAAGAAGCCGTGAAATCGCAAGCCAGATGGGAGTGGCCTTAGGCTCAACATGTGTAAACAATATATGGGTGCCAGACGGCTACAAAGATACTCCAGTTGACCGTATGTCCGCGCGCGCGCGTCTAGAAGTAGCGCTGGATGCAATGTTGGCGCCGAAGCAAGACAAAAAGAAAATGCTTGACGCTTTGGAATGCAAACTTTTCGGTATTGGTGTAGAAGCATGCACTGTTGGCAGTCATGAATTTTACATGGGTTATGCGATCCGTAAAAAAACTCTTTTATGCCTTGATATGGGCCACTTTCACCCAACAGAGAATATCGCTGACAAACTGAGTGCAGTTGCTTTGTCATTAGATGAAATCTTGCTGCATGTTTCTCGACCAATGCGCTGGGACAGTGATCATGTAATTCTGCTTAACGACGAAATACAACAAATGGCACAAGAACTTGTAAATGCAGATTTACTCGAACGAACACGTATTGGTTTAGATTTCTTCGACGCTACAATCAGCCGGACCGCAGCATGGGTCATTGGCACACGCAACATGCAGAAAGCTCTGCTTAGAGCGCTTTTAATGCCTATAAATTTATTGAAGTCAGCAGAAGAGGAACTGAATTTCACCAAACGTCTAGTTGTTACTGAAGAATTCAAAGATATGCCATTCGGGGCAGTTTGGGAAGAATTCTCTAATCGTGAAAATGTTCCTAATGGCCAAACATTAATCAAAGAACTAGAGCGTTACCAAACTAGTGTATCAGGCCGCAGTCGAGAGTAGAGAATGGCATTTAATTATTAAATTTTATAAATTTTGTATATACTCTAAAAACCCGATTCACTCGGCGGTAGGTGTCGTTTTTGGCAATGGCAAACCTGCAGTTTCAGGTGTTTCTTCGATCTCTTCAAAATCAAAATTATCGAGACGATGAGCCCGCTTACCTGTTTTTTCTGCACTAATTTTAATGTCTTCAATATCTTTAGAAGCCTGTGTAAAGTGGCGATCCAAATTGGACACTCGAGAACCAAGGCGATCTACATCCGCTACCAGCAGGGACAATTCTTTACGGATAGCCCCCGCTTGTTCGCGCATGCGTGCATCCTTAAGAATTGCACGCATCGTGTTCAGCGTGGCCATGCATGTAGTTGGTGAAACAATCCAAACTCGAGCTTCAAAACCCACTCTTACAAGTTCAGAGAAATTTGCATGCAGCTCCGCATATACGGCCTCAGAAGGTAAAAACATTAAAGCACCCTCTGCTGTTTCACCATCAATAATATATTTTTCAGATATATCAGAAATGTGCTTTTTAACGGCAATCTTCATTTGGGCAGTTGCTTGTTTCGCTGCATAATCAGTATCAGCACTGCGAAGTGCCTCGTAAGCTTCCAATGGGAACTTACTATCAATTACGATTGGGCCTGGTGGGTTTGGCAGATGAATTAAGCAATCTGCCCGTTTTCCATTCGATAACGTATACTGCATCGAATAGCTATCGCGGGGCAGAGCTTTGCCAACAATATCGTGCAACTGGATTTCACCGAATGCTCCCCGAGTTTGCTTATTGGACAGAATATCTTGTAGCGACAGAACATCACCTGAAAGCTTTGTGATATTGTCTTGAGCTCTATCGATGACCGCTAGACGTTCCTGCAGCTGAGTTAAGCTAGTTGAGGTTTGCTTGGAAGATCCATGCAGACTTTCTCGCATACGTTCCTGCATCTCATTTAAAGAACGTTGGCTGCGAAGCGCGTTGTCGGCCAGTCGATCTTGCACATGTTGTTGGACAGTCGAAAGGCGAGCCTCAAATGTCTGAATTACTTGGGCTTGTGCCGCTGTTTGGGTATCAGATACAGTCTGTAACCCTCCACGCAATTGTTCTTGCCCTTGATTTAAAGCCTGCACAGTTTGCCCTAAATAATTTAACTGATGGGCCAACGGTTCTGATGCACGGGCTGAACGGTCCGCCGCACGCACAGCAATAATAAGCAAAATTAAGATAATAGTCGCCACAACGAAGGCCAAGAAGACCAAAATCACAGCCGGATCACTGTAATCGAAGACTGAATTTTCAATCTGTATCATGTACGCCCAAAAAGCCGTTCAATATCAGCAAGCTTGAGTTCAACATATGTCGGCCGGCCATGATTGCATTGACCAGAATAAGGTGTTGCTTCCATTTCTCGCAATAAAGCGTTCATTTCCTCCGCCCGCATCCGTCGTCCTGATCTAATCGAGCCATGGCAAGCCACTCGGCTCAAGATTGCTTCAATCTGTGCTTTGACTGAATAACTGGTACCAAGATCAGAAAGCTCATCTAGAATATCACGGATCATCGCCTGAGCATCGACTTCACCCAGTATCGCCGGAGTTTCCCGCACTGCAATAGCGTCACCACCAAAAGGTTCAATACCCAAACCCAATAATTGCAGATCTTCTACAATGTCCATTAGACGAGTACACTCAGATGCAGACAGTGTCACAATCTCCGGAATTAATAACACCTGCGAAGCCACAGTTTTTTCTACCATTTGAGATTTGAGTTTTTCATAGACTAACCGCTCATGAGCGGCATGCTGATCCACAATAACCATCCCGGTTTGTGTCTGTGCTACGATGTAATTTTCATGGACTTGTCCGCGAGCCACACCCAACGGTAAGTCTTCTATCTCTGCATCGTGATTGAAAGCCGGTTGCTCCACACGGGCGCTATAGTCTGTTGCCATTTCAGCAAAGGCAGGCACAGCATGCGATCCAGAGCTAGGCCGGTCCATTTGATAAGCACGTCGTTCCAATGTTTCAGGTTGCATTGCCCCAAGCGTAGCACCAGCTACGGTTGAAGATGCCCGATGGCCAGCACTAGCCAAAGCGTGGCGCAATCCTGACACTATCATTCCACGCACCAACCCGGGATCTCGAAAGCGCACTTCAGATTTAGCAGGATGTACATTCACATCGACAAGTTTAGGGGCGCAATTAATACACAAGACTGCAGCCGGGTGTCGTCCACGACTTAAAAAATCAAAATAGGCAGCACGCAATGCTCCAGTAAGGAGCTTATCTTTCACTGACCGCCCATTGACGTAAAAAAATTGCTCAACAGCTGCGCCTCGTGAATAAGTTGGCAAACCAGCATAACCCGTTAGGTGTAAATTTTCCCGCATAGTATCAATGGCAATACTATTCTCAGCAAAATCAGCGCCAAGTGCATTTGTTAGACGGGCATGCAAAGCTTCCATCGGGTCTCCCGACTGTGCCTCAACCTGAAGAATTATGCGTGGCTTATTTGATACATCGCGCAGTTCAAACCGAATAAAAGGTTTAGCCATTACCAAGCGCTTCACAATATCTAATATCGCTTGGGTTTCGGCTCGGTCTGAACGGAGAAATTTTAAACGCGCAGGCGTTGCGAAGAATAAATCACGCAGAGTAATCACTGTGCCTGAATTTAAGGCAGCTGGTTTAATCTGCCCCATTTCACCACCACAAATTAAAATTTCAGCTGCCTCTTCATTAGCCACGCGGCTTGTAATGGTAAGCCTGCCTACAGAGCCAAGACTAGGAAGTGCCTCACCCCGAAATCCAAACGTGTGTATATTCAACAGATCAGAGCCATCAATTTTTGATGTAGCGTGACGGCTTAAAGCGAGAGGAAGTTCATTAGCAGAAATTCCACAACCGTCGTCTGCCACCCGAATTAATGTCTTACCACCATCAGCAAAGTCAATGCTAATACGGCTGGCACCCGCATCAATAGAGTTCTCCACTAATTCCTTTACTGCTGAAGCAGGTCTCTCGACAACCTCCCCAGCCGCAATACGATTAATTGCCGCCTCCTCTAATTGACGGATTACTGGTCTTATATTGGGGTCCATTGAATTCATCACACAATACCTAGCATCTTAGAAAACGATTCGACTACCTTTGACGTTTCCACTCTCAGAATAACATGAACACGTAAGGGTAAAACTCATCAACATCTGGAGCGAGTACATCAATATAGTTAGGCAGCGCGCAAACCAGCTTCTAAACCAGCCAACACCTTGTCAATTTCATCTTCGGAAATGATTAATGGTGGAGACATCATGATATTATTACCACCTACACGTACCATTGCACCTGCTTCATAAGCAGCTTTGTAAATTCGCTTCATCGTGTCTGCGTCCATTGGTGCCTTCGTGATCGGATCACTCACAATTTCAACGCCAGTCATCAATCCATGCCCTCCTCTAACGTCACCTACAATATCAAACCGTTCCATCAGAGATTGGCATCCTTGGTAAAGCTGGGCCCCGCGCGGGCCAGCATTAGCATTCGTCTCCAGACGCAGTGTTTCTGACAAGCATGCAACTACAGCTGCAGCTCCAACAGGATGCGCAGAATATGTGTAACCATGAAAAATCGACCCATCAGCATCCGCCTTTTCGAAAACTTCTGCTATAGCTTCATTCATCAAGGCGGCACCAACTGGGAAATACCCTGAAGTGATGCCTTTAGCGCAGCACATCATATCAGGTTGTACATCCCAATGACGGCTACCTGACCAATCTCCAGTACGTCCAAAACCTGTAATGACTTCATCAGCAATCAGCAATATCCCATATTTATAACAAATCTCTCGCATCAAGGGCATGAATATTTCATCCGGAACAATCACGCCACCTGCACCTTGAATCGGCTCCATAATGAAAGCAGCAATGCTACGGGGCCCCTGAAATTGGATTTCATCCTCCATCATTGAAGCAATATTCTGCGCTAAGACGGCAGGGTCTGTCTCATCAAAAGGATTACGATAGGTATAAGGGCTTGGAAGATGAAAACATCCAGCCATCAATGGTTCATATGCAATCCGGAACCTATTATTTCCGTTGACAGATGCACCACCAAAATGTGTACCATGATATCCTTTTTTCAAAGATAGAAATTTTGTGCGCTCTGGCTCACCGCGCAAACGGTGATACTGACGCGACAAACGGAGACAGGTTTCAACCGAATCTGATCCGCCAGATGTAAAAAATACTCGAGCCATACCATCAGCTTCAAAAAAATTCCGCACCATATAAGAAGCCTCAATTGCTGGCGGATTAGAAGTACCTGCAAAAGCAGAGTAATAGGGCAAATCATGTAGCTGTTTTGTAATAGCGTTTTTAATCACGTCGTTAGAGTACCCAAGGTTTACACACCAAAGTCCACCAACAGCATCAACCGTTTTATGCCCATCGATGTCCTCTATCACCGAACCATAAGCGCCTGTGATAATAGTTGGAGCATGCTCCATCGCTTCACCTGGATGTCCCATGGGGTGCCACATGTGACGAGCATTGTTAGCGCGTAAGAAATTATCGTCTTTCATAACCAGCCTCTAAATTTCAAGATTACAACTAAACTAAAGCATTGCACTTCCACACTGTATGGATCGTTCATCCATACATCAGTTAAAGTACAGAAACCACAATATCATATAAAGCTCTTATACTGCTCGTTGGGCTGTCTATCATTATCACTATCCAAACTACAGCGAGGTAGTGGAACTCAAGTCTACAAAAAGAAAATAATTACGATATCACTTTTTTACTAAGCGCTTGTTCTCGGTGAAACGAATAAACGCCTGTAACAACTATAATAAATGTTCCAATTAAAGTTGGTTGATCAGGCCAATCACCAAACATTAAAATACCTAACCCTATTGCCCCAATCATAGAGGTGTAGCGAAAAGGAGATACAAAACCTATGTCACCAGTTCGTATCGCCATAACACTTAATAAAGTAGCTATCAGAATTGCGACGGCAGAGCCAAAAATTAACAACCATGACGCTGCATTGACTGTTTGCCATTCTACACCAATCAACATAATTCCAGCAAACAAAGTACTGCCGATAGCCGTTGCAAGCACAACAGTAACAGTCGGTACTGTGCTCGTCAGTTTTCGGGTAGCAATTTCTCTTATTGTAACAAAAACCATCGCTGATAAGGCAGAAAGCGAATAATAATTAAAACCATCAAGACCAGGCCGTACGACTATTAAAACACCTACAAAACCAGCGAGTATAGCGGTCCAACGTCGCCATCCGACAGGCTCCAAAAGAAAAAGAGCCGCAGCCATTGTAATGGCGAGCGGTAAAGCCTGTAGTATTGCTGTGACATTGGCAAGCGGCATATGCTTTAGGGCTGTTAAAAATGCAACCGTGGTAAGAATTTCAGCAACCACACGCACTGTAATGAGGTGCTTATCGTGCTTTGACAATTCGAGTATTGTAGTTTTAGTGATCCATGCCACTGCCAAAACAGGTAGAATGGTTATGATACTGCGCAGAAATACTGCCTGAAATAAAGCCATCTCAGAAAAAAGGAGTTTCATAAAGGCATCATTAATAACATATGCAGATACGCAGCCAGTCATAAGGGCAGCGCCTTTCATATTGTTGTTTAGACGCATAATTAACTCCAAAAAAAATTGCTGATAAATAATGTGACAAGTCAAATAAATCCAATAAAGATTTGGACCAGACCAGTGAGCTACCAGAGATGTAAAAAGCTCACCAGATCTTAAGGGCTACGAATACTGAAATCTGAATAGTTTCTTCAGTAATACAAATTGAGAGCATGTAAACAATTGTCTTGAGACATCTACAACCAGAGTTACTCTCCAGGGTAAAGGTTCAGGTCGTACGCTTTCTACATGGTCCAATCATAGCGGTAATTGCCAATATGACCCCGGATATTGTTGCAATCATGCCCGCTGCACTTACAGAATTGAAATTGCCAAACCATTGTGGTCCATATCCTGCTAAAAAATAACCTATGATTGCAGCAAAAGCTGCAAAAATAACTGACCATGCAATTTGATGACCCAACCTATTAGTCATCATCCGAGCAGCCGCAGGCGGGCAGATAAACATGGCAATGACAATAATTGATCCTACGGCATCAAATGCTGCAACTGCCGCAATTGCAGAAACAAATACAAGCACCAATCCTAGTGAACCGGTAGCAATACCAACACTTTTCGCATACGCCTCATCAAAGGTGGACACGCCTAATGGTCTCCAAAAGATAAAAATAAAAATACAAATCAAGAGAAGTGCCGCCATCATCCGAGGCAGTTCAACTGGGACAGTTCTGAGCGTCGCTGGATCAAGCAGGGAACCCCATCCTTTTGCATCAAGCCAAATAAGACTTTCCAGATTACCAAATAACGCGTGCTCAACATCTAAATGAACGCCTGAGGTATCCGATTGCTCAAGAAGTAGAACGCCTACAGCAAACATTGCAGTAAAGATCACGCCCATAGCAGCACCTGTTTCAATGCGGCCAAGTCGCCTAACAACCTCAATTGCTAAGACTGCTATTAAAGCCGCAGAAGCCGCCCCAAACAACATAGGTCCAGTTGCCACAGCACCGGTGACAAGGAATGCTACAACTATGCCAGGCAATACAACATGGCTAATAGCATCACCAATCAGAGATTGGCTTCGTAATAACAGAAAATTTCCAGGCAACGCACAACCGATAGCAACGCAAACACCTATCATTATTGGCGTGAGAGAGAGTGAAACAAATTCTGCTCCCATCAAAACAACGCCCGCGGAGCTATAATCCGCCCATCCACCTCATTCATTTGATCAGGTGTTAAAAATTCTTCAATCACAGTCAGCCCATCATACCGAGTTGCCGCCGCCGCAAAACTTTGATCAGCACGCACAATAGACCAACGGTTTTCATCCAATAGCGCTTTGGCAGCCGCTGCTTGTCCAGACGCAGTAGCTACTCCGTCTGGCAGTATCAATCCAGCACGAAACATCAACCTCCGCGTCAGTGCCTCATAAATTGGTTGACCTTGCGCTAGTGCTAAAAGCCCCTGACGCAGATGGATTTGCCGCTGATACTGATAGTGCGTCAAAACGGAAGCCAAAACCCCTCTCTTTGGGGCAAATAGCAGCGACATCACAAAAAAGGCAAACCCAACAAGTACAATAATTGGTCCAGTTGGTAAGGCAGGTGCCACTGCAGACAATGCAGCGCCAATGTAACCAGACAATCCACCCAATATAGCTGCAATCAAAATTACACCGTCAGATCTATCAGTCCAAAAACGCGCAGAGACGGCTGGAACAATTAAAAGTGCAACTATCAAAATTAAGCCCACTACTTTAAGACCAACAACTGTCACAACCAAAACAATACCCATCATCGCAAAATCAATCCATGCTAATGACCAGCCAGAGGACTCCGCAAATGCAGGATCAAATGCCGCCAATTCAAACGGCCGACGCAAAAATAGAACTAGAGACAATACCACTGATGCAGCTACGGCCAACAGTAATGCGTCACCGCGTAACATTCCCGCTGTGGAACCAAGGAGAAAGCCTTCCAAACCAGCTTGCTGCCCAACATTCATAGTTTGGACGATGGTTAACATCACAATACCCAGCCCAAAAAAGACTGATAAGACTGCCCCAATAGCCGCATCCTCACCAAGTCGAGTGCGCGTTGTTAACCAATGCAAACATAAAAGGCCCAAAGCCGCAGACACACCAGCTCCAAACAATAGCCCAAATAAAGACCGTCCATTACCACCAAAAGAGACCATAACTATGAAAGCTAAAGCAATACCAGGCAAAGTAGCATGGGAAATTGCATCACTCACCAATGCACGTTTTCGTAGGAACAAAAAAGTTCCAGCAACACCTGCAGCAATTCCGAGTAGGCAGGCACCCAAAGTTACCAAAGTTGCATTATAACCAAGCTGTAAGAGTAGCGCGTCAATCATTATAATTAGATAGCCACGCTTTCAGGGTCAACACGGGCAGTAGCCAGCCGTCCCCCGTAAGTAACTTGGAGATTTGCCTCAGTAAATATATCGTCAATAGGACCTGCAGCAACAACTTGTTTGTTTAATAAAACAACATCGTCAAAATAATCGGAAACTGTTGCGAGGTCGTGGTGAACGGCAACAATAGTTGACCCGGAATCTCTTAACTCTTGTAAAACAGCAATGATGGTTTTTTCAGTTGCTGCATCGACACCAGCAAGAGGCTCATCCAGAACGTAAATCTCGGCATCTTGTGCTAATGCCCGTGCTAAAAACACACGTTGCTGTTGACCACCTGAAAGTTGGCCAATCTGACGGGTGGCAAAATCAGCCATGCCCACACGGTTCAAACATTTAATAGCTTGTTCACGATGTGACGCGCGGACACGTCCTAGCAGTCCAAGATTTCTATACATCCCCATCATCACAACATCGATTACTCGGGTTGGGAAATCCCAATCTACGCTTGCCCGTTGTGGCATATAGGCGATCTTGTCTCGCATTTTAACAAGAGGCTTACCTAATATGCTGACTGACCCAGCCAATGGTTTTATCACGCCTAAAACGGCCTTAAGTAACGTTGATTTACCAGCTCCATTAGGTCCCACAATAGCTGTCATCGTAGCGGGGTGAACCACCATATTAACGGAAAATATTGCTGGGGTCTGATTATATGAAACAGTAAGGCCATGCACAGCCAGTGGGCTAACGGATTGAGCTAAATTAGCATTTTTATTATGAGCGTCATTAACAAGTGAAATACTCATGCCGCACCCGCCAATTTACCCAGTCTTCCTCTGGCAGTTACGTCCGCGCCCAATGCTCTCGCTATTGTCGTCACATTATGATCAATCATTCCCAGCCATGTGCCCTCATATGTCCCGTCAACGCCCATAGCGTCACTGAATAAAGTGCCACCAATACTAACGTCATGGCCTTGAGCAGCAGCACCCTCAATAAGCGCGCGTACATTACGATCAGAAACGGATGTTTCAACAAATACAGCAGGGACTTTGCGATCAACCAAAATATCAACAAGTTCACTAATGCGATTTAAACCAGCTTCACTTTCAGTTGAGATACCCTGAATACCAAGCACATCAAAGTTATAGGCTTTACCGAAATACCCAAAGGCATCATGGGCCGTCAGTAAAATCCGGCTTTTTGGCGGTACTTTCATAAGTGTGTCGCGAGAGTAAGCGTCCAATGCAACGGCTTCTTGAACGAATGTGGAAGCGTTTTCTTCAAAAAGAGAACGCATTTCAGGGTATAAATTAGTTAATTCATCAACGACAATAGACGTACACTGGGCCCAAATTACAGGATCCATCCATACATGTGGATCAAAGCTATCATCATAGTCAGCATGAGTAATCAACTGTGCTGGGTCTAGATTATCCGCCACAGCATAAACAGATCTCTCACGATCCAAATCTGCTAAAAATTCTTCCATTTGGGCTTCTAAGTATAAACCATGCCAAAACGTTACATCAGCACGCGTCATCGCTACGATGTCACTACGGGTCTGACGATAGCTATGAGGATCTATACCTGCGCCCATTAGCCCGCGGACAACGACTGCTTCACCACCAATCTGGCGCACCATGTCAGCGATCATACCAGTTGTTGCAATAACTTTTAGGGGTGCCGCCGCAAGAACTGGCATTGCCGCGAATGCAGCAATGCCAGCGAGCACTGCACGGCGAGGAGTATCTACTTTAAACAAATCAACCATCATCTAGTTGAATATGAGAGTCATTCTCAAAAGTCAATGTTATTGCGATTGATTCGCAAATTTAGATTTTAAAGAAAGAATTTTTTTGTATTTTAGATGTATCTCACCAGCCATTTTATCAAAGTACCAAAGTTAGCCAAAATTCAAAATTGTATAAATTAAAAATGGTCATATCCTATACTTAAGATCGCAACGACTTGCCAAATGCTGCACCCCATGCGACCATTTTTAACAAATCTACCCAAGAAGAAAATTACATGCCAATCCGCACACCATTAGAAACGGTCAATCAGTCAACGGTCCAACTACCTCGAATTCTGGAGCCCCGAAATTCAGGAATACCGCTAGATATGGATTGGCTGCGCGCAGTTGAGGCAAACACATCAGCAATCGAACGTAGATGCTCCTCAATACCGGGGCGGCGATCCATCAAGAACGACCATCAGGCAGCATGGTTACTGCGGGCTATAACTTGCATCGATCTAACCACTTTATCAGGCGATGATACAGAAAGAAGAGTTCAACGAATTTGCGCTAAAGCCCGACAACCAGTGCGTGCAGATTTACTGAAGCAGCTCAATTTAACAGGGCTGACCACAGGAGCAGTTTGTGTTTACCATGAAATGGTGCAAACTGCGGTAGCCGCATTAAAGGGATCGGGGATTCCTGTAGCAGCAGTTTCAACAGGTTTTCCCGCAGGTTTGTCTCCACTCCATCTACGCATTCAAGAAATCGCCGAAAGCGTTAAAGCAGGGGCTAAAGAAATTGATATCGTTATTTCGCGGCGTCATGTTCTAGAAGGCAACTGGCAAGCGCTCTATGAAGAAACACTCAAAATGCGCAAAGCGTGTGGAGATGCTCATATCAAAGCGATATTGGCGGCAGGTGAATTAGGATCACTGCGAAATGTTGCTCGCGCTTCTTTAGTTTGCATGATGGCGGGAGCAGACTTCATTAAAACATCAACAGGCAAGGAAAGTGTAAATGCGACACTGCCCATAACATTAGTAATGATCCGCGCGATACGGGAATATCATGAACGTACGGGGTTTCGCGTTGGTTACAAACCGGCAGGTGGTATATCCAAGGCGAAGGATGCGCTAACATATCTGACCCTAATAAAGGAAGAATTAGGCAACCGTTGGCTGCGAGCTGACCTCTTTCGCTTTGGGGCCTCCTCACTGTTGGGAGATATTGAACGCCAGTTAGAACACTATCTGACTGGAGCTTACTCTGCTGGGTATCGTCACCCTATTGGATAATTAGAATTTAAGATAAATTCCGAGCTATTTTTAACCTGAAAAACTGCTCGGCTTCTAATAAGGAGCAAGTATGACTGTAAAAGAAATTTTTGAAACTATGGAATACGGCCCTGCACCCGAAGCAACCAAAGAAGCAATGGCTTGGATTAATGCAAAAAATGCACATTTTGGTCAATTTATTGATGGGGTATTTACAGAGCCGTGCAAAGGGTTCGATAGCTTTAACCCTACAACTGGTAAAAAACTTGCCACCCTCACTCAAGCAACACAAAAAAACGTAGATACAGCAGTACAAGCCGCCCGTGCAGCACAGCCAGCTTGGGCGAAAGCGCGTGGTTATAAACGTGCCCGCGTACTTTATGCAATCGCTCGCCTTTTGCAAAAACATAGTCGCTTATTTGCCGTGCTGGAGACACTCGATAATGGCAAACCCATCCGAGAAAGCCGCGACATCGATATTCCATTAGTCCAACGTCACTTTTACTACCACGCCGGCATGGCTCAATTAATGAGTGTTGAGTTGCCAGACCAAGAGGCGATGGGTGTTTGCGGGCAAATAATTCCATGGAACTTTCCTTTACTTATGCTTGCTTGGAAAGTTGCGCCTGCACTTGCAATGGGAAACACTGTTGTCCTTAAACCGGCTGAATACACGTCGCTCACTGCGCTTTTATTTGCTGAAATTTGTATAGAAGCAGGCGTACCCAAAGGCGTAGTCAACATAATTACTGGTAATGGTGTTGTGGGCGAAATGCTAGTGAATGCTAATGTAGATAAGATCGCATTCACGGGCTCCACTTCTGTTGGCCGCCATATCCGCGAAGCAACTGCGGGCTCTGGAAAAGCGCTTACACTCGAGCTTGGTGGCAAGTCGCCATATATTGTATTTGACGATGCAGACTTAGATTCAGCAGTAGAAGGTTTGGTTGACGCAATCTGGTTAAACCAAGGACAGGTTTGTTGCGCTGGGTCAAGATTGTTAGTGCACGAACCTATCGCTGACAACTTCTACGCCAAATTACGCGCGAGAATGGACAAATTAAGAGTTGGAGATCCACTGGATAAGTCGACTGATATTGGTGCGATTGTAGACATGTCGCAACTAAACTCAATTTCACAAATGGTTTCTACCAATTCAGCCGGACATACCTATCAGTCACCGGGCAAACTACCAGAAAGAGGATACTACTACCCACCAACTCTGATCACGGAACTAAATACCGCAGATACACTTATGCAAGAAGAAATCTTTGGTCCTGTTTTAGTCTCTACTACCTTCCGTACTCCCACTGAGGCAGTAGAAATAGCAAATAACACACGATACGGTCTATCAGCGTCCGTTTGGAGTGAAAATGTAAACCTTGCACTCGATGTAGCACCTAAACTTTTTGTAGGGATTGTTTGGGTCAATGGTACAAACATGATGGACGCCGCTGCGGGCTTTGGTGGCGTACGTGAAAGCGGCTTTGGGCGCGAAGGCGGTTGGGAGGGTCTCAAGGGCTACACCAAACCAAAGGATACAAATAAACCACTTAAAAAAATCTTACCATTCACCGGCAGTTCTGAAACAGTGAGTACAATAGATCGTACGGCAAAACTATATATTGCAGGGAAACAAACACGCCCCGATAGTGGATATTCTCGAAATGTTTTTAGCAAGAGTGGTTCTCTGCTTGGTCAATCCAGTCTTGCCAACCGCAAAGACTTGCGAAACGCCGTTGAGGCAGCGCATGCCGCAAAATCGTGGTCTAAAACAACAGGACATCAACGCGCGCAAATCATTTATTATATTGCTGAAAATCTGGCTGCACGCACGGATGAATTTGCTACCCGTATTAACAATTTAGTGGGTGGCGAAGGCGGTAAACAAGAAGTTGAACAATCGCTTGAAAGACTATTCACCTATGCTGCTTGGGCAGATAAGTATGATGGTGCTACCAAGAATATACCAATTAGAGGCATTGCGTTAGCATTAAATGAGCCTGTTGGGGTAATTGGAGCGTTATGCCCAGATGATAAGCCATTATTGGGATTGGTCTCACTAATGGCGCCTGCCATCGCAATGGGAAACCAGATCATTCTAACAGCATCAGAACCGTTTCCATTAATTGCTACTGACTTCTACCAAGTTCTTGAAACATCTGATGTTCCTGCTGGTGTGGTAAACATACTCACAGGCTGCCACATAGAAATAGCACCTCAAATGGCCAGCCATCTAAATATCGATGCAGTATGGTCTTTCTCAAGCTCGAATCTATCAAAAATAATTGAAAAAAACGCAGCGGGGAACCTAAAACGTACTTGGGTTAACAATGGGCTTGATCGAATTTGGACTAAGTCTGATGGGGAAGGCCATATTTTTCTTCAGGCCTCCACAGAAATCAAAACAGTCTGGGTTCCATATGGCGAGTAGCAAATGTTGTTTTCAAACAGCCTCTGAGGACCTACTTATTTTGTAGTGCATGCCATCGAAGAATTTGAATAATCACGAGAGTAATTTCAATCAGCAGCAAATGGCTGAAAATAATTCAATTTTGAATAGTCTCGTCCAAACCCAGTGGCTTACCAACAACAACAAAATGCAAGTCTTCGGTACGCAGTAGCTCCTTTGCAACACGCTGGACATCTTCCAGTGTCACAGCCTCCACCATAGCATTGCGGGTTGGTATATAATCAATTGGCAAACCTACCATTTGCATGCCAACCATTATTCGCGCAATTGGTCCGTTTCCATCAAAACGTAGGGGGTATGAGCCCGTAACAAACGTTTTAGCTGCGTCCAATTCAGCTTGTGTAACCCCATCCGTAGCTGCACGCTCCCATTCGTCACGAATAACAGACACAGCCTCCGCAATTTTATTATTGGCTGACGCAACCTGTCCCTGAAGGGTTGCAGCATGGTCTTGTGAAACAAGATAGGAATATACCCCATATGTCAGGCCACGTTTCTCCCTGACTTCCTGCATCAAACGGCTTTCAAAACCCCCAGCGCCAAGAATATGGTTCAACAATCGAGCAGCAAAAAAATCAGGATCTTTCTGATCAATTCCACCGTGACCAAAAATTGTAACAGACTGCGGTGTTTCAAAAGGAATTACAGTAATCCCACCCTTTATCATAATATCTGCAGAATCTGGTTGAGGCGCTCCAACTTCAGGCAAATCACCAAGCAGTTTATCCAGCAATGGTCCCAACTCTTCAGGAGATATATCTCCCACTACGCCAACGTAGATCCGGTCTTTGGCAAATACTGCCTTATGAGCTTCGACCACGTCATCCCTTGTTAACAATGATACACTATCAAGTGAGCCCTTAAATTGTGTTGAATAGGGATGATCACCGAAAGCCATCTCATCAAATGCAGCCCGAGCGATCTGATTTGGATCTTTAGCATCGGATCGTAAACTGGATAGTACCTGCTCACGCACACGATCCAAAGCAACTTGTTCAAACGTTGGTTCGATCAAAGATAATCGCAATAATGCCACAGCTTCGTCTCGGTTTTCGGTAAGAAATTTCGCTGAAACAGACAAAGAGTCTGGCCCTGCACGATATAAAAAACTGGAAGCGAGCCTTTCTTGTGCTTCTGTAAAACTACGAGAATCAAGATCACCAGCGCCTTCTTCCAACAGGCCAGTCATCAAATTTATTGCTCCACGTTTGCCTGAGGCATCCAGTGAAGCACCACCACGAAAACGCAATTCAAGCGCCACAAACGGAATTGAGGACTCTTGAACCAACCATGCAGTAATCCCCCCTTTGCTCACGACCTCTTCAATTTCAGTTTCGGTACGAGCCGGCAATGCAGAAATACAGGCGAGCAAGAAGGCTGCAATCAAACGGC
>Ga0233438_10000338_pt1 | contig 62418 bp, 51 predicted proteins | sample SI_123_September_FD_182720 | JGI IMG/M metagenome (GOLD analysis project Ga0233438, IMG submission 182720) | Seawater microbial communities from Saanich Inlet, British Columbia, Canada - SI_123_September2016_10_MG | ecosystem: Environmental > Aquatic > Marine > Inlet | place: Canada: British...
CTTACTTTTACTGGTGTTGATTGGTTTTTTGTGGACACTGCGGCTTATGATATTCAAATTTTTTAGTTTCTTTCAAGTAGATATTTTATCTTTTTATTTGGCGTTACATTCACCCAATATATTACCGGTATTGAAGATTGCATAATTGATTAAAAATTAATTCAGACACACATTCACGATGGATGAATTGTGTGGATAGTAATTATTTTTTTATAAAAAGTTTGATCTTTTTTACTGTAAAATGACAACATAACTTTTGAAATTTTATATAATTAAAGCAATGACTTCTAGAGTATACCGATGTTAGATATATATGCAGGTGCGTCAGCGCTAAACAAAATTAAGGCTCATGGTTTATCACCTGCACTATTTGATACGATATTAGGTGCATCAGGTGGGCCAAAATGGTTTGTATTAGCCGGTTTAGATCGTATTCTTATTCCTGAATTCTTTGCATCAACATCACATGAATTGAATGTTGTGGGAAGTTCAGCGGGTGCGTTTAGAGCCGCATGTATGGCTCAGTCGGATCCTCGTGCTGCTATCGACCGTTTAGCGCACTATTACTCTCATACCGTTTATGATGGCAAACCCACTCCCAAAGATATTACCCAATCGGTGATTGATATAATGGATAGTATGATGGGAGAGAATGGAATTGATGAAATTATTAATAACCCCAGAGTGAAAGCACATTTTATTGTTGCTCGTGCAAAAGGATTTAATCGATATGAATCTAAATGCCTTCAAATACCCGGTCTAGCATTATCTGCAGGTCTGAATTATGGGTCTCGTCGTTTTCTTAAGCGTTCATTTGACCGCGTCGTTTTTTCTACCTCACCGCTTGAAATTCTTTGTCCATATGCTTTACCTTCTGACTATCAAACATTAACTAAAGCTAACTTGATTCAAGCATTGACTGCATCCGGTTCAATTCCTGCCATAATGGAAGGTGTTAAAGATATTGTCGGTGCACCCAAAGGTATGTATCGAGATGGTGGGGTAGTGGATTATCATTTTGATATGCAGTTCAAGCATCATCAATATAATGATAAGTTAATTTTATATCCCCATTTTTATGCCAAGCCAAGTCCTGGTTGGTTTGATAAGTCAATTAAATCTCGTACTCCTCATATCAACAGTTATGATAATGTCGTGATGCTTGTACCTAGCCGTCAATTTGTGAATAGCCTACCATACAGCAAAATACCTGATCGTACCGATTTTGAAACGATGGATGCCAGTACCCGAATCGCATATTGGACAGAGGTACTTAAACAAACTGACAAGTTAGGAGATACATTTTTAGAGATGGCTTCAGATCCTAATATTAGTCAGCGGATTAAACCTTTTGTTTTTTCATAAAAAGCCTTTGACACACGGATCTTAATCCGTATAATTCACGCCACTTCCAAGAAGTACCCGTCGAATCGTAGCTCAGGCGGGAGAGCGCCTCGTTGACATCGAGGAGGTCGGCAGTTCGATCCTGCCCGATTCGACCATTTCTATATATCTATTTCTCCCTTTTATTCTAAATTAAAATCAGCAGTCATTTTGTCATTACAGACAAACAGTTCCATTTATTGCACAGAGGGTTGTAAACCACATCGATTTAACAGTGTTTGAAGTTCACTGACATGCGCGGCAAACTTCTGCTTATAAGTGTCATAAATATCCATTTCATTTTGGATAAATGCTTTCATTGCTGAGTTGATATGTTTATCTTCCACTAGCTGTGTCAATAATGGCAATAACACCTGTGCGTATCGATTAGTACTACTGGCAATGGGTTGCAGTTCTTGAATGAAAAATTGGCTCATTACATTTTTAAAAATACTTATTTGTTTTTTATCATGAGCGGTTGCACAAATAAAATCACTATTATGGTCTTTTAGAAGCGCATTAACATGTGTTAATCCAGTCATTAAGTATCGAGTCGTACGAAAAAGCCGAGCTGGTAATCTGAACTGTTCTATGTGTGCTAAGTGGCGCTCAATCTCGGAATGAGTAATAGATTTGCCTATTTTTATATTATGTAAATATTGTAATGCCTGTGTCGTTTCAATAAATCCATCGGTTTCGTCACCTTGAACAAAACGTTGATCAAAACTTAAACCAAGGCGAATACTGTCACTATTTTGTATAAGGTTAGCCCATGTCATTGGGAAGTTTAGACGCTTTTGAATTAACGCATTTTCTAAACCAGATTTAACAGTATTATGTTCACTTTCGTCAACATCGTGTTCAATAAGCGCAATACAATTTTGCAAAGTATCGCGAAGCTGCGCTTCATAAACAATTCGTCGAGAAGGGTATTCAACTTTACCCAATGCGGTGTTGCGTTGTGCAATTAACGGAGCCAATTCACAACCATTGATGGCATAGAAGTCACGTAATGGGATTGTGACTGTTGGAATAGTCACTCTGCGCTGTTCCACCGCAGGGAAATCAATATTAACTTGAGGTTGGATTGGATCAGTTTTGATTGATAGCACTCGAAACATACGTTTCTGGTATTCTTCAAAACTATTTGGTAATCGTTGTCCGTCGGAACAACCGACTAAAGCTAATAAAAAGGGGGCTATCAGTAAAGTGTTAAAAGGTTTTATCTGCATGCAGGCGCTCTCTTAATTGGGCAAAGGTTTCAGCTGTTGCATTTTTAAGTAAGGTTTTAGAGAGCCAAGTAGGAATCAAACCACCTGGCTCGGCACTGGCTAGATAATTCAATTCATACCAGCCATCATGTGAGTAACTCATTGACCATTGTGCCGTCACATTATTCATCATGACTCGCTTTGGGTGAGTAGGATAGTCACTGGAAATATCTTCAATTAATATTGAAAGGTGTTGGTGTGATTGATCAAATTGATGAAAAGAACGGGTATACATTTCACGGTCAGCGACTGGCCAGGGACTATTAAAAACAGTATGAACAAATCGATATTGTGATAATGACTGATTGAGGACTTCAACACGTTTACAATTGGCAATCCAACTACAATCTTTTTGAGTGTGTTCAAGAAGTGCGAAAAACTCATCCGGTGTGGCATGGACGTACATCTTTGCATTCACTTTATATACATTATTCACTGTCGAAGATGACACTAAAATATGCTGAGATACTTGTTTTTGCTCCCAGTCTTGAACGCTAATTTGAGCCAAAATAACTGGACTATATAATGATGAGATTAATAACCATGGCAGTGTAATAAATATAAAAAAAACAAAAGATTGCATCAAATTAATCTCTATCTGTATAATATTGCGCATTGTAGCATTGGTACGCTAGATTCACTACGAACTCAACCAATGCATTTATTAAGACTAATACAAGTGGCGCAATGTAGGCGTCACCACTGTTAAAGGATTTTTCATGCCCATTATTACCTTACCTGACGGTTCTACCCGTGAATTTGACCAAGCTGTTTCGATTATGGATGTTGCTAATGACATCGGTCCTGGTTTAGCTAAAGCAACGATAGCTGGCAAAATCAACGGTGAATTAGCAGATGCTTGTGATCTTATTACCTGTGATGCACAGCTTCAGATCATTACTGCTCGTGATGAGGCGGGTCTAGAAATTATTCGTCACTCGTGTGCACATTTAATTGGCCATGCTATTAAACAATTATTTCCCGATGTAAAAATGGCAATTGGACCGACGATTGATAATGGATTTTATTATGACGTTGATTTAGAGCATTCATTGACGCAAGACGATTTAGATAACATTGAAAAGCGGATGTTACAGTTAGCCAAAACATCTTATGATGTGGTGAAGAATGTTGGTTCATGGCAAACCGCTCGTGACACATTTGAACAGCGCGGCGAATCCTACAAATTAGAAATTTTGGACGAGAACATAAGCCAAGACGACACCCCAGCATTATATGTACATGAAGAATACATTGATATGTGTCGCGGTCCGCATGTCCCTAATATGCGTTTCTGTCAGCATTTCAAGATCATGAAAGTGGCGGGTGCATATTGGCGTGGTAATTCAGAAAATAAAATGCTTCAACGCATTTACGGTACAGCATGGGCTGATAAGAAACAGCTTAAAGCGTACTTGAATCGTCTAGAAGAAGCAGAAAAGCGTGATCACCGTAAAATCGGTAAGACGTTAGATTTATTCCATTGGCAAGAAGAAGCTCCTGGTATGGTTTTTTGGCACAATGATGGTTGGTCGATCTACACCGAACTAGAAAGCTTTATCCGTAAAAAATTAACGCAGTATGATTACCAAGAAGTAAAAGGCCCATTAATGATGGACCGTTCTTTATGGGAAAAGTCAGGACACTGGGGTAAGTATTCGAGCAATATGTTTACTACAGAGTCGGAAAAACGTGAATATGCGATTAAGCCGATGAACTGTCCTGGACACGTGCAAATCTTTAATCAAGGCCTCAAATCATATCGTGATTTACCCTTACGTATGGCCGAGTTTGGTTGTTGTCATCGTAATGAACCATCAGGTGCATTACATGGACTGATGCGTGTTCGTGGTTTTACGCAAGATGACGCACATATATTCTGCACTGAAGAGCAAATACTCGATGAAGTCAGTGGTTGTATCAAAATGGTATACGATACCTATGAAACGTTTGGTTTTGAAAAAATCGTCGTAAAATTATCGACACGTCCTGAAGAACGCGTAGGTAGTGATGACATTTGGGATAAAACAGAGAGTGCTTTGGCTGACGCATTAAAAGCGAACGATATAGAATTTGATTATCAACCAGGCGAGGGCGCATTTTACGGTCCTAAAATTGAATTTACCTTACATGATTGTCTTGATCGTGCCTGGCAGTGCGGCACAGTTCAATTAGATTTCTCAATGCCTGGCCGTTTAGGCTCAACTTATGTGGCTGAAGATGGTGAGCGAAAAGTGCCTGTTATGATCCACAGAGCTATTTTGGGTTCATTAGAACGTTTCATTGGGATCCTAACTGAAGAATATGCGGGTCATTTTCCGACCTGGTTAGCTCCAACTCAAGCCGTAATTTTGAATATTACGGACAAACAGAGCGAATATTGCACAAAAATTGCAAAAAAACTGCAAGAAAACGCAATTAGAGTGAAACCGGACTTGAGAAATGAGAAGATAGGCTTTAAAATCCGCGAGCACACTTTAAAGCGTGTTCCGTATATGTTAGTTGTCGGCGATAAAGAAATGGAAGCTGGCGAAGTAGCGGTACGCACCCGTAAGGGTGATGACTTAGGAAAAATGTCGATTGAAGACTTCCTAATTAAAGTTAGAACAGATATCGCAGATAAAGTAATTAGTTAATCTCTTGGAGGAATAGCACATTAAAGGCGCTAATAATAAAGCACAGAGCGATAAAGCTCGAATCAATGATGAAATTAATGTAAGCGAAGTACGCTTAATTGGCAAAGATGGTGAACAAGTTGGCGTTGTGACTTTGGCGGAAGCCCAAGAAATGGCAGATACGAATAGTTTAGATTTGGTTGAAATCAGTCCAAATGCTGAACCACCGGTTTGTAAAGTCATGGATTATGGCAAATTCCTGTTTGAGAAAAGTAAGGCTCTTAAAGAGCAAAAGAAAAAACAAAAGCAAATTCAGGTCAAGGAGATTAAATTTCGCCCTGGCACTGATGAAGGCGATTACCAGGTCAAACTGCGCAACCTGCGTCGCTTTCTAGAGGCTGGTGATAAAGCCAAAGTCACAATCCGCTACCGTGGACGTGAAATGGCTCACCAAGAGATCGGGATTGAATTATTAAAACGCGTTCGCGCGGATTTAGAAGATATCTCAAATTGTGAAGCGTTCCCTCATCGTGTTGAAGGACGTCAAATGATTATGGTCTTGGCCCCACTTAAGAAGTAATTGTGGTTTACAAGTTTATCTGTCTGCAACCAGATAACACCTAATTACTAAATTTTAATCAGTCATTAATCTGCAAATTATGACTTTAATATAACAATGCGGAGTTTTAGCAATGCCTAAAATGAAATCCAACTCTGGAGCAGCTAAGCGTTTTCGTAAGACAGCGTCTGGTCGTTTCAAATCAAAGCAGTCTCACTTGCGTCACATTTTGACCAAGAAGAGTACTAAACGTAAACGTCACTTACGTGGCAAAAAATTAGTTCATGATTCGGATACTAAGCTTATCCAACGCATGTTACCTTACGTTTAAGACAGGAGACTAAATCATGGCTAGAGTAAAACGCGGTACTATTGCACGCGCTCGTCATAAAAAAGTATTAAAACAGGCCAAAGGTTATTACGGTGCTCGTTCACGTGTTTATCGCGTAGCGGTACAAGCAGTAACTAAAGCTGGTCAATATGCATATCGTGACCGTCGTCAGCGTAAGCGTCAATTCCGTCAATTATGGATTGCACGTATCAATGCGGCATCACGTCAAAATGGTTTATCGTATAGCCGTTTCATTAACGGTTTAAAGAAAGCGTCTGTTGAGATCGATCGTAAGATCCTTGCTGACATCGCTGTTCACGATAAAGTTGCTTTCACTGCATTAGTCGCTACGGCGAAAGGTGCATTAGCATAATATTTTAAGCAAAAGTTTAAGTTCTGGAAAAACGGTGAGTAGGATACTCACCGTTTTTTTTTTACTTTTTTTTCAGTTATGCCATATTTATCGACTGATTAACTACACAAGTGCCTAATATTTCATGTAAAATGTGCCATATTCTTATTTATATTTAACTTTTCCATCTGGGGATTCCATGGAACTTGAAGCCATTGTCAATGAAGCAAAAAGCTTGATTGAAGCTGCATCTGATGTAGCGACTCTTGACGGCGTTCGCGTCGATTTTATGGGCAAAAAAGGTAAGTTAACTGACTTACTAAAGGGCCTAGGCAAATTATCCAATGAAGAACGTCCTTTAGCCGGCCAAAAAATCAATGTCGCTAAGCAGGAAATTCAACAACTCATTAGCGTCAAGTCAGATGCACTCAAACTGGCAGAGATGAACGCAAAGTTAGCCAATGAGGCGGTTGATGTAACCTTACCTGGTATTGCACAAGATGTAGGTAATGCGCATCCTGTATCACGCACTATTGCTCGCATCGAACAATTTTTTGGAGAGTTAGGGTTTGCCGTAAAAACCGGTCCTGAAATTGAAGATGGCTTTCATAATTTTGATGCGCTAAATATCCCTGCTAATCATCCAGCTCGCGCGGACCATGACACATTCTATTTTAATCCTAATATGATGTTACGTACGCAAACTTCGGGTGTGCAAATTAGAACAATGGAATCGCAAACACCTCCTATTCGTATTATTTCGCCAGGACGTGTTTATCGAAATGATTATGATCAAACGCATACGCCAATGTTTCACCAAGTTGAAGGTTTAATGGTGGATAAAGATGTTTCTTTTACAGAGTTAAAAGGGATTTTGCATGATTTTTTAAATCATTTCTTTGAACGTGATTTAACTGTACGTTTTCGCCCTTCGTATTTTCCATTCACTGAGCCATCTGCAGAAGTGGACGTCATGGACGAAAATGGTAAATGGTTAGAAGTACTCGGCTGTGGTATGACTCACCCGAATGTCTTAAAAGCGGTAGGTGTAGATCCTGAAGAATACACTGGTTTTGCATTTGGTATGGGCGTTGAGCGTTTAGCTATGCTGCGTTATGGCGTCAATGATCTACGTGCATTTTTTGAAAACGATTTACGTTTTCTTAAGCAATTTAAATAATAGGGTAGTGATATGATTTTTTCTGAAGCGTGGTTACGCGAATATGTGAACCCAGCCCTAGATACAGATGCCTTAGCGGAACAAATTTCCATGGCTGGCCTTGAAGTCGATGGCTTAGAGCCTGTTGCTGGCGAGTTTTCTGGAGTGGTCGTAGGACAAGTTGTTGAGTGTGCTCAACACCCAGATGCCGACAAGTTAAGAGTGACCAAAATTGACGTTGGTAGTGAAGAATTATTAGATATTGTTTGTGGCGCGCCTAACTGTCGTACCGGTATCAAAGTTGCAGTTGCCTGTGTGGGTGCTGTGTTACCGGGTAACTTTAAAATTAAAAAAGCAAAATTACGTGGCCAACCCTCATTTGGTATGTTGTGTAGTTTTTCTGAATTAGGTATGGGCGATTCACATGATGGCATAATGGAATTGGCTGAATCAGCACCTGTTGGTCAAGATATTCGTGAATATTTACATTTAGATGATACGGCGATTGAGGTTGATTTAACACCTAACCGTGCTGATTGCTTAGGAATACGTGGTGTTGCCCGTGAAGTGGGTGTACTCAATTCTTTATCAGTGTCTTATCCAGAGATAGTGCCAGCAAAGGTCACTTGTGATGTCTCCAAACAAGTACATCTAGATGCACCTGAAGCCTGTCCTCGTTATCTTGCACGTGTTATTAATAATGTGGATTTATCGGTACCATCACCATTATGGTTAGTCGAAAAATTACGTCGCAGCGGCATTCGTTCGATTGATCCTGTAGTTGATGTGACGAACTATGTGTTACTTGAATTAGGTCATCCAATGCATGCATTTAATGCAGACAGTGTTAGTGGCGATATACATGTTCGTATGGCGCAACCTGACGAAGCTTTAACTTTACTGGACGAATCTGAAATTAAAGTTAACAGCAATACATTAGTGATTGCCGATGAGAATAAAGCATTAGCGTTAGCTGGTATTTTTGGCGGTTTACATTCAGGTGTGACTGCAGATACCAAAAACATTGTATTAGAAGCTGCGTTTTTCGCACCAGATGCCATTCTCGGTAAAGCTCGTCAATACGGCCTTCATACCGATGCATCCCATCGATATGAGCGTGGAGTTGACCCGCAGCTACAACGAGATGCAATGGAACGAGCCACTCAACTGTTAACTGATATTGTGGGGGGCGAAGTAGGTCCTATTATTGAAGCGGTATCTGAATCACATGTCCCACAAGCAGCGCAAGTCACATTAAGAGAAGCTCGCCTTGCGAAAGTGATTGGTATTAGTATTCCAACTGAAACTGTGACTGAAATATTATCGCGATTAGGTTTCGCCGTTGAATATAAAGATAATGAGTGGTCGGTATCTGTTCCTGCATATCGTTTTGATATCAGTATTGAAGAAGATCTGATTGAAGAAGTAGCGCGTGTATACGGCTATAACAACATTCCTAATGTTGCGCCTAGAGCGTCGTTATCAATGTTACCTTCAGATGAAGCTACATTGCATTTAAATCAGTTAAAAAGTGTATTACTCCAACAGGGGTATGATGAAGCAATTACATATAGTTTTGTCGATCCTAAAAAGCAATCAGCTTTATTTGGTGATACACCGTCATTAACTTTGCCTCATCCTATTTCAGCAGATATGTCAGTGATGCGAGTAAGTTTAGTGACTGGACTACTCCAAGCGGTTGGATATAACCAAAAACGTCAACAACCACGGGTTCGTTTATTTGAGACAGGTTTGAAATTTATTGCTGGCAATGAGTCAGGTAATGATGTGCAGCAAATCCCAATGATTGCAGGTGTGTGCAGCGGCAATGTGTTAAAAGATTCATACGAAGCTGCCCGAAGTGTTGATTTCTTTACTATTAAAGGGGATGTGGAGCGTTTAATTAAACAAACAGGGCAACCTGAAGCGTTTAGTTTTGTTCCTTCGACTCAAGGACATCTGCATCCAGGCCAAGGTGCCGATATTGTTAAAGACGGTGAGGTTGTTGGTTTCATCGGTGCACTTCATCCACAATTTGCAAAAATCATGGGAGTTAGTGGTAAGGTCTATATGTTTGAAATAATGCAATCTGCGTTAGTTTCTCGAGTGTTACCAAAAGCTCAACCAATTTCGAAATTTCCTACAAATAAACGTGATATTGCAATTGTAGTTAACGAAAATGTAAGTTATGCTCAAATAATGAGCTGTATATCGAGTCTTGGGATCCATCAATTAGTTGATTTAACCTTGTTTGATATTTATACAGGTGATGGTATTGCATGTGGAGAAAAGAGTTTAGCGATTTCCATGACATTATCTGATCCAGAAAAAACCTTAGAAGAAGTTGAGATCCAATCTTGTGTCGAAAAAATCGTAGCAGGCTTGGTATCTCAATTAGCAGCAACGCTAAGAGAGTAAATTATGGCATTGACCAAAGCGGAAATGGCTGAACACTTGTTTGAGAAAGTGGGCTTAAACAAAAAAGACACTAAAGATTTAGTTGAAGCTTTTTTTGAAGAAATAAAGGTCTCACTTGAGAATGGTGAACAAGTCAAACTATCCGGTTTTGGTAACTTTGATTTAAGGACTAAGAAAGAGCGTCCTGGTCGAAATCCAAAAACAGGTGAGGATATTCCGATCAAAGCACGTCGTGTTGTCACATTTAAACCGGGTCAGAAATTGAAGTCTCGAGTTGAAAATGCGCCAGGTAATGATTCTTAGCATGAAAGTAAATCATTTAAAAAAGCACCTTCGGGTGCTTTTTACATTTTTATGTTGCCTGCTTGTAATTGTATATGCTGTTTGGTTTATTTATTATCATTTTGTTGATAATCCAAATGCACAATCCTTGGTAAATAAAACACAATCCCATCATGCTAATCCACAACAGTTGATTGAGGATAAAGATAGGTACTATTCAGAGTTAACGGCGATGGACTTAATGAAGGTGCCTGAAGTGATTAATCGTGCATTATCTGCCGTGATGTTTGATGAACCTAATGAATTAATACTATTACAAGTTAATTTATTGGATACTGCAAAACAGATCAATCTTCATCCGAGTCAAATTGAATATATCAACTCGCCACAAGCAATCAATTTTTTGAAGTTTAGAGCTAAACGAACTTGGTTTAATCAAGAAGTTGAGGATCGCTATATTAATATTCAATCTTTAGATGGGTTATTGGAACGCTTTCCTGAAGCGCGAGGTGATTTATATCAACAAGCAACCCAGTTAATTATCAATCGTGATTTGATTATTTTTGAAATTGCTAAAGGGATTGCGGAGGCTGAGCAAAGAAAAATGACCGAATATGATCTTGAAAGTGCGAGGCGAACTTGGCGTGAATCACTTGTATCTTCATCGAATGATTAATATTTTCCTGTCACTGTTTAAATAGTATAAGAGTTAGACATGCATCCAATAATGTTAGACGTTGCAGGATTTGAATTAACGCAACAAGAACAAGAAGTGATGGCTCATCCTCTCACCGGTGGTGTTATCTTGTTTGCACGTAATTATCATGATCCTGAGCAATTGCGTCACCTTACTTCGCAAATTAAACACTCCGCAGGTCATCCGATCCTCATCGCTGTTGATCAAGAAGGGGGGCGGGTACAGCGTTTTAAAAACGGATTTACTGCTATTCCCGCTATGGGAGATATTGAACATCATGATCATGTCCAAGCCAGGCAATTAGCGTATGCTTGTGGCAGGGTTATTGCGACAGAGTGTATAGGACATGGTGTTGATATAAGTTTTGCGCCTGTCTTAGATATTAATGCTATCTCTGATGTTATTGGTACGCGAAGTTTTTCAAATGCGCCCTCTACCATTTTATCATTAGCGACTGAGTTTATTCATGGATTAAAAGCAATAGGGATGCCCGCCATTGGTAAACACTTTCCTGGACATGGAAATGTCAAAGCAGATTCACATATCGCAATGCCAAGTGACGAGCGATCTAAAGATACTATTTTTGAGCTTGATATGGCGATATTTACTCACTTTATGCAACAGCAATTAGTCGATGGGATCATGCCTGCACATGTTGTTTACCCTGATATAGACAGTAGACCTGCAGGTTTTTCCTCTATTTGGTTACAACAAATTTTACGCCAACATTGTGGTTTTCAAGGTGTCATATTTTCAGATGATTTATCCATGCACGCCGCTTCAGAAGCGGGGAGTATGTTAGATCGGGTAGAGCATGCACTCGCAGCCGGTGTAGATATGGCATTAATTTGTAATGCGCCAGATGAAGCGATTATGGTTTTAGATAATCTAGGTCATAGTGAACAACGTCAAGCATCGTATTCACAAACCCCACAAAAACTCATATCCATTGAAGCAAACGGTGCGTTGAACAATCATCAACAACAGTGTCGTCATTATTCTGAAATATTAAAAGAATCGGCTTATCAAGAAGCCGTCACGTTTATATCTTCTATATTCAAAGCGTGATTGATAGCTCTGGCTAACACAAATAAAAAATCAGATAAGCGATTGATATATTGTAATACGTTATCCGCTAACTCATGTTGTTTGTTTAATGACACTAACTCACGTTCAGCTCGTCTTGCAACTGTTCGAGCGACATGTGTTTGTGCTGCAATTACATGACCGCCGGGTAGGATGAAACTGGTTTGAGGGGGTAAAAGTGCTGTTAATGCATCGATATGAGTTTCTAATTCTTGTACGGCATCATCTCTAAGTTGACTTGCATTTGACATAGCAAAGCCAATAGCAAAAATATCTTGTTGCACTTGATATAGCCAATCCGAGACATCAGTTAATAATGCAGATGCATGCTTTGCTTCTTCAATTAACAACGCATTTATTAAACCCACAACTGAATTGAGTTCATCTAATGTGCCATAACATTGTAGTAAGCTGTCGTCTTTGTCCTTTTTTAAAACCTCATGAGTATAAACTTGAGTTTGGCCTTTATCACCGGTTCGAGTATAGATTTTCATTGTTATTTTCCTCTGGGAGAGCGGGACGTTTATGACGCGTTAATGTGACAATGATGCCAAAATAGGGATGATCAAAATAATGAATTTGATTTGAAATAATACGGCGACGTTGTTTAAAAGTATGAGGTTTTATGACAACTTGATCATCTTCTTCATGGGATGTGTGAAATAACGCATGGCTATCAATATGCAAGTAAGGCACGCGGTTAATGTATTTAATGAATATTGTCAGCAAACCTTCTAATTCAAATACAGACTCAGTATCAATAATAGCTTGGTCTTGAACTTGAAGAATTTGGTCTGGATATAAAGGTAATTCTGTCTCCGCTGAGGGTACACCATTAATTAGCGTAAGTTGGTCGAGTTTTTGAACAATAGATGGCACTAGCCGAAATTGCTCAAGTGCTGACCTGTTATCGAGATCGTCGAGTGTTGGAATGGGCTCTATATCCGGTGTTGAAGAAGACAAGTAAGTCAGATTTTTACCTGCAAGCAAAGGTACAGAAAATGCGTTTTCTTGGCCAACGGCTACCGGTTGACGCCAAATTGTATGTAACAATGGGGTGTATGCTTCATCCCATTTAATATCATTATACAAACTGGTTAACTGTAATTGCGCTTTAGGCAACATATGCGCTGACTCACTTCGTTGCATCACATAGCCATCGTAATGTATAGGTAATGCAGGCATATTTTCAAAGCGATCAATGGGCTGATTCCGTGCCACTAAATCATCTAATGTGAGTGGCATACGACAGCCTATGTACATAGCAAAAGGTTCACACTCAGGTAACCCTTGTTCTAACCAACTAATATCAACGAAATGAAAAGGCTCAAATATATTATTAATATAATCAGAAGTAGGTGTATCTACAACATCGTCAAATTGTTCTGTGACAGTAAGTGGTGCGTTATTGTGTTTAAATATTAAAACTTCAACATCAAACCACCAATCGGTGTTGTCTTGCGCATACGTAGGTACAGATATACTCAACATCCATATTAAGAGTATAAAAACAAACTGATTTTTTGTTACGCGTAACTCTTTAACGGTAGTCATTGTAAGGCCTTGCCCATTTCAAAGAAACTCATCACTAATTGCTCCACCCAATCTACACGACCCTGTGCAGTTTTAGATTCTATCATGACTTTTAAGCGTGTGGGTCCATCAAATTTATAATCTTGTGGATGTTGTTGAATTAACTTAATTAAGAAACTCGGATCGATGTTAGCATCTTGATAAAATTCAACTAAACCACCTTTGGCATTGGCTTCAATCTTTTTTATACCGATTGTTTGTGCGAGTAACTTTAATTGCGTCACTATAAACAAATGTTTAGCTGCTTCAGGTAATAACCCAAAGCGGTCAATCAACTCAACTTGTAATTCATCAATTTCGTGTTGATCACCACATGATGCTAAGCGTTTGTAGATTGATAAACGTAAGTTAACATCACCAATATATGTGTCAGGCAGTAGTGCAGGGATGCGTAATTCTATATCGGTTTTATCACTTATCTCTATGTTAAAGTCAGGTTCTTTACCGTTTTTAATGGCTTTAACAGCTTTGTCTAACATATCCATATATAAACTATAACCGACAGTAGCAATTTGACCCGATTGGCCATCGCCCAATAATTCTCCTGCGCCGCGTATTTCTAAATCATGAGTAGCAAGTGCAAAGCCTGCGCCTAAATCTTCTAGCGAAGCAATCGCTTCTAAGCGTTTAATCGAGTCTTTGGTCATGCGACGCGGGTGGGGCGTGAGTAAATATGCATACGCCTGGTGATGTGAACGTCCAACTCGACCACGTAACTGATGCAACTGAGCGAGTCCTAAATGGTCAGCACGATCCATAATAATCGTATTGGCGCTTGGTACATCGATACCCGTTTCTATAATCGTGGTACATAACAGAACGTTATAACGTTGATGGTAAAAATCATCCATGACTTGTTCTAGTTCTCGTTCGCGCATTTGTCCATGACCAATAGCAATACGTGCTTCTGGAATGATGTCGGTCAGCTCTTGCATTGTATTCTCAATGGTCGCCACATCGTTATGTAAAAAGTACACTTGACCACCACGTAATATTTCACGCATGACGGCTTCACGTATAGTTTCATGATTACGTTTTTGAACAAACGTTTTTATTGGTAGCCGTTTAGCAGGTGGCGTAGCAATGATAGAAAGATCTCGCATTCCGCTCATCGCCATATTTAATGTTCGAGGTATGGGCGTTGCTGTTAAAGTCAAAATATCAACGTCGGCGCGTAACGCTTTAAATTTATCTTTTTGACGTACCCCAAAGCGGTGCTCTTCATCAATAATGACCAAACCTAAATCGGCAAATTTCACATCATTTTGTATCAGTTTATGAGTACCAACCACAATATCAACATGACCAGATTTAACCCCTTCTAATACCGCACGTTGGTCTTTGGCAGACACAAAGCGTGATAATACTTGAATATTAAAAGGCCAATCGGCAAAACGGTCGACAAAATTTTCAAAATGTTGCTGTGCTAGAAGAGTGGTTGGGACGAGTATTGATACTTGCTTGCCGGCATTGGCGGCAATGAATGCTGCTCGCATAGCGACTTCAGTTTTCCCAAACCCAACGTCCCCACATACCAGTCTATCCATTGCACTAGGCATGCCCATATCATTTAATACCGCATTTATCGCTTGTTCTTGGTCTGGTGTTTCAGGGAAAGGAAAACTATCAGCGAATTTCTTATAATCATCCCACACAATATCATGGGCGAAGCCAGGTTTAGCCGCACGTTTAGCATAAACATTGAGCAATTCAGCGGCAACATCTCGCACTTTCTTCGCCGCTTTTTCTTTGGCTTTATTCCAAGTGTCATTACCTAATAAATGCAGCGGCGCTGTATCAGGATCGCCACCACTGTAACGAGAGATAAAATGCAATGAAGATACTGGGACGTAAAGTTTAGCGCCTTTCCCATATTCAATGGCTACAAACTCAGTCGTCACACCACCGGCATCGAGAGTTTCTAAACCTAAATAACGACCGACACCATGCTCGATATGAACGACAGGTTGACCTGTAGATAATTCAGCAAGGTTACGAATTATGGCACTTTCATCCGTTGCCTGTCGTTTATCACGACGGCGGCGTTGTGTTATTTGATGACCTAATAATTGTGTCTCGGTCACAAATATAACCGAGTCTGACTTAGTTTGTTGAATGCTAAAACTATCTTCAACTCTTCCAACCGTGATGCTACATAAACTTTCGGCCTGTGAATAATTAGCAAAAGCGCTTAAAAGTGTTGGGGAAAAGGGCGTTTTCTTTAACAAACCCATGAGATTCTCTTGACGCCCTTGGGTTTCGGCACAAAAGACAATACGAGATGATGCTGATTGTGTTTTGATGAAACTATCAAGCGCCTGATAAGGTACTTTTGCTTGGCTATTTAGCGCGATATTATCCACTTTTGATACGTTAAAGTTATAGCGGCCCGCTTTTTTCTCTAACAGCTCACTCGTAATGTCTATGCGGGCCCGTTCCTTTAATCTAGCAAATACTTGAGTACTATCTAAATACAGCTGTTCTGGCTTAAGCAATGGTCGCGCTTGATTAAAACGGTACTGATCATAGCGATGATTGACATCCGCCCAAAAACGCTCGCAGCGCTCAAACACATTGCCATGAACCATCGTTAATGTGTTGTCATGAAAATAATCAAAAATAGTCGATGTATCATTAAAAAATAATGGCAAATAGTATTCAGCGCCACCAGGCATAGTGCCCTTAGTAATTTGATAAAACACGGATTCTTTTGCGTTATTTTCATCAAATTGGTTTAAAAAGTTACTACGAAAAAGCTTTCTAGCGGCTTCATCGGTGGGGAACTCACGTGCAGGTAAGAGTCGTATATGCTGAACTTTGTCACCTGAACGTTGGTCGCTAGTATTAAAATAACTGATACTATCTATTTCATCATCAAACAAATCAATGCGAAATGGCTGTTCACTTCCCATAGGGTAAAGGTCAATGATACTGCCTCTGACACTAAACTCAGAATGGTTCATCACTTGAGAGACGTGTAAGTACCCCGCATTTTCTAATTTACGTCGAAACTCACTGATGTCTAAAGTTTGACCGACTTCTAGGAATAATAGATATTGAGCCAGATAAGTGACAGGAGCTAAACGCTGCATGACAGTGTTAACCGGCATGATATATATCCCGCGTCGCTGTGTGGTTAAGTCATACAATGTTTCTAAACGTTGCGAAACAATATCTTGATGCGGCGAAAATTGATCATAAGGCAGTGTTTCCCAATCAGGAAATAATCCAACAGGCACATGTTGGTGTTCGCCATCGGATGTTTTTAGGAAAAAACGTATCTCTTGTTCTAAACGCATCGCACTGGGAGAATCAGGAGTAATGACGACAATTGGGCGCAGCTCACTTTGTGCAGCGCTGGCAATGGCAAGAGCTGAGCTAGAACCCGGTAACGATCCCCAGCTAATATGTTGAGGACGGTTTGATTCATGGATCGACTTAGGGACAGGAGGAGAGAAAATATTAGCCATGAAAATTAAAGATTTTTCCTATAAATTATGCAGTACTAGAATCAAACTAATGCGTCTTAAACGGCAGCAGTCAATAAAGGATCACACTTGTTAATTTAACCATCAATAAATACAGATATGATTGTATTAATAATCATCAACATGTGGCGTTGAGCGGATACTGTCCTTTTTACTGTTTTCGAACAGAAAGCAGAATACAGACTCAACCATTACATCCTTTTTAATTGTTAGCTTGTTGTCTTATCGAATAATAACGTATTATGCACGTATTCAAAGGCGTTGAGAATAGTGCAAACAAAATGAATCTGGTATCAGCACGGATTGGCTTTCGTTACAGTAAAAGTAGGGGGAACAATAGTTTTATAGCCCTAATAAACTTTTTTTCGGTACTCGGTTTGGGCTTAGGTGTCGCGGCGCTGATTGTGGTGTTGTCAGTCATGAATGGTTTAGAAGATCAGTTAAAACAACGCATTTTAGGTGTGGTGCCACATATTGTTATTCCACATGCAAGTTTACCGCAACCTATCTCTCACCCAATAACTGATTCATTGAGTGCAGCACAACGTGAAACGATTGTAGCGTCGATGCCTTTCATCGAACGACAAGCATTGATCCAATCTTCACAAGGCCTTTCAGGGGTGAGTGTTCAAGGTATTGATCCTAAGATTATGAAAATGGCTTCCACTCTAAATGATCATTTTGTGTTTAACGATTTATCTGGACTTCAAGCACGACAATATCATGTGGTAATAGGGTATGCATTGGCCCGTAAACTGAATGTGCAAGTAGGGGATACGTTACGGATCATATTACCTTCTTCGTCACGTTTTACGCCTTTTGGCCGTGTTCCCGCTCAACGTAACGTTATTGTCTCTGGTGTATTTAGCCTTCAATCAGTTGAAGATAGCCAAACATTATTTATGCACATCGAAGATTTACACCGCTTAGCCAGGATTAAATATCAATCCGATGTGCTTCATTCGAGTGACAGTACACGTTGGTTTATCAACGACCCATTTAGCTACGGTCAGATAAGCACAGCATTAGACCAGCTCGGCATTTCTCATACTTCATGGCGTGAAAAACAAGGGCCATTGTTTGATGCTGTCAAAATGGAGAAGAATATGATGGCATTGATGTTGTTGTTAGTCATTGCAGTCGCAGCGTTTAACATTATTTCAGCACTAGTCATGGTGGTCATTGAGAAAACATCGGATATTGCCATATTACGCACGCAAGGATTAACTGCATGGCAAGTCATGCAAATTTTTATGTTTAATGGTTTATTTAATGGGATAAAAGGGACTGGGATCGGTATGTTGTTAGGTCTGGCTTTAGTATTCAGTTTGAATCCTATCCTAATCATGTTGAATGTTCCGATTGCTTTATCCGGTGACGGCACGCCTGTCCCTATATTATTAAAACTAGAGCATGTTGCATTAATTGTCGGTATATCTTTGAGTTTATGTGTTTTAGCGACCATCCCACCGGCATTAACAGCATTGCGATTATTACCGGCGCAAAGTCTAAAATACGAATAGACGTTTTCAATTTTCCTTATTCAACTATAAAATAGTACACATCAACCGAATATAAATAATAGGACTTCCATGGATAAGTATTACATATCTGCACAAGAACTACTTGAAGACTCTTTCCGTCTAGCTCATCAAGTATTTGAGGATGGCTTTCGTCCAGAATTCATTGTTGGTATTTGGCGAGGTGGGGCACCTATTGGTATTGCGGTGCAAGAATTCTTTGAATATAAAGCTGTATCCACAGACCATATTGCCGTGCGTACCTCATCTTATTCTGGCATAGGTGAGCAGTCACGAGAGATAAAAGTTCATGGTTTACACTACATCATAGAACATTGTAATGCCTCAGATAAACTATTAATTGTGGACGATGTATTTGATTCTGGACGCAGTGTTGAAGCATTAATTGCACAATTACAATTACAAATGCGCCTAAACACGCCTACAGATATTCGTGTGGCATGTCCATGGTATAAGCCGAATAATAATAAAACGGATATTGTTCCTGATTACTATGTCAAAGAAACGCATGAATGGATTGTATTTCCACATGAAATTAATGGTTTATCAAAAGATGAAATAGCTAATGGTAAAAGTGACTTGAGTCGTATTTTAGATATTCTGTAGGATCTGGATTTCGTAATAATCATGTGTTGCAGATAAATGACGACGGTTTAAGACTCGTTACTGTCGTCTTTATCTGGATCGAAATAGTGCTTATCACTGAAAGTATAAATCCAATCAGGCTTATAAATAATCAACAAGGTCATGGTCATACCATTAAGTAATCCCTCTGGAAATATTAATAATGGGATCAATACTTCGTAATTATCTACAACAACCTCCCACGAGTAGTAGCCATTTAGGGTATAGAAACCACCAATTAACCCCATCTTAATGGCAATCATCGCAGCGCCTGGAAAAAAGGCACATACAAAAACATAAATGAACATATGTCTAGGGATCCGATGAAAACTAAAGGTATAAACAGCATAGGTTAGTGCGATAGGAACTAACACGCTAAATAATCCATTGGCTCCAAACATCTGCCAACTTTCTTTACCGACACCGGTGATCCCTAACAATACCAATCCTGAAATCAACACTGCATAACGAAAACCTAAGGTCAATGTTAGTGCGGTTAACCATAAAAAATGCACGGTTAAACCATCATAAATTCCAGCACGAAATAGCCACAATACAAATACTGATACCCCTGCACCGAAGACTAAATGTTGGATCCGTTTGTGTTTAAATAACAACGAAAAATCAATGTGTTTTAGCACGTAGCCATAAATACCCACATATACTAATACACTGACAATCTCTAACCAGGTCATTGTGCTTCAGTCCTAGCAAGAAAATACAGCAAAAATTGGCGCATGATCTGAGGGTTTTTCAATGCCACGCAGTTCATAGTCGATTTCTGACTCAGTGCATAAGGGTAATAATGTCGTTGATGCTAGGATCACATCAATACGTAAACCTCGATTATCTACAAACCCCTTAGAACGGTAGTCAAACCAGCTGTAACGGTGAGTTTTCTCGGGTGTTAAGCAACGAAAAGTATCGTGATAACCTAATGCTTGCAAAGTAGCTAACATGTCTCTTTCTATCGGTTGAAAACTACATTTACCACTGCGCAACCAACGCTTTGCATTATCAGGTCCAATACCAATATCCAAATCAGTCGGAGAAATATTAATATCACCCATTACAATGACTTGGTCATCGGGCCCGTGTGTAGCGGCTAAATGCGCCGTTAAATCGCGATAAAAGTCGACTTTGTAAGGAAACTTAGTGTCATGCTTAATATTCTCACCTTGTGGGAAATACCCATTATAGATAGTAATATCTTTTCCATTGTTAGTCGGGAGTGTGACAGCAATCAAACGTTTTTGATGCTCATCCGTATCTGAAGGTAATCCGTATTGCACTGAAATGGGGGGATTTTTGGTCAACATGGCAACCCCATAGTGTGCCTTTTGACCATGATAAACAACATGATAGCCCATCGCTTCGACATCTGAGATGGGAAATTGTGCGTTATCGACCTTGATTTCTTGTAGACCAATCACATCGGGTGAATGACTATCTATTAAAGCTTGTAACTGATGTAAACGTGCTCGAATGCCATTGATGTTAAAAGAAATAATTTTCATATAGGATATAATTTTAAATGTACGTTATGATGCAGTGTAGCAATAAACTGTCATGGATTTAAGCGCAATTATGCAAGAGTTCCGCCAAGAGTTTCCTTTTTTCAAGTCATACCCTGAATGTATCTATTTAGATAGTGCCGCAACGACCCATAAGCCTCAATGTGTCATTGACACAATCGCGCAAGCTCAGGCACAGAGTAATGCTAATGTGCATCGTTCATCTTATCAACTTGCCGCGGATGTCACTCGGCAATATGAAGCAATACGTTCGCGTCTAGCGCATTTTATCAATGCACCCGATAGTCAAAATATATTTTGGGCCAAAGGGGCAACAGAAGCGCTTAATTTGATCGCCTATGGGTTAGGGGAATTATGTTTAGCTAATCACCCCTTGTGGCAAGGAAATGAAATTATTATTTTAACTTCAGAACACCATGCCAATATTTTACCTTGGCAACAACTCATTCAGCGAGTTAACCAAATTCGTAGTGTTTATTCTCAAAATGAACACATTGAGATGTTACGCGTAACCCCTGTATCGCCTGATAAAAATGGGGATTATCAATATGATGAATTATATAATGCTATCTCTGATGATACGGCAATCATTGCCATTGCGCATGTTTCCAATGCCTTAGGATGTATTCATCCGATTGAAAATATCAGTGCCAAAGCCCATCAATATAATGCGTTATGCATTGTTGATGGTACGCAAGCTTTAGCACATTTAAACGTTGATGTGCAGGCCCTTGGGTGCGATGCCTATGTGGGCAGTAGTCATAAAATGTTTGGTCCTACCGGTGTCGGCTTTGGTTATGGTACCGATGTTCTCCTCGACGCATTACCTCCTTACCAAGTGGGCGGTGAAATGATTGAACACGTGAGTTTTACCTCCTCGCGATTTCAGTCTTATCCACATAAATTTGAAGCTGGCACACCTAATATTCATGGGGTGCTTGGATTGGGGGCAGCCATTGACTTTGTTGACAAACATTTAGCGTATATACAACGTACTGAAGAAAACTTATTTACCTACTTATTAACACAATTAAGTCAGATCAAGCAGGTCCGTTTACTAGGACAAGGTAATCTTCATAAAATCAGTCTGTGCAGTATGGTCTTTGTGCATAATGGTGATTCGTTAAGCCACTACGATGTATTGAGATGGTTAGATGAAGCTAATATTGCATTGAGAGTGGGTCATCACTGTGCAATGCCACTTATGCAACACCTAGAAGTAGATGGCACACTAAGAGTCTCTATATCGGCATATAATTGTGTAGCGGATATAGATATGTTTATCGATGTCTTAAAAAGTGCCATCGATCAACTGATTGGTAGTCATGACATATTAATTAATGATTCTTTGTCGTTAGCGTCTCAATTTAATGGACTACAAGGTTATGAAAATATCTTTCGACAGATTATGCTTAGTAGCAAAGCATTACCGGTATTAGACGCTTCAAAGCACATTGATGCGTATCATGTGGCAGGCTGTGAAGTTGATGTGTGGTTAATGTATACGCCACACAACAATGCATTTGAAGCCTTTGCCAATAGTAAAATTATTCGTGGTTTGTTAGCTATTTTACTCGAAAAAGCAAATAGCTTAACCGCTAAAGAACGTCGTATATTTGATTTTTCTGGCTATTTAACAGCACTCGGTATCACTCATCATTTGAGTCAATCTCGAGTGAATGGGCTGGATCGCGTAATTGCGAAATTGTCTGCTTAGCTTCAATCCATTGCGACATATATTGAGTTGCTTTTAATTGTTGCTGATTAATCATCGCTTGCCAGAAATTAGCCGCTCGGTGTTGTGATAAATTATCCCGTAGACTGTGAATTCGCTCAATTAATTCTGCTGTATAATGGTTAACATTAAACTGAGCATTAAGATGTGCGGCATTGCCTTGTTGTGTGCGTATCCATAATTCGCGGTCTTGGTATAACAGTACTGCTTTATTGGCAAACTCTTGAGCATCATCAGCAATACAAAGTGCTTCATCCGTATAAATCCCTTCACTCGCAATGCTCGTCATCATACTCGGAGTGCCGACTTGAACTGCATCAAAAACCTTGCCTTTTAAACCGGCACCAAAACGTAATGGCGCCAAATTAATTCGAGCATTCTCTAATACTGTTTGTGCGTCACGGGCCCATCCGGCGATATGGAACCCAGATTTAGGTTGATTAAATTGTTGTGCTTTTGCTGGTGTATATGCCCCATACACATAACATTGAGCTTCTGGTAATTGAGCTTTAATTTGAGGCCAAACCGTTTTAGCTAAATATTGTACGGCATCCCAGTTTGGTGCATGTCGATAGTTGCCGATAAAGACAAAATGTTGCCGTTGCTCAAATGAGAGCCATTGGGCTTGTTGTTTATTTGTAATACCAGGTGTTAAAAATGGACAATAAAACAAAGTGTTTGCACTGAGTGGATAGTGCTTCGTGATAAATTGATATTCTTGTTTTGAAATAATTAAACTCAGGTCCATACGCATGATACTGGTGATTTCGCGTATTGCTAATTCGTTGTGTAAGCAGCCTTGGAGTTGAGGGTATGCACTATCGCCTTCATGATATTGTGCTAATGCCTCGATAGATAAATCGATATTAGGATACTGATTGTGCAGTCGACGTCGCAACTCGCGTAGAGAATGGATATCTTCAGTATCCAGTATGCACAACGCATTAGGACAGGCAGCTCTAACGCGCCAAGAAAATTGTTCTTCCATCATAAAGCGGTCAAACAAGACTACATCAGGTGCTAATTCACCGACCATTTCATCAAAACGACTATCATTGAGTTCAATATTCACAGCGGTGATATTCAAAGCCGATAAATCAATCGTGTGTTGTGCTTCATAATGATTTGCAGGGCAAGCGAAATGACACTCATAACCATTACGCTGGAAAACGTTAATTAATGATAATAAATGAGTACCCGCTGCTGAACTTTTGGGTTCAGGCCAAACGGTACCAATAACAAGTAAACGGGGGGCTATTTGACTCAACGCATGTTCTCTGTGATGTTATTTATTAGTTGCTATTAAAATAGATGATTGTTTTGCTATTTCTTGGAGATGTATATTACATGAATGGTATGTGTTTCACTATGCTTACGCGTTCAATCGTATTAATGTTATTTAGCACAACAAAATCCTAATTATTTAAGTTACGCTTCACACTAATGGATAGGAAATGAATTTACACAAAACGAGACTAGCATCAAATACAACTGACCAAATGCATCGGCATGGCATTATCGGGGCAGGTTTGATTGGTGGTTATTTAACCGCGCATCTAGCCCCGGTTTTACACAATATCGATAGTAACTCGTCAATTACTGTCATTGGGCGAGGGTATGCACGTGATGATTTTGGCACTGAAATGTCAATATCTGATTTTGCTACTCACACAAAAACGCTCAATACCTGTAATGTCACATTTTACGAAGCTGTGACACATAGTGTATCCACAGAACAATCTCTCACAGTGGATGTACTATGGTTAACGGTAAAATGCACTGCGATAGCGTCGGTTGTTAACGAAATAGGTCCATTACTACATGATAGAACGGTGATTATCTGTTGCCAAAATGGTATTGGCAGTGATGCGATAGTGCGAGATGCTTTTCCTAAACATCAAGTATATAGAGCAATGTTTCCATTTAATGTGGTGAAATTAGGTGTCGGACATTTTCATCGAGGCTCTTCTGGAACCGTCATGTTAGAACATATGCTTGAAAAGTCCGATCATGATTATTTTAGTGAACTTATCAATGGCTTTAAGCAGCAATTCTACGATACCTTCCCATTGGATTGGTGTGATGATATGGATGCCTTGTTATGGGCGAAATGCCAAGTCAATCTAACCAATAGTGTCAATGCGTTGTCTAATATGTCATTAAAGAATACGCTACTGAATAATGGCTATCGACGAGTAATAGCACAAATGATGCGTGAGCATCTTCAGGTTTGTGAAGCATTGGGTATTAAATTACCTAAAATTACGAAAGTGTCAGCAAAAATGATCCCAAGGGTCTTAAGTCTACCAGACTGGTTATTTCCTAGCATTGCTAAATCTATGGTAGATATTGATCCAGCTGCTAAGCTCTCAATGTGGTGGGATTTAGAGCACCATCGAAACACTGAAATTGATTATATTAATGGCGCGACGATAAACGCAGCTAGGAAGTTTAACATACCGACACCAATGAACGATAAAGTACTTACGCATATAAAGGCTTTAGAACAATCGCCACAAAGATATGCTGTCAGCGCACAGATGTTACTGGGTGAATAATCGAGATTGTGTTTATGCGATGTTGCGATGAGCTTGTAAGAAGTGGGTCATTGATAATTTAATCAAATACACCCACACGCTGACGACTAATTGCAATAAGTTTTCCATGTTTATCCCATATATTAGCCTCGGTAATGCCATAACCATGATGGGCATGTCTTGTATCATCATGATAAGCAAACCAATCTTGACTATCATAAGGCGTATTACTTTCTAAAAATTCAACATTCCAGTTAATGGTACTAGCAGGGGTTGGCCATTTTAACATTTGGATAAGTGTCGGTGGATAAGCATCTAATAAACCCACTAAATGAGTAAATGTGAACGCCTTAGTAGGCTGCTTGAACCGAAACCAGCCTTTATAATGGGCGCTTTTTTGACCCGTAAATGGGATCCCACCTGATTGAATAGCTAAATCAAATTGACGTAAAAATTTGGGTGTTACTTTGGGTATAGGTGGGATGAAAGTTGCTTTTTTTGGAAGTTCAAAATCATGCTTTTCACAATTTTCCACTCTCGCTTTGGATTGTCTATTACGAGCAAAACAAGCCTGCATTACCACACAATTTTTATCATGTTGAATGGCATATGCGATATATTGAGAGACATTTTTACCGACTCGCAGCGTTTCGACTTTAACCGTAAATGGTTCATTGCACAGTAAAGGCCCGACAAAATTAACATTTAATGTTTTAATCGGCCTTTGGTCAGTGATTTGGTGGGCTAAACATTCAAATAATACCGCACTGGAAATGCCACCATATACAGTGCGACCTTGCGACCAATTCTCACCAATGGTAATGGTAGATTGCATGCCAGATAAAAAAGATTGGGTTTGGTCTAATACATCATCAAATGTCATAAAATCTCAAAAATATCGCTGGTCGGATGTGGTTATTATTAACCGTGACTATAAGACTTGCAAACAACCCAAACTGATAAGTATTGATAACAATGAGTTATTCAACATTACCGATACCTTATGGCATTATAACGTCATTGTAATTAATGGTGATCAGTCCATGACAACGATCAATTTTGTACATGCTAACGGCTTCCCAGCACCGACATATAATGTATTCTTTGAGCAATTACAGGAACAGTTTACGCCACATTCCTTGAATATTATTGCTAAGCATCAATATGCACATGATCCTATGTATCCATTAGTCGATCATTGGTCTAATCAAGTGACAGAAGTAATAGAACACATTCAAGCGCATGCTAATGAGCCTGTGATAGGAATAGGACATAGCTTTGGTGCGGTAGTGACATATATGGCTGCATGTAAAGCACCGCAGTTATTTAAAGGTGTTGTTTTATGTGATCCGCCAATAATGACTGGGCTAGGTGGTCGTTTCATTGCCCTGTTAAAACGATTAGGGTTGATTGATTATATTACGCCCGCTAAGCGTACATTACAGCGTAGGCAATGGTGGGATTTACATGATGATATGCGTACTTATTTTGCACAAAAAGCGTTATTTAAAGATTTCCATCCACAGTGTATTGACGATTACGTTAAGAGTGTTAGCGTGATCAAGTCAGGAAAAAAAACATTAACTTATGATGTCAATGTAGAAGTGGATATTTTTCGATATATGCCTACAAACATTCATCACTTCTATAATCGCTGTGAAGTGCCTAGTTTGTTATTAACTGGACGTAATACAACCGTTACTATGCCTATGTTTGTTAAACCTTTCTTGAAGGGTAATCCATCAATGCTACATGAGTATGTTGATGGAGGACACTTATTCGTTTTAGAAAAACCAAAAAAAACGGTGCATTCAATGCACCGTTTTATCACTGATTTAATATAATCTGAATCGTTATTATTTTAACGCTTCTAACATATCTGGGGTTACTAAGACTACCCCTGCGCTAGACACTCGGAATCCACGTTGTCTATCATCATCATGATTGACTCCGATTTCCATACCTTCAGGTACAACACAACCTCGATCAAGTACTGCTTTTTTTATTGTACAGTGTCGACCAATTTCGACGTTCGGTAAGAGTACGGATTCTTCAATGAAGGAATAAGAATGGATCCGCACATTAGAGAAACATAAACTCTTTTTAAGTGATGAGCCAGAAATGATACATCCGCCGGAGACGACTGAGTTTATAGCTTCACCGCGACGATTCTCTTTATCCCAGACAAATTTAGCCGGTGGTAATTGTTCTTGATAAGTCCAAATAGGCCACTCTTCATCATACAGGTTTAATGCTGGAACTGGTTCCACTAATTCCATATTTGCTTCCCAGAAGCTATCTATAGTACCCACATCGCGCCAATAATTATTCTTTTCACCTAAGCCAAATTCAAATGCGTTGACTTTGTGTTCTTTAATAATCGTAGGAATAATATCTTTGCCAAAATCGCGTTCTGAATTTTTGGTTTGATAATCCTTCTCAAGTTGTTCAAATAAGAATTCAGTATCAAAAATATAGTTACCCATCGATGCGAGGCAATTATCAGGATCATCAGCCAGTGCCGCTGGTACTTCTGGTTTTTCGGTAAAATTCGTTACACTATTATTTTCGTCGACTGCCATCACACCAAACGCGCCAGCCGCTTCTTTACAAGGAACACGCATGCACGACACCGTCATTTTTGCTCCAGACTCGACATGCTTAGCAAGCATATTGCCATAATCCATGCGGTAAATATGATCGCCAGATAAAATCATTACATATTTAGGTAACTCGTCTCTGATAATATCAATATTCTGATAAACTGCATCGGCAGTACCTTGATACCAATCATCTGAGAAACGTTGAGATGCAGGCAAAATTTCAATTGATTCGCCTAATTCTTTTTTAAAGTGACCCCATCCTCGCACCACATGACGAATTAAAGAATGTGATTTGTACTGAGACAGAATACCAATACGACGGATACCTGAGTTAATACAATTTGATAATGGGAAGTCGATTATTCTAAACTTACCACCGAAGTAAACAGCAGGCTTGGCGCGCCATTGAGTCAGTTCGTGTAATCGGGAACCTCTACCACCAGCTAATACCAATGCATAGGTATCACGAGTTAAGTTACTGATATAGCGTCTATTATTTGACATCGAAAATCCTTTTTAAAACATGAAAGCACTTTCATATTATAGTATTTATAGAGATATTCATAGTATGAATATCTCTAAATAGTAAGAATCAAACGTGTCGTAATTGACTGGTCATTATAAATCTAAAATGAATCACTCATAACGTGATACCTTGGAACAACGTTAATTCGTGCATTAGTTTTATAAAATATGAGAAGCTGTTAAGGTATTTGTACAATTGACTTAAATTTATTTTATATCTGCCGATATTAATTGGTGCATTTATGTTGATATTGGAACTTTCATTTGAATAACACATCATCATCTAATCTGAATGATCAAATTGCGTTGCTTGAGCGCAGACTTGCGCGTGAGAAAAAATCTCGTGAGATGGCTGAACAGTTGCTCGCACAAAAATCACGAGAGATTTATGTTGCCAATCAATCATTAAAAAATGCATTACTTGAAAGTGAACAAAAACGTGATGAATTACAGTTTTTACTCTCGACAAGTGGCAGTTTGTCTTTTGGTGTCAATAATACGAGTTTACTAAATAATGTGACTGAACTGACTTGTTCCTTTTTGAATGCTGTGTGGGGGCTTAGCGAAGTACAGTATACTTCAAAACCAAAGTTTAATTTGTCTACGAGAATTTGTGATAGTAATAAGCAATGGGGCAGTAATATTTCTTTTATCAAAAAAGTGAATGAAATGTTAGCTTTACAACCCGCAACAGCACAATGGAATATGGTCGAAATTAATCATAAAAGCATTTACCCTTATCCATTACAGATGCTTTATGTCAGTAAACAAATTGATCACGATACGATTTTACTATCTGCCTTTCTATTAAAACATGCACCGGCTTCTACAGAAACCTTTGACGCTTTAACGATCATACAACGACAGGTTAAAACATTTTTGATAGCAAGAAAAAATGGCACATTAATTACAGAAACTAAAGATAATCTGGATGTGATACAAGAACAACTGACGCAAGCTAAAAATCAATTAGTGCAATCTGAAAAAATGGCGTCTCTTGGACAACTTGCTGCTGGTATAGCCCACGAAATTAATAACCCAATAGGCTATATACGTTCAAATTTAGAAATGTTATCGAATAATATGATGACGATAAATACCTTTATTAATGAGTTAAGCAAAGAAAAAAGCGCCGAATTTCTTAGATGTTTAACCCAATATGATATTGAATACATCCTTGATGATACGAGTGATATTCTCACATCTAATATTGAAGGGGTAGATAGAATTTCAGAGATAGTCACAGGTTTAAAAACGTTTTCTCATCAAGGTGAAAATGATTTTAAATCGTTTTCAATTGTAGATACTGTATCAACAGCATTGCATGTGGTACAAAACGAGCTTAAATACAAACATCACGTAGAGCATAATGTCAATAAAGACGATTTATTAGTATTTGGGAAATTCGGTCAAATACAACAGGTGTTTGTTAATCTATTTGTCAACGCTGCTCATGCTATGCCGGATGGCGGCGTTGTTAGTATTACGTATCTAAAAATTAATGATGAATGTCACATAAAGGTCAAAGATAACGGTTGCGGTATGTCAAGTGATACTCTAACTCAGTTATTCAATCCTTTTTATACGACAAAGTCAGTTGGTCAAGGGACGGGGTTAGGGCTCTCTATTTCCTATTCTATTATGCAATCGCATAAAGGTGACATTAAAGTAGAATCCACTCTTGGTGAAGGCACTACCTTTACCGTGATACTCCCACTCGCTAATTAAGCCCTTTAAGAACTAATTTACATTATCTTAAATAAATGTTTCAAACCATTGAGATTTTTCATGGAGTTGCTGACTCACCGATTCACTTTGAGCATTCAATTTATATTGTTGATGTGGAAACTGGCGATATCCTGCTAGTAATATATACCAACTTAATGTTGGATAATAATGCTGCATGTTTTTTTGTGTAAGTACACTATGCAAATCTCCACCTTCTTTCCAGCAGGATAATACTGACTTTAGATTATCTGATAATAATATGTTCTTACGACAATCCTGCCAATAACCCGTAGGATCAGTTTTAATTTGATTACAAACATAGTGAGCGACAATATAATCCCTAATTCCCTCAAAACGATCGTATATCACTTGATTAAACTGATTTTGATATTGAGTTGAATATTGACCTGCACAAAATGCACCAATAAATTGTGTGACTGTTTCTTGTACTAGGTGAAGGGCTGTTGCTTCTAAAGGTTCAATGAACCCTTGGGATAATCCTACGCCAATGGTATTACCCACCCAATGCTGAGCTAATTGTCCGACATTCATCTTTATGTGTCGAGCAGGGTTTGAATCACTTATCTTTAAATGAGTTCTTAACTCGGATTCAGCTTGTTCAGCTGTGCAATATTGACTGCTATAAACATAACCATTACCAACACGCGTACTGAGTGGAATTTCCCATGCCCAACCACAATTTAATGCAGTGGCTTTCGTTTGAGGTAGTTCATTATTGTTTCGAGGTGTCTGGATCGCAACAGCACTGTCATTGAATAAATTGTCTTTAAATGGAATAAATGGGACATGTAAAGTCTCACGCATTAATTTGCTCGTAAATCCAGAACAATCAAAAAACCAATCAGCAATATGCTCATGTCCATGTTCATCGACTATCGATTGGATGGTTTGTTGAGCATGACGCACTGATGTAATCGTGGTTTCAACAACATGGATCCCTTGTGATTCACCATGTTTTTTTAAAAATTGCCCTAATTTAACAGAATCGAAGTGATAACCATATGAGGTATGAATATTATCAAGGGTATGCTGTGGCGTTTTTGAATTTTTAGCGAGTATTGCAGTTAAAAAATATTGGTTAGGGTGGGGCATGCCTGAATGGCCAGCCTGCATGGCGTGAATCTGTTCTAAAAAGGGTTTAGCTGTCACATGATCATAATTGGATGGAAAAGAATGAAAATAATGGTCATATTCAGGGTGAACTAAATCTGTCCAACTATGAAATGCGATACCTTGTTTAAAAGTGGCATCACAAGCACGCATCCAGGTTGATTCATCAATATTTAGTAAATCAAAAAAAACCTTTAATTGTGGAGTAGAACCTTCACCGACACCTATAATACCGATTGATGGTGATTCAATCACCGTTATATCAAATCCTTTTGCACCTAATTGTAATTGAAGCAAATTCGCGGTCATCCAACCTGCACTTCCACCACCAAGTACTATTATACGTTGTTGTTGTTGTTGTTGTTGTTCTGTTTTCATAAATTTGAGTCTAATGATTCAATACTAATAGTCAATGTATATGCGTGTTTAATGGGTGAATACGTATGCATCTGTTTGTCTTGGAGTTATAAAATTAGGTACATTAGTCAAACTTATTTATATAAAAAGATGTCATTTATGCATTCATCCATCAAGTTGCTGATATTAATATCGTTTATTTCATTATTAGGGAATAGTCTTGTCGTTTCAGCAGATGATGGATTACATGTTAATCCGCCTAATTGGTGGGTTGGTATGGCGGATAACCAAGTAGAATTATTAATCTATTCAAAAGATTCTGTCTATCCATTGGCTGAATATAATATTAGCTTAACAGCCGAAAAAGTAAGACTAGAAAATGTTATTACGTTAGACAATCCTCGTTATGTGTTTATCACTTTATCGATAGCGAATGATGCGCCAGCACAAATGCTAGAATTGAGATTTTCACATTCACAAGATGATTTACTTTCAATGAATTACCGTTTGTCCACACGTGAACCTGGATCTGCACAACGTACTGGCTTCTCTGCCAAAGATGTGATCTATTTGATTACGCCAGATCGCTTTGTTAACGGTGATCCAGATAATGATAATGTTGACAAAATGCTTGAAAAAGCAAATCGCAATGATAAAGGAGGGCGTCATGGTGGTGATATACAAGGCATGATGAACCATATAGATTATATTGCACAAATGGGCTTTACTCAGGTGTGGACGATGCCATTATTAGAAAATAATATGAATGCATATTCTTACCATGGTTATTCTACGACGGATTTTTTTAAGATTGATCCACGTTTTGGTACAAATAATTTGTATAAAGAATTTGTTAGTCATGCAAATAGCAAAGGTATTGGTGTGATTAAAGATGTGATATTAAACCATATTGGGTCAAATCACCCTTGGATGAAAGATATGCCATCGGCTGATTGGATTAATCACGGTACCACATTTAAAGGTACGACACATGCCCGTGAATCGATTCATGATCCCCATGCGGTTCAAGCAGATATTGATGAATTCGATAAGGGTTGGTTTGTCCCTACGATGCCTGACATGAATCAACAAAACCCTCATATGTCAAAATACCTGATTCAGTATGCAATTTGGTGGATAGAATATGCTGGTTTATCAGGATTAAGAGTGGATACCTATTCTTATTCAGATAAAGCCTTTTTATCTGATTGGACACAAGCATTGATGCGTGAGTATCCGAATTTAACGATTGTGGGAGAAGAGTGGTCTGTTAATCCGGCTATTACGGCTTATTGGCAAGCTAATTCCCCCCGTTATGATGATTATGTCTCAACGTTGCCCAGTGTGATGGATTTTCCTTTACAAGTCGCTATGCAGCAAGCGCTATTAGAAGAGGATTCTTGGGCTACCGGCATACGCAAAATATATGATACGTTAGCCGCTGATTTCTTATATGGTGATCCCTACAAATTGGTAGTATTTGGTGATAATCATGATATGAATCGCATTATGCCGCAGATGCAAGATAATGAATCTTTGTTTATGATGGCGATGAAATTTTTACTCACGACTCGCGGGATCCCACAAATTTTTTATGGCACAGAATTAGGTATGACGGATCAAGGAAAAGGTGACCATGGTACTTTGAGAGCTGATTTCCCGGGTGGTTGGATAGGTGATGAGACTAATGGTTTTACGGGAGTAGGATTATCAGTACGTGAAAAACGTATTCAAAAGAATCTTAAATTTTTATTGAACTGGCGTAAAAAGACACCTGCAATTACTGAAGGAAAATTAACACAATATTTCCCCAAAGATGGTGTTTATGTCTATTTTCGTCATCATGAGCAACAACGCATTATGGTAGTAATGAACAAAAATCAGACTGTAACGAGGTTAGATTTATCACGTTTTAGTGACATGCTTACAAAAGACCAACCTAGTAAAGAATTAATCAATATTGAGAATAAATCACGCTTTCCAGTATCACAAGATTTGAGCATTCCTGCTCAAAGCGTCATGATATTGGAAGTGAATTAATAATTAAGGAAATTTTATGCAGCACAGTTCACTCTCCCACGGTATTCGTATCGCCTTATCTGCCATGACGGCAATAACACTTTTAGGCTGCAGTGCAACATCACAGCAACCTCAAGAAAGCATGCCTAATAATTCAGTATCAGCCCCTTTGATAGAGTTGTACGGTACTAAAGAAGCGTTTGCTAAAGAAGCCTTATATTTTGTGCTAACAGATCGCTTTGTTGACGGTGATCCTCTTAATAACTTCCCTGAACAAGGCGGTGATTATCCGACGTTTAATCTTGAACTTAGCGGGCCCGACGGCCAAACAGCAAATGTCGGCTACATGGGAGGGGATTTTCAAGGCGTGTTAAACAACCTTGATTATATTACTGACATGGGTTTTAGTGCGATCTGGTTAACACCAGTAGTAGACAATCCGGATCAAGCATTCAGCGGTGGTGAAAATATTGAATTCGGCGGGGCTTTTAAAGACGGCGGAAAGACAGGCTATCATGGATATTGGGCCACCAACTTTTTTAAAGAAGATGAACATCTTATTTCCGCTGGTTTGTCTTATCGTGATTTAACTCAAGCGATGGCGAAAAAGAATGTTAAAGCGGTTTTAGACATTGTGGCGAATCATGGCTCACCTTCATTTACTATGCCTATTGATCAGCCTGGTTTTGGAGAGTTATATGATAAAGAGGGTAAGCTCGTAGCAGATCATCAAAATCTGGCTACTGAAGAACTCGATCCGAATAACCCATTACATGATTTCTTTCATCAATACCCGGATATCTTGCAGTTATCGAATTTAGATGATACTAATTTAGCGGTACAGGATTATCTTATCGATAGTTATTTATATTGGATTGAACAAGGTGCAAGTGCATTTAGAATAGATACCATTAAACATGTCCCTCATCGATTTTGGAAACTGATGGCTGATCGGATCCGCGCCCAACATCCGGATTTTTTCATGTTTGCAGAAAGTTACGATTACAACGCTAATTTTATTGCTCAACATACATTACCCAAAAATGGTCAAATTAGTGTATTAGATTTTCCTGGACAAAAAGCGATTACCCAAGTTTTTACAAACCCAGATAAAGGCTTTGAAGAGTTAGCTGATTATTTGCATTTGACTCATGGGCCATATCACAATGTATACGATCTCACTACATTCTATGACAATCATGATATGCCAAGAATGAATGCGACTGATGATGGGTTTATTAATGCTCATAACTGGTTATTCACTTCACGTGGGATCCCTGTGGTTTACCAGGGATCTGAATTCGGCTTTATGCGTGGTAAAGCAGAACATTCTGGCAATCGTAATTTCATTGGTCAAGCAATGCTTGATGAACATGTCTCACATCCAATTCGTGAGGGATTGATTGAAATTGGTAAAGTACGCCAAGCATTACCAGCATTACAACAGGGCTTACAAATTAATCATCAATTAAAAGGCGATAAAGCGAGTTTCTATCGTGTCATTCAAACCGAAGATATCCAACAAATCGTCCTAGTTTTACTTAATAAAAGTAATATTGCTCAGCCATTTGTCGTATCAGATATGCTTCAAGCCGGGCATTGGGAAGAACAGCTATCCGGTACAAAAAGTGAACTAACTAATGAGTTAAGAACAACTGTTGAACCTAATGGTGTTCAAGTATGGGTATTAAACGATGCTGTCACTGAACCTGAATTATTGAAAGCGGCAACCCATGCAATGTTGTACAAGTAGCTAACTACTTTTTCTAATGACCAGCTCTCCTGACATGAGCTGGTCAGTCACGCTTTGCCCATTAATTAATTTAATCAAGTTGGAGACAAGTAATTCTCCAGCTAGTTTTGTATTTTGTTGAACGGTTGTTAGTGCTGGCGTGGTGTAGGCACTGACGGGGATATTATCGTAACCTACTACCGCTATATCGTTAGGGCAATGTAATCCATTGTCATTCATTGCTCTTAATACACCCGTAGCAATTAAATCACTTGCGCACACAATGGCATCTGGTTTTGCATCATCTTCAAACAATACCATAGCTGCTTCATAGCCAGCATCTTCGGTAAAGATTGCGTCAAATTGGCCAACAAAATATTCATCCAATTGATGCGCCGATAACGCATCAGTATGGCCATTAAAACGGGCCATGAATTCGGGATAATGATTGCCAGCCTCGCCAATAAATGCGAATCGTTGACGACCTTGTTTAATTAAGTGCTCTGTTATCATAAAACCACCTTGATAGTTATTACTACCTACAGAGACACCAGGGTGATTAGGATCATGCGCTCCCCAACGTACAAAGTGCGTATTCTGCTCTTCTAATTGAGTGATTTTTTGTTGGTAATCAAGATAGTCACCGTAACCTAAAAGAATTAAGCCATCAGCTTTGTGCGAATCTTCATATTCGGCATGCCAATCATCTTGTAGGTTTTGAAACGACACTAATAAGTCATAGCCCGCTGCAGAGCATGCTTTAGTAATACTGCCTAACATAGCAATGAAAAAAGGATTAATTTGAGAGTCATCACTCGATGGATCTTCAAATAATAATAATGCAATCGTTGAAGAACGTTGTTTGCGCAAATTACTTGCGTTTTTATCTACCTTATAATTAAGTTCTTTGGCTATTTGTTGAACCCGTTCACGTGTTTCAGCATTCACTAAAGAGGAATTCGACAAAGCACGTGATACCGTTGATTGTGAAACACCAGCGAGGTACGCAATATCAAACGATGTAGCTTTACTCTTCATGAGCATCCTTTCTAACAAAAAAAGATTTAATAAGAAGCATTTTATAACATTGTATTGCATAAATTGATAATTTTATGCAAAGCACATATAAAATTGGTGAGCAAAGCGTCGACAATGGTATATAATGCGCGTGTTTAGCAAAATCCAATAATTTTCAAAGGAATCAACATAATGAGCGATGAAATAGCAGTCCGCCCAAGTAACTTTATCAGACAAATCATTGATAAAGATTTGCAGCAGGGTGTGCATAAAACTATTCAAACGCGTTTTCCTCCAGAGCCTAACGGCTACTTGCATATTGGACATGCAAAATCGATTTGTCTTAATTTTGGTATTGCCCAAGATTATAACGGCACGTGTAACCTTCGTTTTGACGATACTAATCCTGAAAAAGAAGATATAGATTATGTCAACTCAATCATGAACGATGTGTCTTGGTTAGGATTTAATTGGGATGGTGAAGTTCGCTATTCCTCTAATTATTTTGAACAACTACATGATTATGCGGTTGAGTTAATTGAAAAGGGTCTAGCATATGTGGATTTTTCTGATCAAGATACGATGAGAGAAATGCGCGGTACACTGACCCAATCTGGCACAAATAGTCCTTATCGAGACACCTCAGTAGCAGAAAATATTGAGCTGTTTACAAAAATGCGTGCTGGTGAGTTCAATGAAGGTGAATGTTGTTTACGGGCAAAAATTGATATGGCGTCAAGCTTTATGTGTATGCGTGATCCTGTCATTTATCGCGTACGTTTTGCTCATCATCATCAAACTGGGGATCAGTGGTGCATTTATCCAATGTATGATTTTACCCATTGTATATCTGATGCGATTGAGAATATCTCTCATTCATTATGTACCTTAGAGTTTCAAGACAATCGTCGTTTATATGACTGGGTAATTGATAATATAAGTATTGCTTCGCAACCACGTCAGTATGAGTTTTCTCGCTTAAATTTAGAATATACCGTGTTATCTAAACGAAAGTTAATTGATTTGGTGACCGATCACCATGTGAGTGGTTGGGATGATCCGCGCATGCCAACTGTTGCAGGTTTACGTCGCCGGGGTTATACACCTGCTTCTATTCGTGAGTTCTGTGCCCGTATAGGTGTCACAAAAATGGATAATCTAGTAGAAATGAGTATGCTCGAAGCATGTATTAGAGACGATTTAAATGTGAATGCACCTCGTGCTATGGCGGTATTAGACCCAATTAAAATCGTTATAGAAAATTACCCTGAAGATCAGACTGAAATATTACACGCCCCGAATCATCCTAATGATGAATCAAAAGGCACTCGTGAAGTGCCATTTACCCGCGAGTTATATATTGAAGCCGAAGATTTTAGAGAATCTGCTAATAAGAAATTCAAGCGCTTAGTGATAGATAAAGAAGTCCGTTTACGTAATGCATATTTCATTAAAGCGAATCGTTTTGAGCAAGATGCTCAAGGGAATGTGACTACTGTATATTGTACCTATGATCCTGATACTTTAGGAAAAGATCCTGCTGATGGTCGCAAAGCGAAAGGTGTTATACATTGGGTCAGTGCACAACATGGTGTGCCAGCTGAAATTCGGTTATATGACCGTTTATTCAATGTGCCTAATCCGGCAGCTGAAGATGATTATTTAGCTAGCTTAAATCCAGATAGTTTAGTGATAAAACAAGGTGTAGTAGAGCCGAGTTTAGCAAATTTGGCTGTGGGTGAGGGGGTTCAGTTCGAACGTACTGGTTATTTCTGCCGTGACAGTGAAGCGCAAAACCTAACGTTCAATCGAACAGTAGGCTTACGCGACACATGGTCTGAAAAGTAACTTACTTTGGCTGGGCGTCGATGGATTGACCATTGACGTCCGCAGATGCATTACTCATTAAATATACATACGCAGGCATAATATCTTTAGGTGTTTTTAATAACTGAGGATCTTCTGCTGGAAAAGCTTTTCCCCTCATGGTGGTGCGTGTGGCACCTGGGTTTATGCAATTAACTCTGATATGACTATTCGCATATTCACTGGCCATTACTTGCATCATTCCTTCAGTGGCAAATTTCGATATGGAATACGTTCCCCAAAACGCACGACCTTCACGTCCTACACTCGATGTTGTAAATACGATACTGGATGCTTTTGCTTTTTGTAATGCTGGCAAAATGCCTTGGGTCATCAAAAACTGAGCGGTAACATTAACCTGCATCACGTCATTGAACTCTTGTGCAGTAATTTGGTTAAACGGACATAAGTGCCCTAAAATGCTGGCATTGTGTAATACACCGTCTAAACGTCCGTATTGATCCAATAACATAGCACCCATATCAATATAATGCTTTTCAGTTGCCCCAGCCATATCTAACGGAATAATACCTGGCTCTTTGTGACCATTAGCCATAATTTCGTCATAGACCGATTCTAGTTTCTTAACTGTTTTGCCTAATAAAATAACTTCTGCGCCGTGTTCCGCGAATGTCAACGCAGCTTGTTTACCAATGCCATCACCTGCACCAGTAATTAAAATAATTTTACCCGCAAGCTCAGAAGGGGAAGAAGTGAAAAGATTTACATCCAATGAAATTCAACCTTATAGTAATGTGATTATATCTAACGCATATTGTACCTAATAAGTAGAAAATCACATAATTGTTCAGGATTGTTTGAACATATAAAGAAAAAACAGGTTAAAAATCAGCTATTTTGAAGATTATTGATGAATAATTAAAAAAAGTAGTTACAAAACATTAACAAAGTTTTGCAAATTGACTTTAAAGGCAATAGACTTGAGATATTAATAACTGGTCTAAGCACTTATTTAATCATTGAATGATATCAATGAATCATTCAGACAGTAAAAAATAACAACAATTAATACTCTTAGGGAGATATAATGAAAAAACTGTTAATCAGTACCAGCGTTGCAACAGCACTTGCTCTTGGTGGTTGTGGTGGCGGTGAAACCATCGGTGACCTAGAAGAAAATACTCCAACTCAGTCTGCATTTTCTCGTGTTTTATTTGATCCAGGTGCAGGCAACCTTAACATACCAAATGATTTGTTAATGTTACCGGGTGATGATGGTTTCTTTGACTATACATTGAATATCCCCGTTGCAGATCCAACTAACTTCGGTGATCCGCAAAATGCATTAAATATCTTGGATGGTTGGTCAACAAATCAACCTTTCGTTATTGATGTTGTTACGCCTCCTGGTGTCAGTTTAGATGCTTCGACACTGTCAGCCGGTATTTCTTTATATGAAGCGACGTTAGGTTTAAATCAAAACGATCCTGATTGTGCAGCCATTCCGATCCCATCTGCTGGCTGTAAAGTCGGCGATAAACTGACGTTTGGCGTTGATTATGTATTATCGTTATCTGACAGCAATACGGTAGCTTTTGTTCCGTTGAAGCCACTTAAGCCTAGTCAAGGTTATATGTTAGTGATGGACGGTGATTTAAAAGATTCAACCGGCCGCTCAGTACGTGGTTCATCTACATGGGAATTAGTCAAACAAGACCCTGCAGTGAAACCATTAGGTAGTCAGGCTCAGTTAGATTTACAAAATTTAGTTAATTCTTATATTGTGTCATTAGCTCAAGTGGGCGTCACTCGTGATGAAATTACGTATGCTGCCGCATTTACTACCCAATCGACTCTAAATACGCAAGCGACGATTAAACAATTAATGGTTGGTGAGTTTGCACAACGTGCAGCAGCAGGCGACCCAACTGCAGGACAAGCATTACCTGCAATCGTAGCCACTGACGTAGCGGCTGCCCCTAATGCGATGGAAGCATTAAACTTGGTCAGCGATGCAACTCTTGCTGGTGCTGTCCAGTTAGGTATTGCGAGCTTGTCAGAAGCTGAAGCGCCGTTTATTCCTGCAATTCAAGCCGCTGATTTTTCTGCACTACAAACGTGTGCTGGATTATTGGGTACAGCAACAGGTCAAATGGCCACTGCGTTTGGTCCATTGAATGATTTCGCTATGGGTCTGGCTAACGGTATTTTACCGCAAGTGGGTGCTTTCTGTGCGGCTAAGCGTGCTCAAGCGACAATTTCCTTACCTTACTATTTAGCGACGCCTCGTGCTGATAATCCTCTGGCGCCAGTCAACGAATTTATGACCGCAGCATGTGATAGCGGTATTGTTCTAGCATCAGCGCCTGCAGAAGCCTTAGCTGGAGCCACTCCTGGTCCAAACCATGCTTTATGTTCTGCTGTAGGTTTAGCCGATTTAGGACTTGATCCAGCACGTAACTTAACTAAATTTAGCCCAGTACCTCAAGCTAAAGGCAGAGACAATGGTAATGAGACATTAGATGTACAAATTACCATTCCTGATCCAATGGTTGCCGGCGCATTAGGCTATGATATTAGTGAGCCAGAAGCAGGTTGGCCAGTCGCGATTCTGTTCCACGGTATTACCAGCCAAAAAGAAGACATGCTTGCCATCTCTGGTGCGTTATCACTGGCAGGTGTAGCCACCGTTGCTATTGACCAACCATTACATGGTAGTCGTGGTTTCGACTTGGACGGTGACACTGTGGATGATTTGAATGCGACTACGGTCTCTGCAACTCATTATATGAACTTAGCTTCGCTACCGACGGCTCGAGATAACTCTCGTCAGGCGATTTCTGATTTACTTGGTTTACGTCTAGGTTTAAATGCTGTGGTTGATACGACTTCTGCCGGCATGGTGAATTTAGATAAAACTAATGTATCTATCATGGGGGTATCACTTGGCGCGATTAATGGTGGTAACTTTGCAGCAGTGGCGAACCAATCAATGGGAGGTGATTTAGCCGCTCTTGATGGTATGTTTGCCATTAAAACTGCATCTCTAGAATCACCAGGAGCGGGTATTGCTAGTTTCTTATTAGAATCAAATGCTTTTTCTCCATTAATCAAAGCGTTGTTATTAAGTGAATCTAGCCCTGACTTCCAGAACTTTTTAGCTGCGACTTATGGTGATGCGCCATATACTGAAGCGCAACAAGTTGCTGCGGTCACTAACTTCTTAGCAGCATTATCTGCTGAACAGTTAGCCGGTGTTAATGCGGTATTCTCACAGTTTATATTCGCAGCACAAACGGTATTAGATGCAACCGACCCAATCAACTATGTACAGTTGTTAGCATCGAATACACCATCACATGTGATGACGGTTGTGGGTGATGGCGGCGATAACCTGCCGGATCAAGTTATTCCTGTATCGACTGCGGTGCCACTAGCAGGTCAAACTGCATATGTGAATACTATGGGCATTGACCAAGTATCAGCATCTATACAGTCTGCAGACCCGGTAAGTGGTTATGTGTTGTTTAATGAAGGTGCTCATGGTTCTAGCTTAAATCCAGGTCCAAGTGGTGCAACAACACTAGAGATGCAATCTCAAGTAGCATCATTTATAGCTTCTGGTGGTCGTTTGTTACCAATCACAAATACTGCGATTGTGGTAGATTAACGACTGATTGCAGTATTTCTGCTATTAACATTAAAAGCCATCGAATTTTCGATGGCTTTTTTGTTATTATAAATGAATTGATGTCTATTAATTAACTGAGGGTATATTGTTGGAATTTTTATTTGAATATGGATTATTTTTTGCTAAAGCCATTACAGTCGTTATCGCGATCATTGCTGTCTTAATTGCATTTGTAGCCATAGCAATGAAGCAAAAAGGACAATCAAGTGGTAAAGGGCAGTTAGAAATACGCTCTATTTCAGAAGCCCTTGATGACGTTGCTGATTACGCCAAAAAAATGTTAATGAATGATGCTGAAGTTAAAGCATTAGAAAAGCGTAAGAAGGCAGAAGATAAAGCAAAGAAAAAAGCAGATAAACAACAAGCTAAACAATTCAAAAAAGATGTGTCTACCAATCAAAGTGCGGACAAAAGCGATGTTAAATCGTCGAGTTCTGCTGAATCTGCACAGAAGCCGCGACTATTCGTCATCGATTTTAACGGTTCAGTGGATGCGCATGAAGTAGACAACTTTCGTGAAGAAATTACGGCAGTGTTACTAGCAGCAAAATCGAGTGATGAAGTTCTAGTGAATGTTGAATCGGGTGGGGGTGTTGTGCATGCGTATGGCCTTGCTGCGTCTCAACTTGAGAGAATTAAAGCCAAAGGACTTAAATTAACCATATGTGTTGATAAAGTAGCAGCGAGTGGTGGCTACATGATGGCATGTGTCGCTGATAAGCTAGTCTGCGCAAACTTCGCGATCATTGGTTCTATTGGCGTTATCGCGCAAATGCCGAATTTTAATAAATTATTAAAGAAAAATGACATCGAGTTTGAACAACATACTGCAGGGGATTTCAAACGCACTTTGACTGTATTTGGTGAAAATAACGATGAAGGTCGAGCAAAGTTTAAAGCTGAACTAGAGGAAGTGCATGTGATGTTTAAAGACTTTGTGACACGTAACCGTCCAACACTCGATATCTCTAAGGTCGCGACGGGTGAATATTGGTTTGGCATGCAAGCGTTAGAGCTAGGTTTAGTCGATGAGTTATCGACATCGGATGATGTGTTACTAGCTTTTAACCAGACACATGACGTCTTTGGTATTAAGTATTCAGAAAAGAAAAATGTGATGGAAAAACTGGGCATTGCCGCCGAAGGAATGCTATTTAGAACTTACAATAAGGTGTTTAATCAACATCAAACACCCATTGCATAATAGGTATAGGCGAAAGTAAATGTATATGACTTGTACTGCTTTCAGCCCATTTATTGCGAATTAGCGCGGAGGTCTTGAAGCGTTTTGCTTGGCAATAACCTGTTCTTCCCAATACGCCTTCACAGAAAAGCCAGCCGTTGATGCTGGCTTCTTTTTTGGTGCAGCTTTTTTGGCTGGCGCTTTTTTAGTCGCAGTCGTTGACTTCTCTGTCTTAGTTGCAGCACTGTTACCACCTGATAATTCAGCAGTCATATCAACTAAGGTGGCTAATCTAACATTCTTACCACCATCAACACTATACCAACCACCTTTAGCTACAATTTCAGGGGCTTTTCCATTAGCAGCAGTATAAGCTTGAGTAAATTGCTCAATGACTTGGTCTTTGTCTAGTTTGCTCATAATTTGTATGAAACCTTACGTTATTGTTAATGTGTGTTAACATTTATATCGTTTTTTGTAATTAATGTCTATTTGACCAAAATTTGGACCCACAGTCATGCATCATTTTGAATTAGAAAATGCGCTTAACACCCTATTAAACAGAGATTCTATCCAAGATTATTGCCCTAATGGTTTACAAATCCAAGGTCGCAGAGATGTTCAAAAAATAATCACCGGGGTGACAGCATCCCAAGCATTAATTGATACTGCGATTGCGCAGCATGCTGACGCAATACTTGTACATCATGGTTATTTTTGGAAAGGGGAAACGCCAAATATTACCCATATGAAACAAGCTCGCATCAAGGCATTGTTATCTCACGATATTAATTTATATGCATATCATTTACCGTTAGATGTGCATCCTGAATTAGGTAATAATGCACAATTAGCTCAATTACTCGATATTAATATAACAGGATACTTACCGGTGAAACCTCATGGTGTCCTAATGCATGGTCGCTTAAGTGAACCAATGTCAGCTCACACATTTGCTCAACTGATTAATGACCAATTAGACAAAGCGCCCATCATTTTAGGTGATACTAATCAAACCATTGATACTGTGGCCTGGTGTACTGGAGGAGGTCAAGGGTATTTAGAAACTGCAGCTCAAGCAGGTATTGATGCTTTTATTACGGGTGAAGCATCGGAGCAAACTACTCATATCGCCAATGAGTATGGTGTCAGTTTCTTCGTAGCCGGGCATCATGCGACAGAACGTTATGGCATTAAGGCATTGGGTGAATATTGTGCGAGAACGTTTGATTTAGATGTGCAGTTTGTCGATATAAATAACCCAATATGACAGCTAAGAAAAATGCACAAATGGATCATGGATTTGATGGGATCAGTGATAAATTTGCTAAAAATATATATGGAACAACGAAAGGGCAATTACGCCATGCGTTGTTGTGTCATCATTTATCGACACTCAACTTAGTCAATACACCCCCTAAACAGATACTGGATAGTGGCTGTGGGTTAGGGCAGATGGCTGAATTTTTTGCCGATGCAGGGCATCATGTTCAGGGGATGGACATTTCTTCTGAGTCGATTGCTTATGCAAAACAGCAAGCTCAGGATAAACACTTATCTATTGATTATTCTGTTGGCTCATTGCAATCGGTGACTAAGCAATATGATTTGATTATCAATCATGCCGTTCTAGAATGGTTGCAAGAGCCTTTTGCAGCGATTGAACTCTTGTTAAAACAATTAGTTCCAGGCGGTCACTTGTCCTTGAGTTTTTTTAATAAAGACGCTTTGACTTTTGGTAATCTCATCTACGGCAATTTTGATTATGTGAAAAAAGGACTCAAAGTAAAAAAGAAAGTGAGATTAAACCCTCAGCAACCGTTATCTGTTCAACCTGTTTTATCATTTATCAACTCGCTGAATAACATTGAAATAATTCATCAAGCGGGTATTCGATGCATCCATGACTATATGCGAGATTTGTCACACCAAACCACTCATTACGAAGCATTACTTGATGCTGAAATTACCTATTCAACCCAACCACCTTATATGTGGTTGGGTAAATATTTTCATCTGGTGCTTCGTAAAGTGTAAGCTAAAGTTGTTTTTCTATATCTTTAGCAATCACTTCTGGTTTGGTAGTAGGTGCATAACGTTTAATTATTTCCCCCTCTGCGTTAACTAAAAACTTTGTAAAATTCCACTTGATCCCCTCACTACCAAAGATACCTTTTGCGGATGATTTCATTACCTGATAGATGGGTGCAGCGTTATCACCATTAACTTCAATTTTAGAGAATACTGGAAAGTTAACATTAAATTTAGTCGTGCAAAATGACATGATTTCTTCATCAGAACCTGGTTCTTGTTTACCAAATTGATCACACGGAAAAGCTAATACACTGAAACCTTTATCAGCATATTGATCTTGGAGCTTTTGTAATCCGTCGTACTGTGGTGTGAATCCACATTTACTAGCGGTGTTAACAATGAGTAAGACTTTACCTTTAAATTCAGCTAAAGCCTGTTCCTGCCCGTTCGCTAACGTCATAGAAAAATCGTAGATGCTATCCATCGAAAATGTCCTTAATTATTGTTATTTGTTTAATTGATGTAAACACCAAAAATATTGGCTATCAGAATGTATTATCTATATCCTAATACGCATTAAAGCGTGAGGAAGTTTACTGTAAAGGATAATTAAATGACACAACAGGTTGCATTTTTAGGGCTAGGCGTGATGGGTTTCCCTATGGCAAGACATCTCCATCAAACAGGTTTTAGTACTCATGTTTATAACCGTACTATAGACAAAGCGCAACATTGGATAAATGAGCAAAATCTTGACTCCAGCCATCTTCATGTTCAAGTCGCTAGCGCAGTTAAATATGCAAATGTCGTGTGCATGTGTTTAGGCAATGATAACGATGTCCGAAGTGTATTTTATGGTGAGAACGGTGTCCTTGAGAACATGCCATCGGGTAGTGTATTAATCGACCATACAACAGGCTCACAAACATTAGCATTGGAATTACATATGGCGTGTGCACAAAAAGGTATTGGATTTATCGATGCGCCGGTGTCAGGTGGTCAAGCAGGTGCTGAAAACGGCCAACTAACGATTATGTGTGGTGGAAATGAGGCGATTTACGCCAATGTTGAGACAATATTAAATGCGTACAGTCGCCACCATCAACTGTTAGGATCTGCCGGTTCTGGTCAATTGGCTAAAATGATGAATCAAATATGTATAGCCGGGATTGTACAAGGTTTATCTGAAGCTATTCATTTTGGAGAGCATGCTGGGTTAGATACTCAAAGTGTCATAAATGTTATTTCTAAAGGTGCAGCCCAGTCATGGCAAATGGATAATCGCGCTGCGACTATGATCAAAGGCGAATATGATTTCGGTTTCGCGGTGGATTGGATGCGAAAAGATTTAGGTATTGCGTTAGATGCAGCGCGTCAAAACGGCTCGACTTTACCATTGACGGCTCTAGTCGACCAATTTTATGCAGATGTACAACAATCAGGTGGCGGTCGTTTAGATACTTCTAGTTTATTGACCAGGCTTTCCACAAAATAACATCCTTGTTATTTGGATAATCTACTTTAATGTGCGTAATGATTAGTTAGCCATAGCGTCTGGTAAGGTGCAAGCTTAATGATTTGTTGTTCGGCGGGAAGGATCTCTCCAGATAACAAATCATACCAATCTTGAGTACTTATCAAATTCACATCACTGACTCTCAAAGTTTGTTCTGTTTTAGTAATATTAGATAAGCAGAAAATACTTTGACTACGATCCATACTTTGTCGCCAATACCCAAAACAGCTAGGGCCTAAGCGCAACGTAAATTGAGTCGCGTTAGGGTGAAAAGCGCGTTGTGATTGACGTATAGAGATTAACTCTTTCATTTTTTTTAAAATGACATGATGTAAGGTATTTTCATTCGTTAATTCGGCGGCTAAGCTATCATACATCCAGCGATGGCGATTGATAGAGCGATTTTGTCCCGTGTTAGTCACTCTTTCCAAATCATTGGTTGTGCCAAGTAAACTGTGTATATAAATCCCAGGGATCCCTTCTAATCCAAGCATAATTGTATGAGCACAAATAAATCGTGATACTTGCCAGTCATCTTCACCTTCATGGGTACCTTTGCAAGCATCAATTAACGCAATGTTTATCTCATAAGGTGACTGAGTGCCGTTATCACTGGTTCGCCACGAGATCTTACCGTCAAAATCTTGCATTGTCGTAACCAATTCATTGATCTCATCACTCGACAGTAAACCTTCGGCAGGACGTAAACCGATACCATCGTGGGACGCTAAAAAATTAAAATACGCAGTGCCATTTTGTGCCGGAGGCATACTCATCAGCCACTTCGTCAAGGTTGTTGCATCTTGAGATACTAATGTATTAAGTAATAACGGCGGCAAACTAAAGTTATAAATAGCATGGGCTTCATTTGCATTTCCAAAGTAGCTGAGATTCTCATGATTGGGAATGTTGGTTTCGGTGATAATGATTGCTTTAGGCGATTTATGCTCAATTAACAAACGATACAGTCTAATCACTTCATGTGTTTTTTGCAGATTAATACAATTTGTACCTAAGGTTTTCCATAAGAAAGCCACCGCGTCTAAGCGAAATAATGATGCGCCGTTATTCAAATATAAATTAATAATCCGTGCAAACTCGATTAAAACATTCGGGTTTTTAAAATCAAAGTCAACTTGGTCATGGGAAAAGGTACACCACACATGTTGCAAGCCTGTATTAGTCTGGGTAGGCCTTAATAAAGGGGATACGCGAGGGCGAGTTACCATCGACAAATCCTCTTCTGGAGAAGCTGTTGTAAAAAAATCATGGCCTTTGCCTTGGCCATCTATAAAGTTAGTAAACCATTGACTGCGAGATGAACAGTGATTAATCACCAAATCAAACATTAAATTATATTCTCGACTGAGTTCATTAATATCACGCCAGTCACCATGAGCAGGGTTCACTGTCGAATAGTCAATCACTGAAAAACCATCATCCGAACTATAGGGAAAGAATGGTAGTAAATGCACATCTGTCACAGTATCGGTTAAGTAAGTATTTAAAAAGTGATGTAACACTTGTAAAGGTGCATGCTTATCATCAAAGATACTATCAGCATATGTGATCATCATTACGCGAGTTTCATCCCAATGATTTTGATGGGTATGGGGTGAAAATTGTTGTTGTAGCCCATCTAATTGCATGGCTTCAATCAGTTGATTAGCGACTAATCCTAAATCGCCTTTAAATTGATTCGAAAGTGCTGGGTGTGACACATCATCATAAATACTATGTAAGTAATACAAAATATCATCACGTAACTGTGATTGCTGTTCCACATTTGTCATATTAGCGACCTTGCTTCAAATCTTCATAATCCGCTTCAACGGCGGCTTCTAATTGTTCAAAAATATCTGGAATGGCACTGATGACTCGGTTCCAACTCGGTATGAACGGTGTTTCCATAGGGTTATCTAAAAATGATTGCCCGGCTTTCATGATATTTTGAGCAAATAATTCAACTGCTTTTTCTTCTTCATGAATATCTAATGTTAAGCCATTCATGATGGCATCATTACGGTAGGTTTCGACAAAATCTAAGGCAATGCGGTAATAAGTTGCTTTAATTGACCGGAACATCTCAGTGCTAAACGTATTGCCCTGCGTTGCTAATTTTCTAAACAAGGCTTTAGTAATGTCTATCGACATTTTTGATAAACCACCATGTTCGTTATCATAAGAGAGATCTTGATGTTTATGATCATAGACCTTGGCGATATCAGATTGGCACAGGCGGTTATTTGAATAATTACGATGCATTTCAGATAATACACCTATTTCCAGACCCCAATCACTGGGGATCCGGATATCATTTAATACATCTCGACGAAAAGAAAACTCACCCGCTAGCGGATAGCGAAAGGAGTCCATAAATTCAATGTATTCATTGTCACCTAAAGTACGTTTAAGGGCGCGTAACAATGGTGTCACTAAGAGGCGAGACACCCGTCCATTAATTTTGCCATCCGCTATACGAGCATAAAATCCCTTGCAAAATTCATAGTTAAATTGAGGATTAGCAACGGGATAAATTAAGCGGGCTAATAAAGATCGATCATAAGTTAAAATATCACAATCATGTAATGCGACCGATTCAACTTTGTTAGAAGCCAATGTGTAGCCCATGCAGTACCATACATTTCGTCCTTTACCCAATTCTTTAGGAGCGAGTCCTAACGCTTGAAGTTTAGCATCAAGGGCTTTTAAACGTGGACCGTCATTCCATAAAATACGAGTGTGTTGGGGGAGTTTTGAAAAAAATTCGCCAGCATGTTCGAATTGTTCTTTATCAGCGCGATCTAAACCAATGACTATTTGTGATAAGTAGGGCACATCAGCGATTTCATTAATGATGTTAGGTAAAGCTTCACCTTCTAACTCTGAGAATAGCGATGGGAGGATCAATCCCATTGGACGCTGTTTAGAGAATGTAACGAGTTCTGATTCAACGTCACTAATAGGTCGGTCATCTAAATTATGTAATGTGGTGATGATGCCATTTTGGTAAAAATCAGCCATAGAAAATATCCTTTTGAATAGAGAGAAGTTGTGTCGTGATGTATTCATTCCAGCCAGCAGGCCCAGGTAGTTTGCTTTGATAGGCTGCTTGTTTTTCATTGCGTGTTAATAATGGAAAATCATGTGCTGGTGAACGTATTTGTGCTGCATAGGTGGCGTTATTCAGCATTGTTGTATCATTAGGTCCATCCCCAAGAGCAACTGTGACGAATCGCTTATTATTAAAATGTTGTTCGTATTGCTGATGTAGCCATTGCATTGCAGTTGCTTTATCAGATGAACCATTGATATGAATAAAACGACCGCCTTCGATGGGGGACGCGCCCATTAATATTGCCGCTTCAATGAATTCAATTTTACGTTGTTCTGTCGATAACCATAAAACGGGTTCACCATATTCGCGTTGTTTGGCTAATTGTGCTTGAGGATATGTAAGCCCTGTTGCAGTAACAATTTCAGGCGTCTTCATTGCTGAAAAATGAGTAAATTCACCAGCAAAATCTGTCGATAATCTCTGTATAATTTCAATCCATTTTGCACGTTTAGGCGCCATGGAATAACACCAATAGTAACCTTTATCTTCAAGCGCTGGTGTGAATTGCATACCTAATTTTTTCGGTATATATACCGCAGCGCCATTTTCAACTATAAAAGGGCCATCAAGGTTTAATGCCGAACGTATCGGTAATAATTCTGCAAATGTCTTACTGGTTGTTGGTATAACAGGAATTTCAAGCATCTGACAATAAGCTAGGGCAGGGTATGCTAGCTTTGATGAATAGGAATCATGGTCTAATAAAGTGCCATCTAAATCAGTGAAGATTAATGGACCTAATGAATTAGGTGTGACGTTTATATTAACTTTATGAGTGTCTATTTGTTGAACTTGGCGCTGTTCATCAAGAATAAAAACCATATCAGTGATCGCTGGAAGCACTGCTAAAGCATGTTTAGTTAAGCGTTCGTAATGAGCAATAAAACGAGAGACACCTGCCGGTGTTAATAAACGTTGCTGTTCATGTTTGGAGGTAATAGCACGTAGTTTGCTCTCTTGCTCTTCGCGCCATTGCTGTACCACAGAAAATGAGGGCGCTTTGAGCATAAAGGATAAATGAAAACGTTGAAACAGCTCTTGGTAGTGTTGCAAAGCGATATTCACATAGCGGCGCCACACACCATTTTCATCTTCTTGTTGTTCCAATTGATTGATTGATGGTGTCAGCATATCAGAAAGTTGCGGTGGAATTTGCATGCACCACCCCTCGACGATGACCACATCTACTTTTTGATTGACGTGTTGCCATTGCTCAACCGGCTTTGGGTTATCAGTTGCTTTATCAAAACTGGGAATAATACACGGATGACCTAATGATAAAGCATCCATCACTTGACGTAATTGTTCTATATTATGCGTACCCGGAACACCTCTAGTAGCAAGTAACGGATGAACATCTTCAGCGAGTGTTTGACGATGGTCATGGTCGTAATAAAAATCATCAATAGAGATATTGATCACTTTAAGCTGATGTACCTGTGTCAGCGTCGTCGTGAGGTAATCCGCTAGTGTAGACTTACCAGAACCTTGAGAACCATTGATACTAACAAATAAGGGAGATGCACTGTTTGTGTGCTTAACAATCATCTCCACACATGGTGTGAACCATTTTCGTGCAGAATCAAGATATTCAGTTGTTAAGCGATTAGACGCCAGAAAGGTATCATACATAGGTTTGGTACGGTAATTGTTAACAAGACATACTTAATACTAACAATTACTATGCCAAACCTGATTTTTAGTCTGTAAATTTACTTTTTATTGGCTATGAATGTCGCTCGCTGCGGCGCAGGGTAACCTTCTATGGTTAAACTTGGATCATCAGGATCAAGAAAATCAGATAATGATTGGCCATCAATCCACTCTGTCTTACGTTGTTCTGATACTGTGGTTGCACTGACATCGACCATTCTTACATTAATAAACCCGACTTTATTAAGCCATAATGTTAACGCGTCAATACTCGGTAGATACCAGACATTACCCATTTGTGCATAGCGATCTGTTGGCACTAATACCGTGTTGACATCGCCTTCAACAATTAACGTTTCAAGCACTAATTCGCCACCTGATACTAATTGATCTTTAAGTTGTTGTAAGAAGAGTATCGGATCACGTCGATGGTAAAATACGCCCATTGAAAAAACGGTATCAAACCCATTAGATTGGGGAAGATCTTCAACACCTAAGGGTAAAAAATAAACCGGGTAGGATGGTAAGAAACGTTTGATGATCAAAAATTGATAAAAAAACAAATCAGTAGGATCAACGCCCATCACAAAACGAGCCTTCTCATTCAACATTCGCCACATGTGATAGCCACTGCCGCAGCCAACATCCAGCACTTTACGGTCTTGCAAATGACTAATATGCGGAGCGATGCGTTCCCATTTATAATCACTGCGCCATTCAGTATCAATGTGTACCCCAAAAATATTATAGGGTCCTTTTCTCCAAGGTTTGAATTGTTGTAATAAGCCACGAAAAACGCGTTGTTCATACTCGTTGATGTGCGCATTCTCTAAGCAAATCGATTCGCTAAAGAGGACTGATTCTGCTTCTACATCAGGTAATTTATCAATTAGTTTTTGCCATTTTTGGGTATTACCATGTCGATTTTTTTGTTCCCAACGTTGCAGTAATGCAGGTAATTCGTATGCCCAAGAAGTTAACTTATTAGTCGGAAGTGCTGATAAAAGTGCTTGAAAATGAGGGTGCATAGGGATCTACTTAATCGCTACAAGCGACATAAAATTAAAACAGCTAAACCATTGAACAACATCGCTAAAACCTATCCCAGTCAAACGTGATTCATGGGTAGTGTAGGTATCAGTTAGCATGACATTTTCAAGTGCTGTGCGCTTTTGGCTGATCTCTAAATCACTGTAACCATTGTCACTTTTAAATTGATGGTGCAGATTTATCAATAACTCATCACCGATAACCGAAGTATGTTTAATTTTTTCAGATAGTATTAACACGCCACCGGGTAATAAGGCATCATAAATCGATTGCAACATAGCTTGGCGGTCTTCTGGTGCTAGAAACTGTAATGTAAAGTTCATCAATACAATACTGGTATTAGACTGATATGGATATTGAGTGATATCTGCATGTTCGATTTTAACCGGACATTGATGATGATACTGATTGATATACTGTTGACACTGATGCACCATTGCTTCTGAATTATCAATCCCCACAATCTGACAATTTGATTGTTCGATATGTTTGGCCATGCTTAATGTACCTGTACCAGTAGCACAGCCTAAGTCGTATATAACTGAATTAGCTTGAGCATATTGTCGAGCAATACGTCCAATATTTTCAATCATCAATGGGTAACCTGGTATAGAACGAGAAATCATATCAGGGAAAACTGAGGCTACATTTTCATCGAAAGAAAAGTCAGCAATCTTATCTAATTGGGTGGAAAATAAACTGTCTATTTTTGACATATTCATCTATTCTAGTGAGTAGGATAACTCAATGGAAAGTTATCACTGTGCAAATTTATACTACATGAATCAATTTGGATGAACTAAATCATGAGTACGTTCTTAATTGCGGATGATCATCCTCTTTTTCGAGAGGCATTACAAGCCGCCTTATTACCTTTTTTTAATGATATGGAAATCATTGAGGCTGATAGCTTACACAATACAATATCCGCCATCAAAAAACATCCAGATATCGATGTAATATTACTTGATCTGACTATGCCTGGGGCTGATCATTATTATGGTTTAACAGCAGTCCTAGATAAATGCGCTAACATTCCTGTCGTGGTGATTACGGCAACGGATAACGAAGAAAGTGTGAATATTGCAATGCATTTAGGTGCAAAAGGCTTTATTCCCAAATCTTATACTTCTCGGAAAATGGCTCATGCGATTATGAATGTGCTTAATGGTGGTACATTTATCCCCGATAGATATATAGATGCTATTAGCTCAACCCATCCAGAGATGCTAACGGCAATTGAGTTAGTAAAAGAATTAACGCCAAAGCAGTTATTAGTCATTAAATGCTTAAAACAGGGTAAGAAGAATAAGGAAATCGCGGGTGAATTGTGTGTGACGGAAGCAACTATTAAGGCACATATCAGTGCTATTTTTAAAAAACTCAACGTGACATCAAGAACTCAAATCGTTTTGTTATTCGAGAAATTGGATACGGTAAATTAATACTGCATCGACAATGAATATTGCTTTCATTATAAAAAGTCAATATTCCGTGATAAATAATAAAAGCTGAACACTTTAAACAGGGTGTTCAGCTTTTTTATTTACTATATTTCACGAAGCTTGGTTGCTAATTGTATTAACGGATTGATGTTCTTCAACTTGATAATGAGCGACTAGCTCCTCGGGCGCGAAATCATCAACACTAATGGTGCGTAACCGACCTGCTTCAGTGTTAATTAATAACTGAGCTTCTGTTTCATTGATAATATCATCTGTCAGAGCACGCTGTGCTAACACATCTAACTGAGTAAAAGCACGTTTTTCATTATAGGTACGACAAATCCGTTCAAAAATCGGCTCTGCTGCAACGACATTTTTTAATGTTCGCTCTAAATCACCTAATAAATTACCTGGCACTTCGCGAGTGAACTGACCTGTTCCTAACAGTGTGCGGGCTTCACAAGGTGATTGTAATATTTGCGCTATAGCGTGTTCTAATTTGTCATTTGGCGCTTTTCTGGTTTTACCCACAGGTTGCACAATCAAACGAAGCATCCACTTTACAGAACGTACTGGAAAATTATTAATAAATGCATCAATGGCAATTTCTATTTGTGCTAAGGCATCTTGCATCGCCCAATGCATTAGAGGTTCATGCTCAGAAAGTCTGCCTTCATCGTTAAAGCGTTTGAGTACAGCTGAAGCCAAGTATAACTGACTCAACACATCCCCGAGTCTTGCCGATAAACGTTCTCGACGCTTTAAACTGCCGCCCAGAACACCCATTGAAATATCCGTCATCAATGCAAGATTCGCACTGTATCCACTTAATAATTGATAATAGCGCTTAGTAGAGTCAGTAAACGGAGTTTGAGAAAAATGACCAGACGTTAACGTAAACCAAGTGCTTTTCACAAAGCTAGATAAAGCGAAGCCAATATGGCCGAAAACTGCCTTATCAAATTCAATCAATGCTGTGTCGGGATCACTATTCGCTGCCGCTTTTATTTCAGCTAAAACAAAAGGGTGACAACGCATCGCACCTTGACCAAAGATCATCATATTACGTGTCAGTATGTTAGCGCCTTCTACAGTAATCGATACCGGAACTGCTTGATAACCTCTTCCTAAGTAATTATTCGGCCCTAACATAATGCCTTTACCGCCATGTACATCCATCGCATCATTAATGACGGTCCGCATACGTTCAGTTAGGTGATATTTACAAATTGCAGAAATGACTGATGGTTTTTCACCTAAATCAACTGCTGTGGTGGATAGACTGGTAACGGCATCCATCATGTAAGTACTGCCACCAATTCGCGCCAGCATTTCCTCCACACCTTCCATTTTGCTGATGGGCATTTTGAATTGACGACGGATACGTGCATAAGCACCGGTTGAAAGCGCAACAGATTTTGCTCCACCTGCGGCTGCAGAAGGCAATGTAATACAACGGCCTACAGATAGACATTCCATTAGCATACGCCAACCTTTACCCGCCATTTCAGCACCTCCAATAATATAGTCAAGAGGCACAAAAATATCTTCTCCACTGAGCGGGCCATTTTGGAACGGTACGTTTAACGGAAAATGTCGATTACCAATATTTAAGCCTTCAGTATCTCTGGGGAGTAGAGCACAAGTGATACCTAAATCTGGTTCATTTGAGAGAAGCTGTTCAGGATCATATAATTTGAAAGCTAAACCAATCACTGTGGCAACAGGTGCAAGGGTTATATAGCGTTTATTGAAGGTTAGTTTAATGCCTGTCACTTCTTGACCTTCCCATAGACCTTTACAGACAATGCCTTTATCAGTGATCGATCCGGCATCAGAGCCTGCTTCAGGACTTGTTAACGCAAAACATGGGATCTCTTCACCTACAGCTAAACGTGGTAAATAATATTCTTGCTGGGCTGGGGTGCCATAATGCTGTAATAATTCACCTGGCCCCAGAGAATTGGGTACACCTACGGTAGTTGATAATACCGCCGACACACCAGAAAGTTTTTGTAATACTCGAGACTGAGCGTAAGCAGAAAATTCAAGACCACCGAATTGGCGTTTGATGATCATAGCAAAAAACTTATTATCTTTTAGATATTGCCAAATTTCCGGTGATAGATCGGCATCTTTATGATTAATTTGCCACTCATCTACCATCAAACAAACCGTTTCTACTGGACCATCAAGAAAATCTTGTTCTTCAGCGGTGAGTGTTGGTTTTCCAATAGCATGCAATTTTTCCCAATCCGGTTGCCCACTAAATAATTCGCCATCCCACCAAACAGTACCGGCATCAATAGCTTCTTGTTCGGTATTGGACATCTCAGGACTAACTTGTTTGTAAAATTTGAGTAATGATGGGGTGATAAACCGTTGACGATAACGTGTTTGACCAAAGAATCCGGCAACTAGAGAGACTGCAAGAACAGCGACAAGGGAAACATCACCTGAGAGTGCGCCTATTAAATAAATGCTCGTTAAAATAATAACCGACTTAATCATACTCCAACGTTTATATACGCAGAATAATATAGCGATTATTGTGATCATAAAATACGTAAAACTCATTGCCACTCCTTGATGGTCAGACCAGATTAGAAGATAACAAAAAATGAACAAATAGCAATAATTGAATCGAAAAATTTGCCACTGTAAAAAATGTGGCGATGAGGACGGTTAAAGTGACTTATGCACTCGCAATTGAATTTCACCTTGTTCTTGTTCATTTTTGAACTGTTGGAGGCGAACTAAATGATAATTTAATGAAGGAGCAAACCAAGCGAAAGTTTGTCTCGATGAAGAAGTGCGTCGAATCATGACTTTAATAGCTTCAACAGAGCCAATCGGCAAATCAAGTGTATCAGAGGTGATAACTTGCATGTCGTATATTCGAGTTTGCCCTCTGTTATTAATGAATTGATAATTAAATTCTGTCTTACCTTGAGACAGTTGATAGGGTACATCTATACGAAATAATTGATTATCAAAATGCAAATTAAGCGGGAATAATACTTCATCATCTATCGGTGTCGAAGTCATATACTGATTATTGTCATGATCAAATGTAATGCTCATTACTTTATCAGGGCCGGTACCCGATCTGTGATACACATAACTAATAGGTAATAAGGGGAGGGACTGTGAATCAGTCGCATTCATTTGTAAATAACGCGTTGTTTCATTGCGTTTATCAGTTAAGAAATATTTTGATATTTTGGACTCATATTCTAATTGCCAAAGCTTATTCGGCAGTTGACTGAAAATAAGTCTAGCGTGACCAATAGGTTTACCTTCTCTTAATGCTACAAATTGAGATTCGAACGGAGTCAGTACATATTGGTTATGGATGAGTTGTTGTGCATTAGAAACGGGCGATAAACATACCATGAACATTAATAAAATGAATAGATATCTAGTCAGGCCCGAACTTAAGCTACTCATCAGAGGCAAATCCATTTGGACCAAGACATTGGTCATCCATAACAGCTTTACCTGAACGCATTAATAAGCGACCTTCTACAAACCATTTAACCACTAAAGGGTAAATGTGATGTTCTTGAACTTGTACTCGCTGTGCAAGCATATCGGCATCGTCATCGGAGAAAATAGGGACCTTAGCTTGCAAAATAACAGGTCCATCGTCCAACTCAGGTGTCACAAAATGAACCGAAACACCATGCTCAGAATCACCGTTATCCATCGCTCTTTGATGCGTGTTCAACCCTTTATATTTGGGTAATAGCGAGGGATGAATATTGATTAGCTGGCCTAAATAATGCGTAACAAATTCATCGGTTAAAATACGCATAAAACCGGCTAAAACGATCAGATCAGGTTGGTACTGCTCGATAGTACTAATCAATAATTGGTCATAAGCAACACGATCATTTGCGTATAACGAACTGTCTACACAGACATTTGCAATACCTGCATTTTCTGCCCGAGTTAATCCGTAAGCATCAGGTTTATTAGCAATCACCCCAACAATTTCAGCATCAACATCGGTTAGATGAATTTGCTCAATCAATGTCTGCAGGTTACTGCCAGAGCCTGAAATCATTACGACAATGCGTTTCATATCTATTCTCTAATACGTTAACTAAGCAATGACGACAGATTCAGTGCCAGATTTATCAGCAACTTCACCTATAACCCAAGCGTTTTCACCCGCATCATTTAATATACTAAGTGCTTGGTTCACACTATCTTGTGGTAGCGCGATAATTAAACCAACACCACAGTTAAATGTGCGATACATTTCATGTTCAGTGACATTACCTTGGCTCTGTAACCAATTAAAGATATCAGGCCATTGCCAAGAAGATTTATCAATATTCGCTTGCATTGTATCTGGTAGGACGCGCGGAATGTTTTCCCAAAAACCACCACCGGTAATGTGTGATATTGCATTGACTTTGACTGTTTCAAGTAACGACAATACCGATTTTACATAGATGCGAGTAGGGGTAAGAAGTTGTTCTTGAATCGATGAACTACCAAGTTGTTCAGTAATATCTGCACCGCTAACTTCGATGATTTTTCGAATCAAAGAAAAACCATTGGAATGAGGCCCTGATGAGCCAAGTGCGATTAATGCATCACCAGCAGCAACTTGACTACCATCAATAGCATCTTCAGCTTCTACAACACCGACACAAAAGCCAGCTACATCGTAATCAGATCCGTGATACATCCCAGGCATTTCAGCGGTTTCACCACCAATAAGCGCACAACCAGATAGTTCACAACCTTTACCAATACCGCTAACGACTTCAACAGCAACATCGACATCTAATTTACCGGTCGCATAATAATCTAAGAAGAATAAAGGCTCTGCACCTTGAACAATGAGATCATTAACGCACATAGCAACTAAATCAATACCAATGCCATCATGCTGGTTACAATCCATTGCCAGGCGCAGTTTTGTGCCGACACCGTCTGTACCAGACACTAATAAAGGATTTTTATACTTGGAGGGTAATGAACATAAAGCACCAAAACCACCTAAGCCACCTTTGACTTCAGGTCGATGTGTACGTTTAGTCACAGATTTAATACGTTCAACAAGCTCGTTTCCTGCATCAATGTCGACGCCGGAATCTTTATAACTAAGGGATTCGGTAGATTTGGTCACGGGTATTCTCGAAAGTGGTTTAAAAGGATGCTCTTCCAAAATTGAAGCAAATAATGTTTAAATTCCATATAATTCATGCATTATACTTTGATTTAGCGCACAATATCACTATATAAGTATAAAGAATTTTTTAAAAGATAGGATAGTCCTTCATTTTGCTAAACATACACCGCTTGTTTACCCAAATATTTTGCCTGATGATTGGTTTGTTTTTGTTCAATCACAGCTCAGGTGCGGGCACTATTGATGAATTAAATAAAGCTGTGGTTCCTCTAATTTCTCAAGATTCGCGTTCTCAGCAAAACGCTTACCGAACTGCATTGCATCAAGTATTAATCAAATTAACAGGTGACCAATCGTTTTCACAGCATCCAGAGTATGAGAAGTTGCTTGGTAACGCCATTAAATTTGTAACATCTACTGAATTTGTTGAAAATCAGGCTAATCAACTTTTAGTTATTTTTAATCAGGAACTGCTTGAACGTTGGATTAAACGAAATGGGCTACCACTTTGGGGTGCTCAACGTCCAGAAGCATTGTTGTGGTTTATTGAACAATCATACGCAAGTAAAGAGCGCATTATTCTGACAGATTCCATCGAGACTGATACCAAAGAGATTCTGAACCAGCATCTATTTAATCGCGGTATCAGATTAGATTTACCATTAATGGATATTATCGATATCAATTTAGTATCAGAAATTGATATTTGGGGACAATTTGTTGATACCTTACATGAAGGAGCCATCCGCTATAACACGCCTTATACGATAGGAGTTCGATTAGTTGAGACAAGGCCTAATTCATGGGTGTTGGATTATTTCGTTAAATCAGATGCAGCCCTTCGATTACAACAATTAACGGGTAGTGATAAAGCACAACTGATCCAACAGTTTGTGAATGAATACGCCCAGTTTCAAGCAGAAAAATATGCGTTAGATACGACTCGTTTTGTTGATAATACCCAGATCCAGCTTGAAATTAATATAAGTGGTGTTAACGATATTATTGTGTTGTCTGAAATTGAGAACTATTTAACGTCATTATCGATTGTTGAAAAAGTGGAGCTTACTGGACAAAGCACCGATACCAGTACCTTTAATATTAAGTTGATAGGCACGCCTGAACAATTGCACCAAATTTTGTCAAATGGTAATAAACTGGTCGCACACACAACGCTTGATAATGGAATGGATAATTTCAATCGTATTGGTAATGATAGTCATCTTGATACCTCAATCAAATACTCATATGTGTGGCGTTAACTTATGCAATTACCATTACCATTAGCGCTACCAAGTAAACAAACATTAGACAGTTTTATTTTTGAAGATAATTTACTCTTAAAAGATGCGTTGTTACAAATTAATACATTGTCTAGCAAGAATGCTTTATTAATGGTGCATGGTGCACATCACTCAGGTAAAACTCATTTAGCGACTGCCGCTTATCAACATGCGATTAGTCAGAGTATCAGTGCCTATTATTTAGATTTGAGTTTACTATTTGCTCCAGAAATACTTACTGCGTATCAAGCTAGTTCTGACATACATAGTGAAACATTAATGAGTGATATGTTAGCCGGTTATGAAGCGCATGCATTATTAGTTGTGGATAATATGCATGTGGTGGCTGGCAATAAAGATTTGGAAATTGCACTTTTCGATTTAATCAATCGCTGTATAGAATCAGCTTGTGCCATGGTGCTAACCAGCGCATTGGGTCCAGCACATCATGATTTTTGTTTGCCTGATTTACGCTCCCGATTAACTTGGGGGCAGGTTTACCATATCCACCCATTGACAGATGATGGTTTACTTCAGGCAGTAACATCCTATGTGCAAACAAAAGGGCTGAATATGCAAATGAATGCAATTAGTTACTTATTGAAATTTTCAACACGAGATTTTTCGTCGATTCAGCGTGTGATAGATGAATTAGATAAAGTATCACTATCCCATCAACAAGCTATTACGATCCCCCTGATCAAAAAAGTCCTACACATTTAAACTGTTTATTCAATGTGTAGGACATACTGATTAATCTATGTTGTTATTGTAAGTTACTGTCTTTATGCAAATAGGGGATACGAATATCACGCTGTATTTGCTGCATTTTTAACGCATCATCTTGCCATACAGAAAGGGCATTATGTTGCTTTTGCGGCTTGGCGGCAGTGCCTAAACTTAAATTATCAAACCACGAGACATCCTCGCGCATTAATTGTGGTGCAGGTAATGTCATTTGAATCGATCTAGCATCTATTTCAGGTAATACTCGATTAACAGTAAAGAGGACTCGCTGTTGTAATGCAGGTTCATTAAAGCGATTACGCTGTCCCCAAGAGACTAAATAATCAGGATTATCATTCCGAGCAACAATCGCTATATCCGAATCAGCATCTAAGCGATACTTCATCATGAATTTCTCAAATAGCGTCGCGTAGTCTTCACGGGTCGTATAATAGTTATAAAAACCTGTTGAAACGTCAGGTGTAAATAGGTTGACTACATCATCAGGGGTCACATTTTTTTGTGCTAGCGTAGCGTCATCGCCCCCAAAATTAACTTTAGCTAAGGCATGCATCTCATCTGAACGTAAAGGAAACGTACTATCTAAGTCGTCTGAGTCAGGCGCCATGGAGCTTAAATTAATCGTTTCCAGTGGACTTCTATTTAACGAAAGCTGTGCCCAAGAAGCGGGTGGAAAAAAATCATTCGCATGTCCTAGTTCATGATACATCAACCAAGATATATCAGCTTCTACGTCAGCAAAAGTACGGGTTAAGCGATCGGCTACTGGAAAACGTCCTGCTGGATAGTAGTCATCATCTTTAACATATCGCCACGGCATAATAAATTGTAAATCTGACCCAAATCCAGAACGATAATCAGGTATTTCATTCAAGGTGTCACGTTCTAAAGGGGTGACCCAAAAGTTATCTGCATCCAGATAAATCGCCCCCGTTACCGCCCAATAAAAAGAAGGTCGTACTTCATAGGAAATGACGATAGCCGTCACGCCTCTAAGTAGACGAAGCATATCGGGTCCTACTACTGAATTAGTGAGATAGTCTTTAAAACGTTCACCCATCCATTGGTGTGAAACTAAGACGCGATCCATAATATCTTCCACGGTGGGATCCATCGTATCCATGCCAATTAAGGGTAATTCTGAAAAATCACAAGATCGATTAATTTGGTTAGTATAGACGCAACGTTCAATAGCCGACTTATAATTAGAGTCAGAGTTAAAGGCGAACATATTCTCACTCACTATATTCTCAGAATAGCGTGGAAAATAACCGTCTTCTTCATCAATTTCTGAATTGCGAACACTTAAATACACATCATCAGAATATGTCGTGTTATCTGTAAATGTTACATTAGCAGTAAACTTGAGAATCGTATCTTGTGCCACTTCCGGCGCATCAAAAA
>Ga0233438_10000345_pt1 | contig 61874 bp, 54 predicted proteins | sample SI_123_September_FD_182720 | JGI IMG/M metagenome (GOLD analysis project Ga0233438, IMG submission 182720) | Seawater microbial communities from Saanich Inlet, British Columbia, Canada - SI_123_September2016_10_MG | ecosystem: Environmental > Aquatic > Marine > Inlet | place: Canada: British...
GGTTTAGCAAAGTTTACTAAAATTATTGCTCGACCCAATGAAGAAGAAAGTATTAATGCTTGGTATAACGTGTCCTTATCGGAAGGTCGTAATCGAGAAGTCCGTCGATTATGGGAATCTCAAGGGGTACAAGTATCACGTTTAATACGTCTACGTTATGGACCTTTATCATTGCAAAAACGTCTACCTCAAGGTGCATGGATTGAATTGGAACTTAACGATGTGAATGCACTGAGAAAGCAGGTGCAATTGCCACCTGAAACAGAAACGCTTGTCGGGGTTAATGATAATAAATTAAACCATACAAAATTATCACGTATGCGTAAGTCAGTTAAAAAACACAAAGACCGCAACGCTAAAGCCCCAATCAAGGGTGAAGGTGAGTCAGCATCTGATGATACCAAACGCACTTCACGTCGTAAGCCAAATAACGGGAAGCCACAGGCTAATCGAAACAACGCTAAGAAAGGAAATCTAGGTAGAACCCGGGCAGGAACAGGCGGTTCTCGATAAAATATTAAAAAAGCTTGGTGTTTAGCCAAGCTTTTTTAATAAATAAAGATAGTGAGTTATGGTTAGCTGTTTTGTACAGTAACTATCAACTCTTTGTTATCCTAGTGGAGTACTAAAATCAGGCGATAATTCAAAATCACCTTCTACAGACACCAATTTATTATCAGTAAATGTGATCACTAGTTCTTTTCGGAAATCTTCCCCGCGGGTCGTCATTCCACGTTTCATTTCGTACACATAATACCAAGTATTAGGATCAAAGCTGTCTGTGATGATAGGTTTACCTAACACAAATTCAACTTGTTCTTTAGTCATTTCAATGCGTAGTTTTTGGACATCACGATCATCGAGGTAATTGCCTTGAGGGATATCGATTCTGAATATCCAGTTAGAACAGCCAGATATAGAAATCATAGCGACAAGACACAGAATTAGAGGAGATAGTTTCATTTAAAGCCTAGTTAGTATTATGTTGACAGACGAATGCTATATCAGTGCTTATGACCATTCAACCGTTTATTAGTTCAAACCTGAATATATCTGTATAAACTCACTACATATTGCCTTTAAATGTGCTTTAGCTGACTTTCTGTAACATTTCTTGAGCGTTTGCGATAGCACTATCGGTTAAAGTGTCACCAGCTAATAGACGGGCTAATTCACGCACACGTTGTTCGTCGTTTAACTCGCGCATAGTAGTCTCAGTCGTTTCACCATCAGTAAGCTTATTCACAAACAGCTGTTGATGCCCTTGGGCAGCGACTTGAGGCAAATGTGTTACGCACATCACTTGCGTGCTATTGCCTAGCTTTCTCAATAAACTGCCTACTATTGCCGCAGTAGGACCACTAATACCAGTATCAACTTCGTCAAAAATCAACGTAGGTACTTGGTTTAAATGCGATGTAATTACTTGGATTGCTAGACCGATACGTGATAATTCACCACCGGATACCACATTTTCAATCACATCCATCGGTTGACCTGGGTTGGTGGTAACCAGAATTTGTATAGTATCTAGTCCATTTGCTTGGAGAGGTTGAGAAGTATCATAGTTAACGGCAAATTTAAGTTGAGTGTGTTCCATGTTCATTTGGGCAACCGATTCGATAATACGTTGAGCCAATGTTTCACCTGCAGATTGTCGGGACTGACTTAGTAGGGCCGTTTGTGCCAAGTATGTATCTAGCTCCAATTGAACTTGTGCTGCAAGTTCATCTAATGATCCAGATGATGCTTGCAGTTCAGCATATTCTGCAGCTAACGCTTGATGGATATCGTATAAATCTTCAGGCATGACATTGTGTTTACGCGCGAAATCCATCGCTTGTTGATAACGCTGTTCGACTTGTTGCATACGCATAGGGTCAATATCTAATTCATCACAGTAGCTACGTAATTCATTCGCTGCTTCTTCGATATTAATCGCACTGTCTTTAAGTATACCCACTATCGGAGCTAGGGTCGCATCATGAGTTTCTAATTGTTCAAGCTCATTAACACATTTTTGTACAAGTGATAGAGCATTGTGTTCGTCGTTTTCATATAAACGATAGAAACTCATTTGTGCTTCTTCAAGCAAGGTTTGTGAGTTGGATAACCGTTTAAATTCTATTTCTAATTGTTCAAATTCACCTTGCTGTAATCCAAAAACATCTAATTCTTCAACTTGATAACTGAGAAGTTGACAGCGGTCTTGTCTTTGTTGCTGAGTAGCGGTAAGTTGATCAAATTGCTGTTTGGTTTGACGGTATTGCTCAAAACTGGATTTTACACTGGTAAGTAGCTCGGGATGATTGGCAAATTGATCAAGTAGTTGCAATTGAGCATCGGCTTTTAATAATTGATGATGTGCATGTTGACCATGGATACTGACCAACCACTGCCCAAGTACTTTTAATTGACTTAGTGTTACCGTTTTACCGTTAATAAATGCTTTTGAGCGGCCTTCAGCTGAAATGACACGTCTTATAGTGCATTCATTGGGCGCTTCTTCTTGAATCAGCTCTAGATCAGATAACCATTGTTTTACTTTAGGTAACATTTGGATATCAAATTCGGCGATGACTGAGGCTTTGTCCGCGTTTTTACGAACCGCATTGGCGTCTGCTCGGGCACCTAAACATAAACTTAACCCATCAATTGCAATGGATTTACCTGCACCGGTTTCACCTGTTACGACTGATAATCCTTGTTTAAAATCAACGTGGACTGATTTTACTACGGCAAAATTTTCAATTGATAAAGATAAAAGCATGTTTAAACCACTGTGTAAATATACAATACGTGTAAATATATACAGTATTTGTCTTTCATGCAAGATCCGTTATCAATAAAGTTTACTACCCCAATTTAGCTTAGTACGTAATACGTTGAAATAATCATACGACGGGGGGTGGACAAGATTGAGTTGGTTGGGAGATTTTCGGATGACCACTTCATCTCCAGGTAAAATACTCAATACAATATGACTGTCACAAGAGACCTGCAAATTATCAGAATTTACTTTGGATACGCGCAAGCTAATTTTACTATCTGCGTCAACAACAATAGGACGCGAAGTGAGTGTGTGGGGGAACATAGGAACCAGGGTTAATGCTTCTAATGACGGCATTAAAATAGGGCCGCCACCGGAAAGAGAATAAGCCGTTGAGCCTGTTGGCGTTGCTACAATTAAACCATCGGAACGTTGAGAAAACATGAACTTACCGTTCACATCGACCTCAAATTCCATCATGTGGGCCACCTTACCATGGTGGAGAACCACTTCATTAACAGCCACGTTAGTTGATTTTAGCGATTCATGCCTAAATACATCTACCTCTAACAAAAAACGCTGTTCAATGATACCTTCGCCGCTAAATATAGCGTCTAAATCGGTGTTGATATCGTCAGGATTAATATCAGTTAAAAAACCTAAATTACCTCGGTTAACCCCCACCACATGTATATCAAATCTGGAAAGTACTCGTGCCGCCCCGAGCATATTGCCGTCGCCGCCAACAACAATGGCTAAATCTGCTTCTTGGCCAATAGTGACGAGTTCAGCACTGGTTAAACGGTCATCGTCCATTTCTTCATGGAGGCGAGATTCAATTAATACGCGACACCCTTTGGCATGTAAATAATGCGTCAAGGCAGTCAGACTGACATGTGTGCCTTCATGTTCGGGTTTGCCAATAAGGCCGACAGTGGCGTACTTCATTGTTTCATTCCATTTAATGCAGTAAAGGCGAATGTATCATTAACCTAAAATAATGCCAACACCACAATCAGTCTTTAAGTTAACGGGCAGTCCAGCCACCATCTAAAATTAAGGTTTGCCCCGTGATGTTTTTCGCACCATCAGACATTAAAAAGTGTGCTGTTTGTGCTAACTCACTTATCTCAATAAATGCTTTTTTAGGCATAGGTTCAAGCATGATTTTATTTACAACATCTTCTTCTGATATGCCATTCTCTATAGCTTGCTTGGTAATTTGAGCTTCAACTAATGGGGTTTTTACGTAAGCAGGGCAGAGTGTATTAATGGTAATGTTATGCTCACCGGTTTCAAGAGCGATGGTTTTGGCAAAGCCTAGCAGGCCATGTTTCGCCGCAACATAAGCTGACTTGTAAGGAGATGCAACAACTGAGTGAATAGAGCCGACATTAATAATTCGACCATAATTACGAGCCCGCATACCCGGTAACAATGCTTGTGTTAACATCGCTGGCGCGACGAGCATAATATTAATTAGTAGCTGCCATTTTTCAGGAGGGAAATCTTCAATTTTAGAAACATGTTGGATCCCTGCATTATTTACTAAAATGTCGATAGTTTCATCATGCAATGTTGTCGGTAATTGGCTAATTGCTGCCGCATCTGTGACATCTAAAATAACAGGACGACATGAAATGCCTTGAAGATGTAACTTTTCACATGCGCTGTTCGCTGCTTTTTCATTAATGTCAGCGACTAATATGCGATGACCTTGTTGTCCTAAAAATTCTGCGATACCAAATCCAATGCCACTTGCACCGCCAGTGATAAATACTGTGTGAGTCATGTTTTATCCTTAAATGTATGAATTAGCTTGCTTTTGCTAAGATACGGTCCAAAGCATTTGCAAATTGTTGTCGTTCAGTTTGAGATATAGGAGGGGGACCACCTGTTTGCACCCCACTTGAGCGCATGGTATCCATAAAATCTCGCATATTTAAAATACTACGAATATTATGTGCAGTGTAAAGCTCACCACGAGGGTTCAATGCAATCGCTGATTTTTCTATAACTTCAGCAGCTAAGGGGATATCAGCTGTGATGACTAAGTCGTTTGCTTCAACTCGTTTAACTATCTCATCATCTGCCACGTCAAAACCTTGAGGTACCTGTAACATATGAATAAATGCCGAAGCGGGTTTCTTGATTGATTGGTTAGCTACTAACGTTAAATGAATTTTAGTGCGCTGCGCTGCCCGAAAAAGAATGTCTTTAATTAAGTTAGGGCAGGCATCAGCGTCGACATAGATATGCATAGTAAGTGTGTCCTTAAAGATGTGAGCAAGTAATTTGATCACATTATCAAATAATTAAACGCAGATTATTAAATTAATATAGTGGGTATGTGAAAAGGATTTAAGAACATTAAAAACAAATTATTTATACATCATCACACTACTACAACATTGTATTAATCATAGCTAAAAAATAATAATGAATTAATAGAAATGTTGTAATAGCGATCATAAATACTATTAATAATAAAACTACACTTTAACTAACCAGTTATGTGTATCTTTTTGTCGACCCCATTGAATATCATTAAGAGTTTGTCGCAATTTAAGCGTTGTTGGTCCAGCTTCTCCAGTGCCTACTTTATGTTCTTCATTATTATGAATGAATGTCCCTACAGGTGTAAGTACGGCGGCTGTACCAGATAATGCCGCCTCTACATTTGGTTTTTTAGCCCGCTCAAGTAATTCACTCACACTGAGATCTCGTTCACTCACCGTCATTCCCATATCCCTAGCAATAGTAAGTATGGAATCACGGGTGACCCCGTGTAGAAATGATGAATCTAATGCCTTGGTGATAATTTCGTTACCATCAATTAGGATAAAGTTTGCTGCCCCCGTCTCTTGGACGTCACCATTTGGACAAAATAAGATTTGATCTGCCTGAACTGATTCTTTAGCCGCTAAGATAGGACCCAACGCACTTGCATAGTTTCCACCACTTTTTATCATACCCATGTGAGGTGCGCATCTAACGCCTTCTTCGTCTAACAAAATACGTAATGGTTTGGCACCACCAGCAAAATAATCACCGACAGGAGAAAGTAAAACATACAATAATGAAGTCAATGAAGCTGCCGCAGCTTTACCTATAGAAGGTTCTGTACCTATGTGAGTTGGGCGAATGTACATAGAGCCTGGAGGTTTAGGTACATCAGCTTTATATTTTTGAACAAGTTCAATGATCATATCTGAAACTTGTTGTTTATCGATATCAGGTAATGATAAAAGACGACTACTTTGTTCAAATCGCTTGAGGTTTTGATCCATTCTAAAAATATTAATACTACCGTCAGCATGTGAAAAAGCTTTCAAGCCTTCAAAACAGGTACTCGAGTAATGCAAAACATGCGCGCCAGGGTGCATTGAAATACTGTTTGCACTCACATGCTGTGGCTTAGTCCAACCATCTTTGTCGTAGGAGGTTAATGCCATCTCTGGCATAAACTCAGTCCCAAAAATTGCCATCGCAATTATCCTTATGTTCTTAGATATCAAAAAATATTAACAATAATATCTGAATAAATATATAGAACAACGATGCATAGTAATTAAATTTATGAGCAGAGAAGATAAAACCTAAAAAATATAACAAAAATTCTCTTAGTCCCCTTGAAGGGATTGGATCTATCCCCATTAATAATCCAACAAACAGTTATGACGATACATTAATAGATTTGACGGAGGACGCATGAGCGATCAACACGAGCACTCAGATGACCAAAATAACCCCGAGGCATCACCAGAAGTAACAGATCAGGAACAGACACAAGAGTCTGTGACGATTGATAACGAGACGGCGAATGTTGAAAGTGACAATGTAGAAACATTATCTCCAGAACAAGCGCGAATTTTTGAGTTAGAAAACGAACTAGCTGCAGCTAAACAAGCCCTTGTTGATCAAAAAGATGGGGCATTACGAGCTGTTGCAGAAGGTGAAAATGCTAAACGACGCGCCGAAGCAGAGATTGAAAAGGCACGTAAATTTGCGTTAGAGCGTTTCGCAGGCGATTTATTGCCAGTGATTGATAATTTAGAAAATGCAATTCGTTTTGCAGATCGTGAAAATGAAACGTTAAAGCCAATTTTAGATGGTATTGATATGACTCAAAAGTCATTCATCAGTACGGTTGAAAAAAACGGATTAGAGGTACTTAACCCAGAAGGTGAAGCATTTAATCCAGACCAACATCAAGCAATGTCAATGCAAGAATCTGCAGATGTTGCTCCTAATACCGTCCTTGCCGTAATGCAAAAAGGGTATGTGATTAATGGTCGATTGTTACGCCCAGCAATGGTGATGGTGTCAAAAGCACCAACACAAGATACAGAAGCAAAAAATTAGAGAATTTTTAATAGCGGGTATTGAAAGTATTCATAATAACCCCATTAAAAGTATAGACATTATTGAACAGTTATTCGGAGTAAGACAATGGGTAAAATCATTGGTATTGATTTAGGTACAACCAATTCATGTGTTGCAGTTTTAGACGGCGACAAAGCAAGAGTCATTGAAAATGCAGAAGGCGACCGCACAACTCCTTCTATTATTGCATATTCAAATGAAGGCGAAATTTTAGTAGGTTCACCGGCGAAACGCCAAGCGGTAACGAATCCTCAAAATACATTATTCGCGATTAAGCGTTTAATTGGTCGTCGTTTTGAAGACAAAGAAGTGCAAAAAGATATCGATATCATGCCGTTTAACATTATTAAAGCGGATAATGGTGATGCATGGGTCGAAGCTAACAACGATAAGATGGCACCACCACAAATTTCTGCAGAAGTCTTAAAGAAGATGAAAAAGACGGCTGAAGATTTCTTAGGTGAAGAAGTCACCGGTGCTGTAATTACCGTTCCTGCATACTTTAACGATTCACAGCGTCAAGCAACAAAAGATGCTGGCCGTATTGCGGGTCTTGAAGTGAAACGTATTATTAATGAGCCAACTGCGGCAGCATTAGCTTACGGGATGGACACTAAAGGCGGGGAAAACGTTGTTGCCGTTTATGACTTAGGTGGTGGTACGTTTGACATCTCAATCATTGAAATTGATGAAGTCGATGGCGAACACACATTTGAAGTATTAGCGACTAATGGTGATACACACCTTGGTGGTGAAGATTTCGATAACCGTGTTATCAACTACTTAGTAGAAGAATTTAAGAAAGATCAGGGCGTAGATTTACGCAAAGATCCATTAGCGATGCAGCGTCTTAAGGAAGCTGGCGAAAAAGCGAAGATCGAATTATCTTCTGCTCAGCAAACAGAAGTTAACTTACCATACATCACTGCAGATGCATCTGGTCCTAAGCATTTAGCGATTAAAGTAACACGTGCTAAATTAGAATCATTAGTTGAAGACATGGTAAAAGCGTCACTTAACCCAGTTAAGCAAGCATTAGCGGATGCTGATTTATCTGTTTCTGATATTAATAATATCATCTTGGTAGGTGGTCAAACACGTATGCCATTAGTGCAGAAGTATGTGGCAGATTTCTTTGGTAAAGAGCCGCGTAAAGATGTGAACCCTGATGAAGCAGTCGCTACCGGTGCAGCGATTCAAGGTGGTGTACTATCAGGTGATGTTAAAGACGTGCTATTACTAGATGTTACTCCATTATCTTTGGGTATCGAAACAATGGGTGGCGTAATGACGGCACTGATTGAAAAGAATACGACTATTCCAACGAAGAAAAGTCAAACATTCTCTACTGCTGAAGATAACCAATCTGCAGTAACAGTACATGTATTACAAGGTGAGCGTAAGCAAGCTTCAGGTAACAAATCTTTAGGTCAATTTAACCTTGAAGGGATTCGTCCAGCGGGCCGTGGTCAGCCTCAGATTGAAGTTACCTTTGACATCGATGCTGATGGTATCTTACACGTATCTGCGAAAGATAAAGATACAGGTAAAGAGCAGAAAATTACGATCCAAGCTTCTTCAGGTTTATCTGATGAAGAAATCGAACAAATGGTTCAAGACGCAGAGGCAAACAAAGATGCAGATGCGAAATTTGAAGAATTAGTTCAGGCGCGTAATTCTGCAGATGGTATGGCCGGCAGTATTAAAAAGCAGATGGAAGATGCAGGTGATGCTTTACCAGCTGATGAGAAAGAAAAAATTGAAGCGGCTATCAGCGAATTAGAAACAGCGACTCGCGGTGAAGATAAAGCAGAGATTGAAGCAAAAACTCAAGCCCTTATCGAAGCTTCTTCTAAGTTAATGGAAATGGCACAAGCTCAGGCACAAGCAGAAGCTGCTGCTGCTGAAGGTCAAGCTGAGTCATCTGCAAAAGCAGATGATGATGTGGTTGACGCTGAGTTTGAAGAAGTAAAAGACGACAAAAAATAAGTCGACTTAAACAGCGCTTAAACCAGCAATGGTCATGAGTGAAAGAACGAAAAAAGCGCAATTGGGTCTCCCGTTGCGCTTTTGTATGTAACTAATTAGAGTAAATATCCATTATGTCAAAACGTGACTACTATGAAGTGCTTGGCGTTAGCAAATCTGCTACCGAACGCGAAATTAAAAAGGCGTACAAGAAATTAGCGATGAAATATCACCCTGATAGAACGCAAGGTGATAAAGGCATGGAAGAGAAGTTTAAAGAAATACAAGAAGCGCATGAGATTTTAACCGATGGTCAAAAACGTGGTGCCTATGACCAATACGGTCATGCAGCATTTGATCAATCACGCGGAGGCTACCAAGGTGGCGGCGGTGGCGCTGATTTTGGTGACATTTTTGGTGACGTATTTGGTGATATTTTTGGTGGCGGTCGTTCTGGTGGTGGTCGTGCTCGAGCTCGTTCTGGTAGTGACTTACGTTACAACTTAGAATTATCTTTAGAAGAAGCCGTAAAAGGTAAAGAAGTTGAAATTCGCGTGCCGACAATGGTCGAATGTGAACCATGTAATGGTTCTGGCGCGAAGAAAGGCACCTCTGCGAAAACATGTTCAACGTGTCATGGTAATGGTCAAGTACAGATGCGCCAAGGTTTCTTTGCTGTTCAACAAGCATGTCCAACATGTGGCGGTAAAGGGAAAGTCATTGGTGATCCGTGTTCACCATGTCGTGGTCAAGGCCGTGTAGAAGAAACCAAAACCTTATCGGTTAAAATCCCGCCGGGTGTGGATACGGGTGATCGTATTCGTTTATCTGGCGAAGGTGAAGCGGGTGAACAGGGGGCTCCGGCTGGCGATTTATATGTTCAAGTCAATGTGCGTGAACATAAGATCTTCCAACGAGATGGTAATAACTTATATTGCGAAGTCCCCTTAAGCTTTACGACTGCTGCTTTAGGTGGAGAAATCGAAGTACCTACCTTAGATGGTAAAGTGAAATTGAAAGTAAGCTCAGAAACACAAACTGGTCGCATGTTCCGCTTACGTGGTAAAGGTGTTAAATCGGTTCGTAGTTCATCTGTAGGTGATTTAATGTGTAAAGTTGTGATCGAGACACCGGTCAACTTGTCGAGTAAACAGAAAGAATTACTTGAAGAATTTGATAAATCTATGGGTGATTCAATTAAAAAGCATCGTCCAAAGGAACAAGGTTTTTTTGATGGTGTGAAAAAGTTCTTCGACGATCTAACTAACTAAGTTGTTAAATATTAATTAAAACCCACCTTTAGGTGGGTTTTTTATGTGCTGTAGATATATGATCAAATCTCATAAAGTGCGACTGCCAATAAGGGGCTAGTTCAATCGAGGTTTGATAAATTGGTTGTCTTGCTTGTAAAGCACTGAGAGTGCGGATACTAGTGTCTGTTATAGCTGGATGATCTTTGTCCATTTTTACGTTTAATATAAGCCCTAATCTTGTGAAAATCATCTCTAGTTCATCCTTTAGGTCTTGAACTAACGCTTCATAACGCACCGGAATAATATGTTCTGAGTAGAGTTGAGTAAAATGCATCATCGTTTGATGGTAATGATTCATGTATATAAATAATTCTTCTTCATCACAAAAATAAGGTTCATTTGCACCAAAACTATTTCTCATAATACTCATGGCAGTATTGGCGTAAGCTCGCGTCAAATGAATAATATGCGCTTCTGGAAATAAACGTACAATCATTGGAATTGACTGAAAGTTGGCAGGCAGCTTATCAATAATAAACGCAGTATTATGACGATGTATGCCGATACGTTGTGCGTACATGTTTCTTGCAGTATTAATTAAGGTCGGCGTCAAGTGAGCTAAACAGGCCGGATAGGGGTGTTGTGTCTGTTGGCAAAGCCAATTTACAATTTCACTGAGATATGTCACTTCTCCAGCATTAGCAATGTGATCAGTATCATGTTGAACTAATTGATGTGCTAATAAACTTGAACCTGTTCGCGGTAAACTAACGATAAATATTGGTGTAAATGGGATTACTGTTCGTTCATGATAAACGTTTTCAACATGCGTCAGCGCTAACAATGACTCAAAATAAGGTACCATATTTTGTGTGTTAAAATCACATAGAGAACGTTGACATGTATTAGCTTGCTGCCAATATTTATGTGCGATGACGAAGTCATGAGTTTGATACGATAATTCACCTAACGCATAGAATAAAGACGCCAATGTAAGGGGTTGGTTAGGTTGTGGGAGTGCTTGATAATGTTTAATTAATGCTGATGCACGTTGAATGTGTTGATTTTCTATTAAACCTTGATCGAGTTTTATGGCATCAAGTAATACCATTGCAAATAACTCATTCTGTTTGGAAGATAAGAGCTGCTTGATAAGACGGCGACTCGTGTCCGTTTTACCCATGGTAATGGTTTGTTGTAAATAGGCATAACTCACATTGTCATCGCTACCAAAGCGTTCATGCGCATATCTTAACGTCGTTAGGGCATCAATATCACTTAACACAGCATTAAAGGCATTTGCTAAACCAAGTAATGGGGCAGACTCCTCGGGTAAGAATTTACAGGCATGTTGAAATGCGTCAATTGCGTTAAGCCAATCATGATGAAGCTGAGCAATATAACCTAGTCCATAATGTGCTTTTCCTAGTTGCGTCGCTGAATACTGAGATGCTTCATTCAATATCGTTCGGTAAGCCTGATATGCAGATGTATAGTCTTGATGTTCTAGTGCATGCGCACCACGTTCTAGTAAATTCATATTCATAAAAAAAGGTCACTTATTGCTAAGTGACCTTACGCTATATTCTGTGAAATGCAATCATATTGATGCAATCACATAATTTGTTGTCTTAGAAGTTATAAGCAACCTTCGCATACGCAAGACGTCCATTAAACCCATAAGGCGATGTTTCGTAATATACACCACCCCAGTTGTTATTTGGAATACCTTGAGCTGCTGGGATATTAATACGCTCAGCTTCTTTGTTAAGTAAGTTTTGTGCACCCACCGTTAAAACTAAGGTGTCTGTGAAGTTATAACTTACTTCAGCATCTACTGTAAATGATGAGCTAGCAGTAATTGCAGTTGCATCATAATCTACGTGAACACCTTGATATTCACCGTAGTAATTAACACGTGTAAATGCATTAACATTATCCCATGACTGAGCCCATGTTAATGTTGCACGATGGTTAGGTAGATCTTCTTCAAGACGTTTTACTTTAAATGCACCCGTGATATCTGAGAATTTATCAACCGTAGTTTCGTTCCAGTTATACGCTAAACTAAATACTGCATCACCATCTAATACTTCAGCATTGTAATTAGCTACAACGTCTAAACCTTGAGTAGTGGTATCAAAGTCATTGGTGAAGAAAGATACTTGCTGAAGGCTATCAACGTTTGGTACACCTGCTGCACGAAGAACGTCTTTATCAGTTGCTGTAAGATTGATTTTATCTGACTGTGAAATTCGGTCAGTAACTTCAATGTTATAGTAATCAACTGTTAAGAATAAATCACCTGCAGAGTAAACTGCACCTAATGTGTAACTTTGTGACTCTTCTGGCTGTAGCTCAGAACCACCTAATTGAACTGAAATTGGGTTCGTTGGCGGTAACAATGCTGAATCTACTAATACACCACCATCAAGGTTGGTTTGTACGTTAGAAACGTTAGCTTGACCTACTGTTGGAGCACGGAAACCAGATGAGATTGATGAACGGAATGATAGGTCATCAGTCGCATTGTATTGCGCAGAGATTTTATAATTCGTGGTAGAACCAAATGAATCATAATTTTCAAAACGCAATGCTGCACCGACTAATAAGTCTTCAGTCATCGGTAATTCAGCATCGATATAAGCAGCAGCATTACGGCGAGTGAATACACCAGCTGCAGCAGGTTGGAATCCAGGGAAACCATTTGAACCAATACCAAAGCCTTGTGATGTTAAAGGACCTACTGCAAATGATGCTTCATCACCTGCAACCACTTCAAATGACTCTTCATGCCACTCAAGACCGGCAGCTAAATTAACGTCATCATATAAACCCATATCCACAAATTTTACGAAATCTGCGTTGAAGTTTTTCTCTAGTTGAATATATTTACCAGGAGCAAAGTCACGTGGTGTATCTGGACCTAAAGATGCGTTGATGGTGTTGAAAATCAAGAATGCTGATTCACTGCGACCTACTGAACCAGAGAAGTCATATAGCACGCCTGATAATGCACCGTCAGTGAACTCACCTTTAGTACCCATAGTAAGTGATGTATCGGTGATGTTGCCACCAAAATTAGGCGTGAAACCATCTGGGATTATTTCATTGAACGCAAAACAGTTTGGATCGTTAGCTACACCAGAGATGTAGTCAGCTTGAGTCGTAACGTTACCAGATGTGATTGGAATGGTTGGACAGCTAATGCCATCACCTAAACCAAGACCAGGGTTCACTTGACCTACTGGACCAGGTGTCAAATCACCTACTAGAAGGGTAGAGCCACCATCTAATGAATATACTGTACCACGCGTATGTGGGTTACGATAATAGAAACCACCACGAACATCACGCTCAGAGTAGTTACCAAACATGTAAGCTTCACTATCATTACCTAAGTCTAAACCGACATTCATGAACAATGTAATGTCATCTTTAACTTCTGGAGAACCCCAAATTTGTGCTGGGTTTGGTACATTTAAACCCGCTTCATTAAATGCTGCTGCATCAGGGCGTTGAACTGAGCGACTTGTCGCATCAGAGTTTTTGTACTGAAATGATAAATTAACAAAACCATCATCTGTTAATGGCATACCGACGTTACCGCCGACTTCTGTCATATTTTCGCCTTCGTCAGTATATTGACCAGCTTTTGCGTAAATAGTACCACCATCAGCATCGTCTTTAAGTACGAAGTTCATTACTCCAGCAATAGCATCTGAACCGTATTGTGCAGCTGCGCCGTCACGTAATACTTCAACTTGCTTCATTGCAACACTTGGAATAACAGAGATATCAGGGCCTTGAGCACCGTCATTAATACCACCACCTAAGAATGCGATGACTGAAGAACGGTGACGGCGTTTACCATTTAATAAAATTAATGTTGAATCAGAAGGTAAGCCTCGTAAGTTCGCTGGACGAACTAATGTAGCTGCATCTGAAATAGGGTTTGTATGTACATTTAAAGAGGGAACTGCGCCTTTAAGAATCTCTAACATATCGGTATTACCCGCTTTTGCTAGTTCTTCACCACCGATAATATCGATAGGTACTGGGGATTCTGCTACAGAACGAGGTGCCGCACGGCTACCGACAACAGCGATTTTTTCAACATCTTCAACGTTAGCATCAGCAGCTTGTGCTGAAACATTAGAAGATAACATTACGCTAGATGCAGCTGTTGCAAAAAGCGCTAATTTAACGGCTTTAGAAACCGAATTAATATTATTTTTCATGTAATATGTTTGAACTGTTCAGCATTGTTTGATGCCGATATCAGTACCCTTCGTAGTAGTGTATTTATAGTATGTTGGATGATTATTTGTATCACCCTTTATATCGAAATATATTTTTTTCGATCTGAATAGCATATGCTATTTAGTACTTAAATACTATGTATTTCATTCGAAAGATGTGAATGTTCTAAAAATTGAAGCTCTTATTACCTACCGACGAGCACTATTAATTTATTTATATACATCATGATTATGTTGAAATGACATAAAATTTTTAATGATTATCCGCTTTTATAAAAGCTGTCTAATTGCTATATTGAAATTTGTAAAATGTGGAACACCATTATAAAAAGTATTAAGGTCTTAATACTGAACGAATTACATAAAAAATGGAGAAATTTATATGTCTTTTGTACGAAAAGTATTGCTTATGACAGCAGGCGTGGCACTAACATTGCCAGTTGTTGGAGCAGAGTTAACAGAAAAACAAGCAAAAAGTGCGGTGGAATATCGCCAATCGTTGTTTGAATTGGTGAAAAGTAATATTGGTCCGTTAGGAGCGATGGCTAAAGGTAAAGCGCCTATAGACGAAGCTGTTATTGCTAAAAATGCATTACGCCTAGAGCAACTAGGTTTAATGATTTCAGATTATTTTGTGGCGGATACCCGAAACAACAAAGTATCAAACAAGTCGTCTGATGCTATTTGGGAGAATCAAGCTGACTTTAATAATAAAGCAGCAAATCTTGTAAAGGCTTCTAAAGCGCTTCAAGTGATTGTTGCCAACAAAGATACTGCTAATTATCGAAAAGGCATTGGTGCGGTAGGTGCTACTTGTAAAGCATGCCATGATGACTATAAGAAGGATTAAACCTTCGACCGAGATGGTACTCTAAAAAAAGCGCTGTTGATGAAATGTATTAACAATTTAGACACTTTATCAACAGCGTTTTTTTATATTAGGATATCAGGTGAATATCAGTACCAAAGTTCGTCTTCAATACCTAGCCATTCGGGTACATAGTTGATTAATACCACTATTTTAATTGTACTTATGAATATACATAACCAGGCACGAAGGTGTAGCTGCAATGTTGTTAAGGTTTGATACTTATGGGCAATGGGTTTGTGACCAGTCAGCATTGCTTTTATGATGTAAGGTTCAGTAGTAAAGCGGTGGTATAAAACCGCTGCGATATGAATAACAACAAACAGTAATAATAAGTTAAATGCCCAATCATGCATGCGTGTAATGATATCGGTTATGTCCCCAGTAAGCCATGAATGCAATGGACCGGTGAAAAATATATCATCCGTCATAAACAAACCTGATAATGATTGGATAAATATAATCACGATAAAACCAAGCACTGCTAGAGCCCCTAATGGGTTATGCGTGGCATAAGGTGTAGATTGTTTACCGGTTATGTATGTCAAAAGGTGGGTTGGGGTAGGGATAAAGGTTGCAAACCGAATCGTTTCTGGCCCAATTACTCCCCACAACACTCTAAATGTCATCATTCCAAGCAATCCATAGCCCACAATAGCATGGTTTTGTATCTGGTCGTCTAATATTTCACCTGAGATGTATTGGAATATAATACCAAGCATCAATAACCAGTGCCAAATTCGAGTGTAAGGATCCCATGTTTGCATATTGTTTATCCTCTTAAATTACATCCATGCTTTTGCTTCAGACTCTACTTTATATAATACATAGTCATAGATTGTCTTAGCATGATCTTGATCAATCATAGGAATATGATAACTGCCCGATGCTAAGTAAATTTTAAGCGAAGCTAATTTATTTTGTTCCATGAAATAACTTTGGGAAAAGGTGATTTTTTGAATTTTAGTAATAGGTAAACAATACTTATCACGTCCTAATAACCCTTTTTGAATATACAAGTACGTCTCATTAATTTGATAACCCCAGCGCAGCCAGCGGCCATATACTAATACCGCTAACACAAAGAATACGGCAATAGGCACCATGGGTGATAAACCCTCATTATAATAACTTGAATAGCTCAGTACACCAGTGATTGGGATCACAATAAAGCTTACATAACGAATAATAAAGCGCTTTGATATCGCCATGAAATCCGTGTTATGTAAATTATGACTAGGAAATACATGCTCAATAATATCTCGACATTCATAGGCAAAAACCGAAGGAACTAATAACTTTGAAGTATCATTGCCACCAGCATTCATACTCGAAATTTGCGCATTAAGTTGGTCTAGTCTCAGGTTAATACGACCAAATACAATATCTAACAGGTCTTGTTTCATTAATGCAATTTGGATGCGAGATAATGGGACACTGACCTCATGCTTTGTAATCAACCCACTTCTACGGATGTACTTATCATGGGTACGGGATAATGTGTAGCCGTAAAACATAATGATGGCACCGATTATCGATAATAGGGTCATTAAGCCAATGACTAATAATAATAAAGAAATCGCCCATACACCAATTTGCCAAGCGGGGTCATTATCCAAGTGAGCTTGAATATCAATTCCCATTCCCTCTAATTTTTCTCCTGCAAATGAAAAAATATCGTCCACAAAAGGGGCAAGAGCCGCTAACAATATATAAAGACGATTGGATGTGATCCCATGCAGTATTAAATCACCAATACTACGGGTATTTTCAACCACTTCATCTGATGGTGCTGTGGAATTGTCTGAGTCTAATTGGTATTCATTGTTAACATCAAATGATGAAACCGTATTCGTGCTGTTTGATTTATATTCATTTATTTCTATTTGTAAGGTTTTCGCGAAACTCAAAGGCAACGCTATTAGGCGAGCTTCTTGGTTAAGTGAGCCACCAGAATCAAATGCCATACTAGAAAAGTTAAAAATTCGATAATAAAACGGTTGTTCGATTTTGACATTCTGGATCCGATTAAACGGGAGGTTGACGTGTTTCTTAGAAAAAATACCACTTTTAACTTCCACTGTGCCTTCTGAGAGTCGATAACGAAATACCACAAACGACCAGATTGAGAAAAACGTGATTATACTGAGTAACACACCAATAATAGAAGCTGCTATCCAAGGGTTTGCTTGGATTTTATCCCACAAAACAAACAAGGCAGGTAACATGTAAAAGATATTGTTTAATAAAATAACGAATAGTTTTTCAATATAATAAAGAATAGCCAGTGGTGAGACGCGATGCCACCTGTTGTTATTTTCAGTGATGGTGTCTATTGTTTGTTGAGGAACGGATGAGTTATCCATGGTGCTGCATTTCCTTATGGGCAAGGATCTGATTACGAATACTGTTAGCTGTTTCTAATGCTAAACCTGGAATTTCAAAGGTTTGTGATATGTCACCTGCGCTATAAACGTGAAGCTTAGCCAATCCTACTTTTCTATCTATAGGTCCACGTTTAACTTCAATATGTTGAATACGGCAAATAGGCTGAGTGATAATGTTTTTAAAAATAAGCCCTTTGAATAAGGTGATATCTTGCTCTCTGACACAATAGCCTTTTGCTTTTTCTGCAAAGTATTTAAATAGAATTAGCAATCCTATTATGATACTGGCTCCCATAATAATATTAATGGTGATGTCTCGACCACTTTGTGGCACAGGCCAAAATGGTTGCATCAATACACATAGCGCTAACATCAATAATACCGCCCAAAAAGTAATACTCACTGCAGTAGTGACCATTGCATAACAATCAGCCAAGTGTGTTTTGGTGGGAGATTCAATCTTAGAATGATCAACATTTAAAATAGAGTTGGTGAAAACGGTACTCATAAAATATCCTATCTTTTATTTGTTCAATTACTATAAACGTGGTTTTTGCGTTTTTGAACTGACCTAACGTACTGATAATGCTACTATGACATAAATCAAAAATGTTTGAGCAGCACAAGTTCAATTAAATTGTAAATTTATGTTTAGTAGGTAAAAAATGTTACAGATCGGGATATTAGGTGCAAGTGGCAGAATGGGTCGTAATCTCATAGATGCTGTTACCCAAGACACACAAACGCGATTACATAGCGCAGCTGTCCGCGCTGAATCGCATTTTTTAAATGCCGATGCCGGCGAGCTTGCAGGAATTGGTAATATTGGTATCCCTTTGCAAACACAATCTTCTATTGTTTATCCTGAATGTGATGTGCTGATAGACTTCACATTACCGGATGCGTTGGCTGCAAATTTGGAATTAGCGATTGCTAGTCAGACGGGTATTGTGATTGGTACTACTGGGTTGAATGACGCTCAATTAGCACTCTTAGATAACGCCGCAACACAGATCCCAATTGTATTTGCAGCTAATTATAGTGTGGGTGTGAATTTGCTTATTAAATTATCTCAGCAAACTGCAAAAATCATGGGAGATACTGCTGATATTGAGATCATTGAAACACATCATCGTCACAAAATTGACGCACCTTCTGGTACTGCGCTTGCATTAGGCCATGGGATTGCAGACACATTAGGGCGTGATTTAAGTACCGATGCTGTTTATGGTAGAGAAGGGCACACTGGTGAGAGACCACAGCAACAAATCGGTTTTGCCACGGTAAGAGGGGGTGATGTAGTGGGTGATCATACCGTTTTATTTGCAGAATTAGGTGAGCGTATTGAATTAACACATAAAGCTTCAAGTCGCATGACGTTCGCAAAAGGTGCAGTACGAGCCGCTAAGTGGCTTGCCAATAAGCCTAATGGATTATATTCAATGATGGATGTCCTTTCATTGAATGATTTATAAAAGCACAATAATGATATCTGTTGGTATCACTGGATTATTAATAGCAGTAAAATGAACACATAAAGTAATCTATATTGATTACTTTTGTTAGTATAAAGTGCTGTTTTTATAGGTTTTGTTAGTAAATTTGTGAATAAAGGCTATTTTCCATAATTTTCACTAATCTGGTGGACGAATATTCATATTACCTATATAATTCTTTTAATTTGCCTGATGTAAGTAATGCTTATTCATGGACAGGAAAAAGCTTTCAGTGCAAAGAACTGTAGACGGGATGTACACGCAGTGTATAGGCATCCCGTTTTTTGTATATGTAATTTAATATTACATCTAGTTTTCCTACCTGGAGGTTGACTTGGCTCATTCTGCCCTATTGGTGTTAGAAGATGGTTCTGTATTTAAAGGTACCGCATTTGGTGCTGAAGGTTTCGCTGTTGGTGAAGTAGTTTTTAATACTTCGATGACAGGTTATCAAGAAATTCTGACCGATCCATCTTACGCTGAACAAATTATTACCCTTACTTATCCTCATATTGGCAACACCGGCACTAATGCTGAAGATGTTGAAGCCAATCAAATCTTCGCCAAAGGCCTAGTCATTCGTGATTTACCGCTAATTGCGAGTAATTTTAGAAACGAATCTTCACTTTCTGATTATTTAAAAGCGAATAATATTTTAGGTATTGCTGATATTGATACCCGACGATTAACGCGAGTATTACGTGAAAAGGGTGCTCAGAACGGTTGTATCGTTGCTGGAGAAGCCCTAACTGAAGCGCAAGCGTTAGAACAAGCAAAAGCTTTCGGTGGATTGAAAGGTCTCGACTTAGCGAAAGAAGTGACTTGTAAAGAAGTGCATGAGTGGAATGACAGCACATGGGTTTTAGGTGATGGATATCATAATGATCAACAAAACTTACCATTTCATGTCGTTGCCTATGATTTCGGCGCTAAACACAATATCTTACGTATGTTGGTAGAGCGTGGTTGTCGTTTAACAGTTGTGCCAGCGCAAACAACAGCTGAAGATGTTTTAGCATTAAGTCCTGATGGCGTATTTTTATCAAATGGTCCTGGTGATCCTGAACCTTGTACATATGCGATTTCAGCGATTCAAACATTGCTTAAACAATCTATCCCTATGTTTGGTATTTGCCTTGGTCACCAATTACTAGCATTAGCCAGTGGCGCGCAAACTGAAAAAATGAAGTTTGGTCATCACGGTGCGAACCATCCAGTAAAAGATTTGAAAAATAACGTGGTTATGATTACTTCACAAAATCATGGTTTTGCGGTAAATCAAGATAGCTTACCAGAAAATATTGAAGTGACTCATGTGTCGCTATTTGACCAGTCACTTCAAGGTATTCATTTAACCGATAAGCCAGCGTTTAGTTTCCAAGGCCATCCAGAGGCGAGTCCAGGTCCTCAAGATGCAGCCGGGTTATTTGACCACTTTATCGAGTTAATCAAGCAACATAAGCAATAGGAAGAACAATGCCAAAGCGTACTGACATAAAAAGTATTCTCATTATCGGGGCAGGCCCTATTGTAATAGGTCAAGCGTGTGAGTTTGACTATTCAGGAGCCCAAGCCTGTAAAGCCCTTCGTGAAGAAGGCTATCGAGTAATTTTAGTTAACTCGAATCCAGCGACGATTATGACTGATCCAGAAATGGCCGATGCAACTTACATTGAGCCGATTCACTGGGAAGTCGTTGAAAAAATTATAGAAAAAGAACGTCCAGACGTCATTCTACCGACGATGGGTGGTCAGACAGCGCTTAACTGTGCACTTGATTTAAATAAATTTGGTGTCTTAGAGAAATATAATTGCGAATTAATTGGCGCGACAGCTGATGCAATTGATAAAGCGGAAGATCGTGAACGTTTTGATAAGGCAATGAAATCAATTGGACTTGAGTGTCCTCGAGCGGAAATAGCCCATTCACTTGAAGAAGCTCATGAAGTGTCTAAACGAATCGGTTTTCCATGCATCATACGCCCATCATTCACGATGGGAGGATCTGGCGGTGGTATTGCTTATAATATTGATGAGTTTAATGAAATTTGTACTCGTGGTTTAGATTTATCTCCCACTTCAGAACTCTTGATTGATGAGTCCTTGATTGGTTGGAAAGAATACGAAATGGAAGTGGTACGTGATAAAGCAGATAACTGCATTATTGTTTGTACGATTGAAAATTTCGATCCAATGGGGGTGCATACCGGTGACTCGATTACGGTTGCTCCTGCACAAACCTTAACAGATAAAGAATTCCAGATAATGCGTAATGCAGCAATGGCAGTATTACGTGAAATCGGTGTTGAAACGGGTGGTTCTAACGTCCAGTTTGGTATTTGTCCAAATACAGGTCGTATGGTCATCATTGAAATGAACCCACGCGTATCGCGTTCTTCTGCGTTAGCTTCAAAAGCAACGGGTTTCCCGATTGCTAAAGTGGCCGCGAAATTAGCAATTGGTTATACCTTGGATGAGCTTGCAAATGACATCACTGGTGGTCTGACTCCTGCATCTTTTGAACCTGCCATTGATTACGTTGTGACTAAAATACCTCGTTTCAATTTTGAAAAATTTGCTGGTGCTAACGACCGCTTAACGACTCAAATGAAGTCTGTTGGTGAAGTCATGGCAATCGGCCGTAACCAACAAGAGTCACTCCAAAAAGCGTTACGTGGCCTTGAAGTCGGTGTGAATGGTTTAGACCCAATTCTAGATTTAGATGATCCAGAAGCTAAAAATATTTTGATTTATCAATTACGAGAGCCGGGTGCTGAACGCATATGGTATATCGGTGATGCCTTTAGAATGGGCTGGAGTGTTGATGAAATATTTGACCTGACGAATATTGATCGTTGGTACTTAGTGCAGTTAGAAGAAATTATACAATTAGAACAATTGATTGAACGTATTGGTCTAGGTGCGATCGATGAAACCTTAATGCGTAATTTGAAACGTAAAGGATTCTCAGATGCTCGTTTAGCTGATCTAACGAAAGTTTCAGAAGATGATGTGCGTGATACTCGTCTAAAAATGAATATAAAACCTGTTTATAAACGTGTAGATACGTGTGCAGCGGAATTCTCTACATCGACTGCATATATGTATTCGACGTATGATGAAGAATGTGAGGCGCAACCATCAGATAAAGATAAAATCATGGTACTTGGAGGCGGGCCAAACCGCATCGGTCAAGGTATTGAATTTGATTACTGTTGTGTGCATGCTGCATTAGCTATGCGTGATGACGGTTACGAAACGATCATGGTAAATTGTAACCCTGAAACTGTCTCAACAGATTATGATACGTCAGATCGCTTATATTTTGAGCCAGTAACACTCGAAGACGTATTAGAAATCGTTCGCGTTGAACAGCCTAAAGGTGTCATTGTCCAATATGGTGGTCAAACCCCACTTAAGTTAGCTCGAGCATTAGAAGCTAACGGTGTCCCAATTATTGGTACTTCACCAGATGCAATTGATCGGGCTGAAGATCGAGAACGTTTCCAGCACATGGTCCATAAACTAGATTTAAAACAGCCTGCTAATGCAACTGTTTCTAATATGGAACAAGCATTAGAAGAAGCCGTTAAAATCGGATTCCCGCTCGTCGTGCGTCCTTCTTATGTATTAGGTGGTCGAGCGATGGAAATCGTTTATGACCTGAAAGACTTGAAACGTTACTTAAACGAAGCGGTAAAAGTCTCTAATGACTCACCAGTATTACTAGATCGTTTCTTGGATGATGCGATTGAAGTCGATATTGATGCGATTTGTGATGGTGAAAAAGTTGTCATTGGTGGGATCATGGAGCACATCGAACAAGCAGGGGTTCACTCTGGTGATTCAGCCTGTTCATTGCCACCACATTCACTCAGTGAAGAGATCCAAAATGTGATGCGTGCCCAAGTCAAAGCCATGGCCTTAGAATTAGGTGTTGTGGGTTTGATGAATACGCAATTTGCTGTGAAAGACGGCGAAGTGTATTTGATTGAAGTTAATCCACGTGCAGCCCGAACTATTCCATTTGTATCTAAAGCCACCGGTCGAGCTTGTGCGAAAATTGCAGCACGAGCAATGGCGGGTCAATCTTTAGCGGAGCAAGGTGTTGTGGATGAAATTATTCCACCGTTTTACTCTGTTAAAGAAGTTGTTCTGCCTTTCGCCAAATTCCAAGGTGTTGATCCTTTATTAGGTCCGGAAATGCGCTCCACTGGTGAAGTAATGGGTGTTGGCGATACATTTGAAGAAGCCTACGCTAAAGCAAATTTAGGCGCATCTGAGCCATTACCAAGTTCAGGTAAAGCATTATTATCTGTTCGTAATAATGACAAAGTTCGCTTGGTTGAACTTGCTAAATTGATGCAAGAAAAAGGCTTTAAACTGGAAGCGACTCGCGGTACTGCTTCAGCGTTACTAGAAGCTGGCATCCAGGATGTTGACGTAGTAAACAAAGTATCTGAAGGTCGTCCTAATATTGTTGATGCGATTAAAAATGGCGAATATGTATATATAGTCAATACGACTGAAGGCCGTCAAGCCATTACAGATTCGGTTTATATTCGTAAAGAAGCATTATTGAATAAAGCGACTTACACGACGACTTTAAATGCAGCTTTTGCCACAATCCAAGCAAAAGAAGCGGATGATAGAGCTCGTGTAACATCAGTTCAAGAGCTTCACCAACGTATTAAGTAATCGATAAGTCATCAACATCAGGTGACTTTAAGCATATAAACGATTATCATATGCAAAAATTTAGAACGTTTAAAAGTGCGCCTCAATGGCGCATTTTTTATCGGATATCAAAATAAATATATTAATGGAGCGAGAGCGATGACTCAATATCCTATGACTGCTCATGGAGCAGAAATGTTACGTGCTGAGTTACAAGAGTTAAAATCTGTGAAACGTCCAGAAATCATTACTGCTATTGCTGAGGCACGTGAGCACGGTGATTTAAAAGAAAATGCTGAATATCATGCTGCGCGTGAACAGCAAAGTTTTTGTGAAGGGCGTATCCAAGACATTGAAGGTAAATTATCTAACGCTCAAATCATTGATGTGACTAAGATGGAAAATACTGGGAAAATCATTTTTGGTACGACAGTCACATTGATCAATTGTGAAACTGATGATGAAATTACCTATAAAATTGTTGGCGATGATGAAGCGGATATTAAAAATAATCTGATTTCTGTTAATTCTCCCATTGCCCGTGGATTAATCGGTAAAATGGTTGATGATGTAGCGAATATTCAAACACCTAAAGGTGTAGTTGAATTTGAAGTAATCGAAGTACAGTACATTTAAATAGTGAAGGTATTTGCTTTGTGCAAATAATGTCTAGTGACTAACTTTACTGATACGGAAAAGGTGTAAACATACTATATGTTTACACCTTTTTTGCTTTTAAGTGAACAACTATCTATATGAGTCTCAATCACAAAGGATTTTGGTGATACAAGCATTTACATATATTCAACGGATATATTATTTAGACACGCGGTCCAATGCCATTTCAAGTGCTGCTGTGCGTGATTGGGTGAAATCTTCATCTCGTAAGCGTGTATGTAAACCCAGATTCTGTAATTTTTCTTTTGCTTTAGCAGTATTAACGACCACATAAACCGTTTTATTTTTATCTAACGCTTCTTCAATGACGTTTTCTAAGGATAAAGTGATGGTGTCATCTAATATTGAAACATCACTTAAATCGATAATGATTACATCGTGGTTTTCGATATTTTTACGTTCACGTGCTAATGCTTTTGATACACCAAAAATCATTGCGCCAGACAAGTAGAAGAATAACACCTTACCTTGAGCTTGATTTAATAAGCGACGTTGTTCCGGTTCTAGTGGGTTACGATCATCTACATCCGACATCGCTTTAATATTTTTAGATTGGCTGGCAGAGAGCTTTTCTATCGTAATGACATTAGCAATAAATACACCTATACCCACAGCTACTATAAGGTCGACAAATACAGTTAGTAGTAAAACTGCATACATAATGACAGTTGAATGACGAGAGACCCTGTGAGCGCGCTTTATGAAGCTCCAATCGAGGATGTCTACACCTACTTTTACTGCAATACCTGCTAATACTGCTAGTGGGATCATTTCAATCAACGATGCAGCACCAAATACTGCAATAACCAGTACTAATACACGTATAACACCGGATAATGCTGTTCGTCCCCCTGATTGAATATTAACAACGGTGCCCATAGTCGCACCCGCACCAGGTAAGCCGCCAAATAATCCTGACATGATATTACCTAAGCCTTGCCCAATAAGTTCTTTATTTGACTTGTGTTCGGTACGGGTCAAATTATCTGCGATCACAGAGGTTAACATCGAATCTATACAGCCCAACATGCCAAGCACAATTGCATCAAGTAACATAATTCTTACTTGGTCTTGAGTGAATGAAGGCATAATCATATTCGGTAGGGTAATATCAATTTCACCGATACGTTGAATAGGGTTAGTACCAATAGTAATAACTGAAACGAGACTGATAACAACCAGTGCTATTAATTGGGGGGGGATATTCTTTTTTATTTTTGCAGGAGTAAAAAATAAAATACATAACGTCAGACAAAATAGTAAAAGCTCTAATGTAACGATATTACTTAATAAATCCGGTAAGGAAACGAGTGTCCCTATTACGCCACCACTGGGTGCACTTTGCCCTAATGCAGGGGCGAGTTGCAAGATGATCAAGATTAAACCGATCCCTGACATAAACCCTGATACAACCGAGTAGGGCATAAGAGTGATATATTTACCTAATTTTAAAAAGCCAAATATGATTTGAAATAAACCAGCAAGCATCACCACAGTAAATGCCATTGCCATACCATTTTCTGGGTTCGCGGCGACTAACGACATAACAACGGCTGTCATGACAACAGTCATAGGGCCGGTAGGCTCAGAAATAAGTGTAGATGTGCCACCAAATAATGACGCAAATAAACCGATAATAATCGCACCATAAAGGCCGGCTTCAGCCCCTGCACCCGAAGCAACACCGAAGGTTAAAGCAAGCGGTAATGAGACAATAGCAGCGGTTAAACCACCTAAAGCGTCGCCTTTAAGATTATCGAAAGTTAGTCTATTGAGAGATAACATATTGTTTAAATTATTCTTTTTGGTGAATGTTTTTATTGTTTCAAGTCAGGCTAAGAATATCAAGCCCGACCACTTTAAGCTGAGTGATGCGATAATGCGCTATTATCTGTCGTGTTTTACCACAACCCCATCTTTAATCACCACTTGGATATTTTCTAATAAGGACAAATCGTTCATAACATCACCCTTAACTGCAATGATATCTGCCATTTTACCCTCATCGATGCTTCCGAGTAATGCGCTTTTGCCTAATAAGTTAGCTGGATGCATCGTAGCTGCTTGGATAGCTTCCATCGGGGACATCCCAAAGCGAACCATGCGAGTAAGTTGTCGTGCATTGTCACCATGAGGGTAAACACCTGCATCAGAACCGAATATCATTTTCACGCCAGCTTCATAAGCAGTAGTAAAACTGGTTCTTTGACGCTTACCTACAGTGCGTTCTTTAGCTAATGATTCCTCTAATATACCCGCTTTTTCACCTTCACCCAGAATATATTCAGTGACATAAATATCCATTGATAAGTACGTGCCCATTTCCTTTGCTAATGCAATCGCTTCTTCGTCTAAAAAACTCGCATGCTCAACAGAATCAACACCTGCTCGGATAGCATTCTTAATTCCATCTGTACCATGCGCGTGAGCGGCAACGGTTAAACCTCTCAAATGAGCCTCAGTAATAAGCGCTTGCATCTCTTCAAATGAAAATTGCTGTGCGCCAACTTTAGTCCCTTTAGATAAGACACCACCAGTCGCACAGAACTTAATAACATCAGCACCATACTTGATATTCTGACGGACCTTAGTACGGACAGCCCAAGGACCATCGGCAACGCCTTCAGATTTTGCCTCATACTCAAAGGGGAGAAGGTTATTATCACAATGACCGCCAGTTACGCCTATAGAGGGCCCAGATACATACATGCGAGGACCTAATACATCGCCATCATTAATGGCGTCGCGTAAAGCAACATCAGCATAACCAGGTGCACCCACATTTCGCACTGTAGTAAAGCCAGCCATTAATGTTGAGCGGGCATTTTTAACGCCAGTGATTGCACTGCGAGGCGTTGAAATTTTTAATCTACGATAGCCATGAACATTCGAGTCGGATGTTAAATGCACATGCATATCCATCAACCCAGGAAGTAAAGTGTGTCCAGATAAATCTAATACAGTAGCATCGTTTGGCACTGCTTTTGAACCTTGAGTACCCACATATTGAATCACATTATTTTCGATAATGACTAATGGACTGTCTAAGACTTTACTGTTGTTCACATCCACCAAAGCATCTGCTTTTATGACTGTCGTTGCTGCGTGAGAAAGAGATGAAATTCCTAGCGAAGCAGAAATAGTTAATGCTATTGCAAGCGAATGAAAGACACGATTATTTTTGCTTATCATTGTAGGTGTTCTCCAATTAAAATATAGATTTATTACGCTTTAAATGTTACGCGTAACCATTGAAAGGCCTATATGTATGGCCATCCAGAAAAAACATATTATTACGTTTATGATATCACCAAAGCGGCGGTATAGGGTGTTATTGGTGTTGATTGTAACCTCATCGATTAACATACCTGATTCAAATTGAGGTAATTGAGATTGTATCCGACCCAGATGATCGATGATACCTGTTATTCCATTATTGGTCACACGTAAAACGGGTAAACCGAATTCTAAAGCTCGCATCTGAGCTATTTGCATATGTTGATGAGGGCCATGTGAGTCACCAAACCACGCATCATTTGACACCGTAATAATGACATGAGTATCTGGGGTAATGTTAGCGTGAATTTGTCTAGGGAACACAATTTCAAAACAGATTGCGGGTAGTAAATTAATACTGTTAGCAACCAAATTATCTTGTACGTATTGTCCTCTAGTAAACGAGGACATGGGTAAATCAAATATTGGTGCTAATCCTCTTAACCAATTTTCAAATGGAATAAATTCACCGATTGGTAATAAATGATGTTTGGCAAAGCGATTATTATGATTGTAATAATATTGTGGTTGTTTAAGGTTATTATCTTTTTTACCGAGGCTGATAAGCTGATTAAGTATTTCATTTTTACCCATATCATAATTAACAATCCCGGTGATTAATCCGGTATTTGTATAAAAGGCTTGTTGATCAAGTTGATATAAAAATAATTGTGCTTCGGATTCCAGTTTTGGAATGGCAGCCTCGGGCCAAATCACCAAATCGTTGTGCCATAACCCTTGGGACATGTTTAAATATTTATCCATGATAGGGCGGTCTAATTCAGGTAACCATCGCATAGACTGCTCTATATTGCCTTGAACAAGACCAACACTGAAGGTCTTTGGCTGAGCACCTGTATCAATGGGTTTAAAATACATTACGGCACTACTTCCCAAAACAAGAATAGCGACTATGCCACCATAGGCAAAGCGTGTGACGGAAGGTTGTGACACTGTTTGATGAAGCATCGATTGGATGCGTGAATGAATGATTACAGCTACACAGGAACTGAGCATTAGCATCACTGTGGTCAGTCCGGTTTCACCAATAACAGGAGCCAGATATGCAAAAGGGGTATGCAGTTGAGAATAGCCTAACGATAACCAAGGAAAACCAGTCAATATAACACTGCGAAAGTATTCCATAGCGCTCCAAGCGATTGGGGCGGTTGCAATAAAAGCGAGTAGACCAAAGCGATATTGGATCCAATGAACGAATTTGCCAAAACCCATCACAAATAATGCTAAATAACCGACCAATACCAACATCATCAGTATAGAAACAATCAGTGGCACCCCACCAAATTGGGCGATACTGACATGTACCCAGCTAATTCCTGCGCCAAACCATCCTAAGCCAAACAAAAAACTGATGCGCAAAGGCATAGATGTGCGCAGAAGTAGTACTAAAAATGCACATAATGAAAGGAATGTAATAGGATAATTAAAGGGGGCAAAGCTTAAGGTAAGTGACAACCCTAAGCTAAGGGACAATAGACCTTGAGACCAAGGATTATTGATCCTACCCATATTTAAGAATTGACCTCTGGTAAAGTAACTTTAAGCTGTTGAATGCGACGCTTATCAGAGTTAGTGATTTTAAATTCAATGTTATTGAGGGTGATTTTATCACCCGTTTCTGGCATATGACCAAAGCCTTTGAGTATAATCCCTGCAATGGTATCGGCATCTTCTTCGTTGAAGTTACTTTCAAAGAAGCTATTGAATTCACTTACAGGAGTGAGGGCTTTGACAGAGTATGTGTGCTTGTTCAGCGGACGAATACCATCGGTTTCTTGTTCATCAGCATCATGTTCATCTTCTATTTCACCGACTATGAGTTCAAGTATATCCTCGATAGTGACTAGCCCTGATACACCACCATATTCATCAACAACAATCGCCATGTGGTAACGTTGCTGACGGAAATCTTTGAGCAATACGTCCACGCGCTTTGATTCAGGTACAATGACCGCTTCACGTAGTATTTCTTTGAGTATAAGGTCTTTTTCTTGGTCAAACACATAGGCCAACAAATCTTTTGCTAATAATATGCCTTCGATGTGGTCTTTATCTTCTGAAATGACAGGAAAACGGGAGTGAGCTGATTCAATGACCTGAGGCAAAAGGGTATCGGCAGTGGCATTGATATCGATTGTAATCATTTGTGCACGTGGGATCATAATATCACGTACTTTCATTTTATTGACTTCGATGACGCCTTCGATCATTTCGCGTGTTTGTGGATTGATGACGTCATTGAGTTCGGCTTCGGTAATAACGTCAACAAGTTCTTCGTGATTTGTCGGTTCTGGGCTAAAGGTATCTTTCAGTTTTTCGATCCAACCTTTAGAAGCAGAACCGTTTGTAGAGTAGGGGTTATCATCGCTCATGGTGCGTTAATGTTCTCAGTTATGTAAAAGAAATAAGTAATATAGTGTATAAATTAATCAACTTGATAAGGATCGTCAATCCCTAATTCGTTTAATACTGCAATCTCATGGTTTTCCATGACTACAGCTTCATTATTTTCAATATGGTCAAATCCTAACAAATGCAAGGTACCATGCACTATTAGATGCTGATAATGGTGTATAAGTGATTTCTGTTGTTCTTTAGCTTCTGTTTTTACAACAGCATCACAAATGATTAAATCACCAAGCAAGGTTGATTCAATAAAATCAGGAATTTCAGCCGGAAAAGACAATACATTCGTCGGCTTATCTTTATCGCGATAGGTGTGATTTAACGATTGTGATTCAACACTATCGACAAAGCGGATGGTTAATTCGCCGACAGAATCATTATGATTATTTAAGACGGAAGTGACCGTTTTGATTATGATGTCATCACTCAGCTGTGCTTGGGTTTCAGATAACTGAGATGGCTCACTTATCGCCCATTGTATATCAATATCGATATCTGATTTACTCACTAGCGTCTCGTTCTGCTTTGGCCGCGGCTTCAGCCGCTTTTTTTTCAGCGCGAATTTTTGACTGCATCTCATCATGTTTTTCGTATGCTTGCACAATACGAGCAACCACAGGATGGCGAACGACATCTTGAGCGTTAAAGAAATTAAATGAAATCTCATCTACTTCAGGCAATACTTCAATACTGTGTCTTAAACCTGAGCGTACACCACGGGGTAAGTCAATTTGTGTAATGTCGCCGGTAATCACAGCTTTAGAATTAAAACCAATACGGGTGAGAAACATTTTCATTTGTTCTGCGGTCGTATTCTGGCTCTCATCTAAGATAATAAACGCATCATTAAGTGTCCGACCACGCATATATGCTAAGGGGGCAATTTCTATCACGTTGCGTTCGATAAGTTTTTCAACTTTTTCAAACCCTAACATTTCAAATAATGCGTCATACAATGGACGTAAATAGGGATCTACTTTTTGTGACAAATCACCCGGTAGGAAGCCGAGTTTTTCGCCGGCTTCTACCGCTGGGCGAGTAAGCAGAATTCGACGAATATCCTGACGTTCCAAGGCATCTACTGCACAAGCAACCGCTAAATAGGTTTTCCCCGTACCTGCTGGCCCAATGCCAAACGTAATATCGTGATTAATAATATTGGCAACGTATTCAGCTTGGTTTGGGTTACGTGGCTTAACTACACCACGCTTCGTTTTTATATGAACTTGCTTTCCATAAGGATTATCATCTTCAGTGCTTTGTTCGAGTACACGTTGAGATTGGATAGCAAGATGAATATCTTCTGGATCGAGTTCTTTCATCTCACCCTTAACCGGGGCCGTTTCAACATAAAGTTGTGTGAGTAATTCACTTGCAATTTTTATTACATGTGCAGTGCCGATGAGTTTAAACACATTATTACGATAAGTGATTTCAACACCTAAACGGCGCTCAAGTTGTTTAATGTTATTATCATAAGGCCCACATAAACTGGCCAAACGCTTATTATCCTCAGGAGCTAATACAATTTCACTTACGTCTAAATTACTCAAAAATGCCTCGATTGGTTGTTAAAAATTAAGCTTGAGAAGCAGGAGTGACAATGTTCACCCCTAATGTTTTAGCTTGTTTTTGTAAAATACTTTGGGGTGAAACAGCAATACGTAATCCCATATCGGCTTCACGACGAATTACATTACCACGAAGGGAATTACTGTATACATCAGTGACTTTGACATCAACAAACTGACCAATCATGTCAGGAGTGCCTTCAAAATTAACCACGCGATTGTTTTCTGTTCGACCAGTTAATTCCATTGGGTTTTTCTTTGATGGCCCTTCAACCAAAATTCGCTGTTCCGTATCCATCATATTGCGCGCAATACGTTGGGCACTTTGATTAATCCGTTCCTGTAAAATCCATAAGCGCTGTTTCTTTTCTGCTTCGCTGACATCATCAGGCAAGTCTGCTGCAGGAGTACCAGGACGGGCAGAATAGATAAAACTAAAGCTTAAATCATATTCAATATCATTAATGAGTTTCATTGTGTCAGCAAAATCCTGTTCAGATTCACCAGGAAATCCAATGATAAAATCTGAAGACATGGAAAGATTAGGGCGAATTTTTTTCAACGCTCGGATTTTGGATTTATATTCAATGGCAGTATGACCGCGTTTCATCAAATTTAAAATTCGATCTGAACCACTTTGTACTGGAAGATGTAAATGATCCACTAACTCGGGAATTGACGCATAGGCTTCAATGATATCGTCAGTAAATTCAACCGGATGCGACGTGGTATAGCGAATTCGGTCAATACCATCAATTGACGCAATTAATTCAAGTAATTCTGCGAAGCGACAAATACTGCCGTCAAAATGAGGACCACGGAAAGCATTCACATTTTGCCCTAACAAATTCACTTCACGGACACCTTGTTCAGCTAACTGTGCGACTTCCAATAATACATCATCGACTGGGCGAGAGACTTCTTCACCACGTGTGTATGGAACAACACAGAACGTACAATACTTAGAACAACCTTCCATAATAGAGACAAAAGCACTCGGTCCTTCAGCCCGCGGCTCAGGTAAACGGTCGAATTTTTCAATCTCAGGGAAGCTAACATCCACAACACTTTTTGAACCACCTTTAATGTCTTTAATCATTTCAGGTAAACGATGTAATGTTTGTGGACCAAAAATAATATCTACATAAGGCGCACGTTGACGTATGTGGTCACCTTCTTGAGATGCAACACAACCACCCACGCCAATAATCAAATCCGGCTTATCATTTTTAAGGTTCTTCCAGCGACCTAATTGATGAAACACTTTTTCTTGGGCTTTTTCACGAATAGAGCATGTGTTTAATAAAATCACATCGGCATCTTCAGCCTCCTCGGCTAGCGTGTAACCGTGGGTTGCATCTAACAAATCTGCCATTTTTTCCGAGTCATACTCGTTCATTTGGCAGCCCCAAGTTTTGATATATAATTTTTGGCTCATGGATGGGCTTTCTGTCATTAATTATTATGTGCTATTTTAGCCTGATATTGAGCCAATGACTAGTGTTGCACGTAATTGGTTCTGCTAGCATAATACGGTTAATCATCTGCACATGTAATAAGTTTTGTGCACTACCAAGGAATTTCATGACTCACATTCAAACACAATACGTAGTGGTTGGTGGCGGTATGGTTGGAACCGCTATGGCACTTGGCTTAGCTCGTATGGATAAGCGTGTTGTGTTATTAGAAGCATTTCCAGCATCGCCATATGAATCGTCTCAAGTACCAGATTCACGAATGTCTGCACTTGCGCAAGCGAGTGTAGAGTTTTTAACCGATTTAGGAGCCTGGTCCGCTATTGAATCAAAACGTACACGACCATATACAGCTTTGGCTGTGTGGGATCATCCTTTAGCTCGCACCGAGTTTCATGCGCAAGACATTGGTGCTGATCGTTTAGGTGTATTCGTTGAAAACCGAATTACTCAGTTAGGGTTATCTGAAACATTATTGGGATATGAAAATTGTTCAATTATTCATGCCAAAGCCGTCACGAGTGATGCACGAACAGGTGTCGTAGTATGTGATAATGGGGTACAAATAAAAGCCCAATATATTATTGCGGCAGATGGTGTGCATTCAGGTATACGTAAGGCCGCAGAGATAGCGACACAAGGTTGGCAATATGGCCAGCAAGCCCTCGGCATCACGATCCAAACCCACTATGCAACCACCATTGCTGCTAAGACCGCTCAACAAATGACATGGCAACAGTTTACACCCTCAGGACCTCTCGCATTTCTTCCTATGCATGAGGATTATGCATCATTAGTATGGTATGACACGCCAGAACGAATCGCGCATTTAACCGCATTATCACATAGTGAATTGCATGATGAAATTGTGCAGCATTTTCCTAAAGAAGTCGGCGAATTTTCGGTATTAAATGCGACTTCATTTCCGCTTACTAGAATGCACGCCGTTAGATATATTAAACATAAAGTCACATTAATTGGTGATGCTGCTCATGCAATTAATCCGTTGGCTGGGCAGGGCGTGAATTTAGGCTTTCAAGATGTTAAATGTTTACTTGATGTAATTATGCGAGATGGCGATTGGATAAACGAATACGAAAAACCACGCCAGCGTGCTAATTTACTGATGATGAGTGCAATGGATGCTTTTTATGTCACTTTCTCTAATGATAATCCGTTACTCAAAGCGGTACGAAATGTTGGTCTATTTTCTGCTGATAAAGGCGGTAAACTCAAACATACAGTGATGAAAAAAGCGATGGGGATGTAATAGTATGACGATGATTTATATTTTAGCGATTCTTTTTGTATCACTGTTTGTCTTGGTAAAAATCTTAGAAAATTCAAAAATGCGGATATCGGAAGAGAGCAGCAGTAAGCTGAGTCGCTGGTTTATGCCGTTAGTCGGCGTTTTATTAGTTGTGCAACTAGTCATGATGGTGTTTCGTGACTAGCTGCTAACAACACAATAAAAGGATTATTTATTCCAAATCCCTTTTTCAGTATTTCCTTGGATTTCACAATCGCCATCTTTATATTCAATGGTTTCTTTGCGTTCTAGTTTACCGATATAGTCTCTGGTAATAGAGACAATAGTCGGTGTCATTAACACAATGGCTGTGATATTTATAACCGTCATTAAACCCAATGCCATATCAGCTGCAGCCCACACTTTAGGGAGTGCGGCCATCGAGCCCCATAAAATCATTAATAAATAACCGATTGTGTAACATCCACGACCTAACTTATTGTCAAGTTTAAACATATGCAGATTACTTTCTCCGTACGCATAATTAGCGACTACAGAAGTAAAAGCAAATAGTGCGATGGCGGCGGCAACAAAATCACTGCCATACTCACCTAAATGAAATTCCATTGCAGATTGGGTCAACCTGATCCCTTCCATTTGTTCTCCAGCACTTCCACCCGCAAGTAAAATAATAAAAGCAGTCGCAGTACATAAAATCATTGTATCCACAAATACGCCAAGCATTTGCACATACCCTTGCGACGCTGGATGATTTGGGTTGGGAGTAGCAGAAGCTGCTGCATGAGGCACACTTCCCGAGCCTGCTTCATTAGAGTAAAGCCCACGTTGCACGCCATTCGCAATGGCTGCACCAAAAGTACCAGCTACCGCTTCTTGTAGGCCAAATGCTTGTAGTATGATATCGGCTAATACACCGGGTAATAACTCAATGTTAATGATCATAATAATGACCGCTACCGAGACATACGCTATCCCCATGAATGGTACAACCCACTGAGCAAAATTGGCAATGGCACGAAGGCCACCTACCACGATTAATGCCGCTAAAGCGATGATAACTAATCCGGAGTACAGCGTATCGACACCGTATGCATTATTGAGCGCATCAGTGATCGTGTTAGCTTGAACCGCTGAAAAAATGAATCCATATCCTAAAAATAAGCATAAAGAGAAGAGTACCGCTAACCAACGTTTTTTAAGTCCCTGTTGGATATAGTATGCTGGACCGCCACGGAATTCACCGTTGGCATCTTTGACTTTGTATAATTGCCCTAACACACTCTCAGCAAAGCCTGTAGCCATCCCTAAAAATGCAATAACCCACATCCAGAATATAGCACCCGCACCCCCCAGAGAAATTGCAACCGCAACACCGGCTAAATTACCTGTACCAACGCGAGCAGAAAGAGAAGTACATAATGCTTGGAAAGATGAAATGCCAGCTTTATCAGAGGTTGTAGAATGACGCATGATGCTAAACATGTGCGTGAAATATTTGATTTGGATAAAACCTAATTTCCACGTAAAGAAAATACCGCCTAATAACAGCATATAAATAAGGACTTGGCCTCGGCCCCATAGCACCATATTAATTGAATCGATGATATCGCTGATCATGGTTCACTCTTGTTGTCAGTAGTTTATATAAAAGGGTGATTGTATGATAAAAACACGGATAAACCCACTTTTAATAGGATCGCGTTTAATATTAAATAATACTTTGAATTGAGAAGAATGGCTGGGGTAGCAGGACTCGAACCTACGGATGGCGGGATCAAAACCCGCTGCCTTACCAACTTGGCTATACCCCAACTGAAAAGATAATAAATAAGAGAGGAATGGCTGGGGTAGCAGGACTCGAACCTACGGATGGCGGGATCAAAACCCGCTGCCTTACCAACTTGGCTATACCCCAACAATGGTGCGGAAGGAGAGACTTGAACTCTCACGCCGTGAAGCACTGGAACCTAAATCCAGCGTGTCTACCAATTCCACCACTCCCGCACGGAGTTTCTCTTATTTACTTCTACAAGAGAAATAAATGGTGGCTAAGGCGGGATTCGAACCTGCGACCCCATCATTATGAGTGATGTGCTCTAACCAACTGAGCTACTTAGCCACTTACTAAACGAACATAAGATGCTCGTTGAAGCGGGGCGTATTATGCTTATTGTGACTGCACGCGTCAACACTTTTTTAGAGAAAACTCACATTTTGTGTTAACTTTGAACAAAATGCACATTTAGCACACAAATCCGGTAATGCAAGCATAAAAAACGGACCTTCAGGTCCGTTCTAGTAAAGCTTTAAGTAAAATAGCTACACGCTTATTTATACGTTAAATCTAAAGTGGATCACATCACCATCTTTGACGATATATTCTTTACCTTCTAAACGCCATTTACCTGCATCTTTTGCACCCGCTTCACCGCGACCTGCGATATAGTCGTCATACCCAACGATTTCAGCGCGAATAAAGCCTTTTTCAAAATCAGTATGAATTTTACCAGCCGCTTGTGGCGCAGTTGAGCCTTCAGGGAAGGTCCAAGCACGAACTTCTTTAACACCAGCAGTAAAATAAGTTTGCAATGTTAATAGCTCATATCCACTGCGAATAACACGATTTAGACCCGGCTCTTCAAGACCCATCTCGTCCAAGAATTCGGCTTTATCTTCATCATCCAGTTCTGATATTTCTGATTCAATCGCTGCACATACTGCTACGACAACTGCATTCTCTGCTGCCGCGATTGCTTTGACTTTATCAAGTAACGGATTATTTTCAAATCCATCTTCAGCTACGTTGGCAATATACATAGTTGGCTTGATAGTGAGATAATTCATGTAACTAATTGCTGCGAGTTCTTCTTTTTCCAAAGACACAGAACGTAACATCTCACCTTCATCTAAATGCGGTTTGATTTTTTCTAGTACTTTCATTTCAAATTTAGCATCAGCATCGCCACCTTTAGCACGTTTACCGACACGTAATAGAGCTTTTTCAGTGGTTTCTAAATCGGCTAACGCCAACTCAGTATTAATGACTTCAATATCATCAGCAGGTGATACGGCGCCAGATACGTGAACGATGTTTTCATCATCAAAACAACGTACTACATGGCCAATGGCATCTGTTTCACGAATGTTTGCTAAAAATTTGTTACCAAGACCTTCGCCTTTAGATGCACCTGCAACTAACCCTGCAATATCAACAAATTCCATGGTCGTAGGAATAATTTTTTGAGGATTAACAATCTCAGCAATCGCATCAAGGCGCAAATCAGGTACTGGTACGACACCGGTATTGGGCTCAATAGTACAAAAAGGGAAGTTAGCTGCCTCTATGCCTGCTTTAGTTAATGCATTGAATAGGGTTGATTTGCCTACATTAGGTAGACCGACGATACCACATTTAAATCCCATGAGAATTGATCCTGTTCTAAGGTGCTGAAAAACTGTGCAGTCGTTGTTGTGCTGCAACTAAATCTTCTTTGATTAATATTTCGGTACTGCGGATTGATTCATCAATGGCAGCATCTATTTGAGCTTGTTCTGTAGCGGGTGCTTTACCTAAAACATAGCCGGTCACTCGGCTTTTATGCCCTGGATGACCTATACCAATGCGTAGGCGAAGAAAATCTTTTTGATTGCCCATGCGCGATACAATATCGCGGATCCCATTTTGACTAGAACTACCGCCAACTTTGAATTTGGCAATACCAGGCGGGAGATCGAGTTCATCATAAGCGACTAAAATGTTTGCTACCTCAATTTTATAGAATTGTGCAATGGCAGCAACAGATTGGCCACTCTTATTCATATAGGTAGTAGGATAGAGCAGGCGCACATCACGTCCAGCAATGTTTGTTCGGCCGGTAAGACCAAAGAATTTGCTTTCAGGTTTTAAAGTACAAGAAAAGGTGCGTGCTAAAGAAGAAACAAACATTTCACCCGCGTTGTGGCGAGTATTTTGATATTCGGGGCCTGGATTACCCAGACCCACGATAAGACGTATATCCGTCAACGCAAATTATTCCGCGTCAGACTCTTCGTCTGCAGCTTCATCGGCTGCTTTGCCTTTAGCTGCTTTGATAGTCACTACAGCTAAATCATGGCTTTCACCTTTAGCAAGTTCAATTGACGATACACCTTCAGGAAGTGTAATGTCAGATAAATGTAGTGTTTGACCAAGTTCAACGTTAGTTAGGTCTACTTCAATGAACTCAGGAAGTTGGCTTGGTAAACAAGATACTTCGATTTCGTTCACGTGATGCTCAGCATGACCGCCTTGAGTTTTGATCGCAGGTGCAGTTTCTTCATTGATGAAGTGCACAGGCACGTTGGTGTGTACAGCTTTAGAAGCGTCTACACGTAAGAAATCAACGTGTAAGATTTTTGGCTTGTACGGGTGACGTTGCATATCTTTTACTAGCGCTTCTACTTTTTCGCCGTCAACATCAAGTGTTAGAACGTGAGAGTAAAATGCTTCAAACTCTTGCGCTTGCATTAGTTTGTTGTGTGCTAAAGTTAAAGATACTGGCTCTTTATCTGCACCGTAAAGGATTGCTGGTACTTTGTCTGCGTGACGTAGGCGGCGGCTCGCACCTTTCCCTAGGTCAGTACGGACTTGTGCTTCTAAATTGAAGATTGCTTCAGACATATTGATGTCTCCAAGTGATAGTATAATAGTCGTTGGATTTTGCGACCAAATCCAACCTGAAAGTAGTTAAAAAACTACAGCCCCAAATTTGAGGGCGACGAATTCTATCATTTATTAGTGATTAAAAGCAATGAATAACATATGGCTATTGGCAGTATTAGACCAATTTGTATGTAATTGAGTGTGAAGTAGATAAAGACGTTAGGAGAATGTGATTAATAGCCCAGTCAATTCTTTATACATTAACTGGGCCATTAGAGGTGCGAATGCACAGCATTATTATTTAGTAATCAAACATCGCACTAATAGATTCTTCGTTAGAAATACGACGAATAGTTTCAGCCAGCATGTCTGATAGTGTGAGTTGTTTCACTTTACTGACTTTTTGCATTTTCTCGCATAATGGAATACTGTCAGTCACGATTATTTCATCAATGACGGAAGCTTCTAAGTTCTCTGCTGCTTTACCAGAGAAAATGGCATGTGTCGCATAAGCATAAACATTACGTGCACCATGTTCTTTTAATGCTTCTGCCGCTTTTGCTAGGGTACCACCAGTATCAATCATATCATCAACGATTATACAGTCACGACCTTTTACATCCCCAATGATGTTCATCACTTTTGCCACATTGGCTTTTGGACGACGTTTATCAATAATCGCTAAATCAATATCATTGAGTAACTTAGCTGTTGCACGTGCACGTACCACACCACCGATATCCGGTGAAACAACAACGGGTTCGTGGAAATCACGCTTAAACATGTCATCTAATAAAATAGGGGTACCAAATGCATTATCGACTGGCACATCAAAGAATCCTTGAATTTGCTCAGCATGTAAGTCAATCGTTAATACACGATCAACGCCAACATTAGACAAGAAATCCGCAACGACTTTGGCTGTTATTGGAACACGTGCAGAACGTACACGACGATCCTGACGCGCATAACCAAAATAAGGTATAACAGCAGTAATTCGACCAGCAGATGCACGACGTAAGGCATCAATCATTACGATTAATTCCATTAAGTTATCATTCGTTGGTGCACAAGTGGATTGGATAATGAAAACATCTGATCCACGGACATTTTCATGAATTTCTACAGAAATTTCACCGTCGCTAAAACGACTGACAGTGGCATCTCCTAATTTAGTATATAGGCGTTCAGCTACTTTAAGAGCTAGTTCTGGGACCGCGTTACCGGCAAAAATCTTCATGTCTGGCACAGGTTATTCCTCAGTGCGTAGGTTTATATAAAGAGGTGGCTGGGGTAGCAGGACTCGAACCTACGGATGGCGGGATCAAAACCCGCTGCCTTACCAACTTGGCTATACCCCAATTGTATTCCTTTAGTCCCGAACGTCAAATATGGTCTTTATTTTTGTCTGCAGTGGTGATTCTGCCAGTCCACGACAAATGAATGCATGTCCTGTATTGTCCAATATTTGTTGGTGTTGTATGGTTAACAACGCCTGTTGAGCTGTTTCTTCCTTGTCAAAAATGGCAAATACGCAAGCACCTGTACCAGTCAATCTCGACGGCGCGTAGTGTAACAAGTGCTGTAATAAATTTGCAACCTTCGGATACAAGTTTACGACTAATTGTTGGCAATCATTATGGGTATTGTTAAAAGTATAGTCACAAAAATCAATACTGGGCGTATTTCTGCACAAATCAGGTGAATTAAAAATATCCTTAGTGGAAATATGAATACCTGGATGAATGACCAAAAAAACAGCATCTGTATTAGGTGCCGGGGTGAATTTTTCACCTACACCACGAGCAAACGTCGTTTGTCCGTGGATAAACACAGGCACATCAGCACCTAAGGTTAAGCCAATTGTAGCTAATGTATTATCAGACAAGTGACATTCCCATAACCTATTTAATACCATTAGTACTGTTGCTGCATTAGTGGAGCCACCGCCAATACCACCGCCCATTGGCAGGACTTTCTCAATACTGATATCCACGCCCGCATTAATGTGACAATAATTTTTTAGGATTTTAGCCGCTTTGACAATCAAGTTATCATCATGGGCTACATCAGGAAAAGCAGTCATTAACCTCACTTCGCCAGTGTTATTGGGGGCAAAAGTTAATGTGTCGCCATAATCAGTCATTTGAAATAAAGATTCGAGTTCATGATAACCATCTTGTCGTTGCCCAGTGATATGCAAAAACAAGTTCAGCTTTGCTGGAGAAGGCCATGAGATATGCTGATATTGTGCTAATAATGAAGACATATAATATGATAATTGATCCATGATAAAACAAACAAGATAGTAGTATTTTTCATAGGTGAAGTCATTAAGTTATATGAAATCGACAGACCAATATTGCTAAGTACGTCAGCCATTGTATCTATAACCAGCGCTGCACCTTAATTTTTAAGGTTTGCGGAGTCATTCCTTGTGTTTTTATTGTTAAACGATGGGGCAGTATTAAATGTGCTGCAGATTGAAACTGATCATAGTGGATAATTACTTGGTTAGCACAATTGGTTTGGTCGCAGTGGGGTGTAAACGATTGAATATTTCCAATATTGTTGACTGAGATATCACCTTCATTATCAGTGATGTCTGCTTTTAACCAACGACTCAAATTATCCATCGGTAGCCACCAACCGGTGAGTTCAAAAACAAGCTGTTGAGGGTTATCGCTTTGATAATCTTTACCATCTGCGCTGATAACAATACCATTGCGATCGCGTTTGATGCTCAATACATTAATGCCTAAAAAAGTATTAAAATTTACTTTATAGTCATCATTATTTTGTGACCATATAAAATTGACAGATTGTTTGTCGGTTGGGGTGATAAATGCAAGTTTGCCACTGGCTTGCCATTGTGTAAGTTGTGAGACATTAGCTGCTGCCATCAAGTTGCCTTTGGAAGTTATACTGGTACACCCTTGGATCAGCCACAGTAAGCAGATAGATAGAATCAGTTTAACGAAGGTAAGTGTTGTGATGTTATATGTCATAAAAGGGGGAGAAATATTTTCATTATATAATGGTACATATACTACCCATGTTTCTAAGAAATTACGATACAGGCCTAACGTCTTGATAGATTTACTTTTAATCATGCAGGCTTTTTCGTACAATAACACAGTTATTTAGTCAAAGAACTTATCCATGACCGTCATCGCCTTAGGCATTAATCACAATACTGCACCTGTTTCGCTACGTGAAAAAGTCGCGTTTACGCCTGATGCGTTAACTGAAGCCTTCGCGAGTTTACAGTTGGTCGATGCTGTCGACGCTTCAGTCGTGCTCTCTACTTGTAATAGAACAGAATTATACTTGCAATTAGGCTGTGCTTTACCGAACCATGACAGTCTGGTTCGGTGGTTAGCTGATTTCCATCAATGTGATTTTGATGAATTATCCGAGCATACTTACATTCATAAAGATAATGCAGCTTTGAATCATATTATGCGGGTTGCATCTGGTTTAGATTCTCTTATCTTAGGTGAACCTCAAATTCTGGGTCAGGTTAAGCAAGCCGTCAGCGATGCAAAGCGTCATGATGCATTGACCAGTCAGTTTCAGCGGATCTTTGATCATACGTTTCAAGTCGCCAAAAAAGTCCGCACCGACACCGATATAGGGGCCAACGCCGTATCTGTTGCGTTTGCAGCAGTACAACTGGCGAAACAAATTTTTGGCAATTTAGCGCATTCCCGAGTACTTCTCATTGGCGCTGGTGAAACCATCGATTTAGTGGCTAAACATTTACATGAACAAGGCGCTATCAACATTGATGTAGCCAATCGGACCATTGGTAAAGCTCAAGAAATTGCAGCGTTGTTTGATGGGCAAGCGATGACATTAAATCAACTGCCAAGTCATTTACCACAAGCTGATATTATTATTTCGTCAACCGCTTCTCAGTTACCATTAATTGGTAAAGGCATGGTAGAACATGCATTGGAGCAAAGAAAACATAAACCTATGTTGATGATAGATATTGCTGTCCCACGTGACATTGAAGGGGAAGTGGCAAAACTGGATGAAGTGTATTTATATACCGTTGATGACTTACAGCATATTGTGGCCCAAAATTTAGCGAATCGAGAGCAAGCAGCCGAGCAAGCGCAGGTTATGATTGACGAACAAATCAACATGGTGACGCAATGGCAACAAGCACAAAACAATGTAGATGTTGTAAAATCATACCGCGATTCTCAGATTCAAATTCGCGATTCATTACTGACTAAAGCGATAGCTCAGATAGAAGATGGTCAGGATCCTAAAGCGGTGTTAGCGGCGTTTAGTCATAAATTATCTAATCAAATGATGCATGGTCCAACAAAAGCACTAGCACAAGTGGCGCAATTGCAGGATAATCACACCCTTGAAATTTTAACTGATGCGCTTAATCTAGATGTCGAAGGTAATACACCTAAGTCATAATGATTATTAAATCCTGCTAGCGCATAACCTACTATTGTTTGGAAACTCATGAAACCGTCTGTCGTACAAAAACTCGAAACACTTGTTGAACGCTTTGAAGAAGTGCAAGCTTTATTAGGCGATCCCGATGTAATCGGTGATCAAAACCGTTTCCGTTCATTGTCTAAAGAATATGCGCAGCTTGAAGATGTCGTTAAAAGTTTTCGTGATTACCAAGGCGCACAAGAAGACTTAGCATCTGCCAATGAGATGATGCAAGAAGATGATGCTGAAATGCGCGAAATGGCACAGGAAGAAATAAAAGCAGCTAAAGCAAGCATTGAAACACTCGAACAAGCTTTGCAGATTCTTTTATTACCTCGTGATCCACAAGACGACAGTAACTGTTTCTTAGAAATCCGTGCGGGTGCTGGCGGTGATGAGGCAGCAATTTTTGCTGGCGACTTATATCGCATGTATTCACGTTATGCAGAAACCAAAGGTTGGCGTGTAGATTTAGTCTCTGCCAATGAAGGTGAGCATGGTGGTTATAAAGAAGTAATCGCAAATATCATTGGCGATGGCGCTTATGGCGTAATGAAATTTGAATCAGGTGGTCACCGTGTTCAACGAGTACCTGAGACAGAAAGTCAGGGGCGGATCCACACCTCTGCCTGCACCGTAGCAGTATTAGCAGAAGTCGCAGAATCTGAAGCTATTGATATTAATCCGGCTGACTTACGAGTCGATACCTTTCGCGCTTCGGGCGCAGGTGGTCAGCACGTCAACAAAACGGATTCAGCAATCCGTATCACACATATTCCAAGTGGTGTCGTGGTTGAATGTCAGGATGAGCGTTCTCAGCATAAAAACCGCGCAAAAGCGATGTCGGTATTACAATCACGATTAAATAATATTGAAAAAGAAAAGCGCGATGCTGAAGAAGCGTCAACCCGTAAATCGCTGGTGGGAAGTGGTGATCGTTCAGAACGAATCCGCACCTATAACTACCCGCAAGGTCGAGTGACTGATCATCGTATTAATTTAACATTATATAAGCTTGATGATGTTGTCGCTGGGGATGTAGATGCATTACTCGAACCGATCCGTCAAGAGCACCAAGCTGATATGCTTGCTGCATTATCTGAAGACTAATGATGTTAAGTATTGCTCAAGCCTTACAACTTGGTACTGAGCAATGCGTCATTGCTGATGATCCGTTTGCTGACGCTAAAATTGATGCGCAATGTTTATTATGTGCAGTATTAGATTGTAATCGGGCTTACCTGCATACCTGGCCTGATAAAGTGTTATCTTCAACGCAGCAAACTGAATTTTTACACTTCATTGAACAGCGTCAAACAGGGAAGCCAATTGCCTACATCTTAGGCTATCAAAATTTTTATGGTTATGATTTTGCTGTTTCACCAGTGACTCTCATTCCGCGTCCTGAAACCGAACAATGCGTCGATCTGGTAATCGCCAAACCTCATATTAAACGTGTATTAGATTTAGGTACAGGTACTGGTGCCATTGCATTATCAATTATCTTACAGAGACCTGAATTGGAAGTGCTCGGCGTTGATTTTGTGCCAGAAGCTGTCATGCTAGCTCAGCAAAATGCGCAAAATTTAGCGCCTAAAAGCAATATTTCGTTCAAACAAAGTGACTGGTTTAGTCATGTTGATGGACGCTTTGATGTGATCGTATCTAATCCACCTTATGTTGAGCCTGATAGTCCTTATTTGGCTAAAGGAGACATTCGTTTTGAACCTAATTCAGCGCTTACTGCCGCAGAGAATGGGTTAGCTGATATTATCAGGATTGTATCGGAAGCAAAACACTATCTAAATGAAAATGGGCTAGTGATTTTAGAGCATGGACACACCCAAGGCACTGAAATACGTCAATTAATGACACAAAATGGGTTTACCAACGTAACTACTTTATGTGATTATGCGGGGCAACCTCGGATCACTTTAGGTGAACACTGTACTTCATCTAACCCTATATAAATTAACAACAACATTAATAGGAAATACATTATGTACGAAGGTCTTAAACATCTCCATCTAACCGCTGTAGCGTTGTCCTTATTATTTTTAACCTTACAAGTTATCGCACATATTTTTGATACGAAAATGAAAGACGCGAAATGGCTTAAAGTATTACCACATATTATTCATACTGTCTTGATTGTGACGGCAATCAGCCTGTGTGTCATTTTAGCACAATACCCATTTGTTCATGATTGGGTGACCAGTAAACTGATTGGATTAGTCGCGTATATTTTACTAGCGGTACTAGCCGTGAAGTGGGCTCGAACTAATGCCATGCGTGTGTTTGCCTTTCTTGGTGCGGTAGCTTGGTTAGGCTTAACGGCGAAAGTTGCCTTTAGCAAAATGCCCTTATTTTAATTTTTATGTAGGAACTTTTCATGACGATATCAGCTTGTCAAATTGGTGATCTTAATGTGGCAAATGATGCGCCATTTGTTTTATTTGGTGGGATGAACGTGCTTGAATCACGTGATCTTGCAATGCGAATTGCCGAAGAATATCAACGGGTTACCGAAAAACTGGGTATAGGTTACGTATTCAAAGCGTCATTTGATAAAGCAAACCGTTCATCAGTAAGTTCATATCGTGGACCGGGTATGGATGAAGGTTTAAAGATTTTTGAAGAAATAAAATCGACCTTTAATGTACCCATTATCACTGATGTGCATGAACCGTATCAAGCGCAGCCTGTTGCGGAAGTAGTCGATGTTATTCAACTACCCGCCTTTTTGGCTCGGCAAACCGATTTGGTAGTTGCGATGGCTAAAACAGGGGCTGTCATTAATGTCAAAAAGCCTCAGTTTCTTGCCGCTCACGAAATGCGTCATATCATTAATAAATTTGCCGAGGCAGGTAACGAACAAATATTACTCTGTGAACGTGGTTCGTGTTATGGCTATAATAACTTAGTTGTCGATATGCTTGCGATGGATGAAATGAAAACTCAAGCGCCAGTGATTTTTGATGCGACCCATGCGCTACAAAAACCCGGTGGTAGAGAATCATCTGCAGATGGTCGTCGTGCGCAAGCTGCACAACTTGCCCGGAGCGGAATGGCACTTGGCATAGCAGGTTTGTTTATCGAGGCCCATCCTAACCCGAACGAAGCCAAATGTGATGGCCCATGCGCTTTGGCATTAGATAAGTTAGCGCCTTATCTCACGCAAATGAAAGCGATAGACGAACTTGTTAAATCCTTCCCGCCGTTAGATACTAGCGCTTTATAACGATGCTATTTGCTCACTGCATTGGTAGTGAGCGTATTTTTTACATAGCGTTGTGACTTCATTAATTAGACGATCGTCCTTATGAAAAGAACACCTCCACTGAATGCGCTGAGAGCGTTTGAAGTTGCAGCAAGGCATCTGAGCTTTACTAAAGCCGCAGATGAACTATTTGTTACTCAAGCTGCAGTGAGTCATCAAATAAAGTTATTAGAAGAATTCTTGTCAATTAAATTGTTTTTACGTAAAAATCGTAATCTTTTGTTAACTGAAGATGGACAAGCATACTATTTTGAAATCAAAGATATTTTTCAGCACATTAATGATGCGACTGAACGATTGTTAATGCGCGGCGCAAAAGGGTCGATTACCGTTGCTATGCAACCTAGTTTTGCGGCGCAATGGTTAGTGCCACGTATTAGTCAATTCTCGGTAGCTTATCCTGATATTGATGTGCGCATCAAAGCCGTTGATTTTGATGAAGGGTTTTTGGATGAAAGTATTGATATTGCGATTTATTATGGTAGAGGTCGTTGGAGTGGATTACACAGTGAGCAATTGCATAAAGAATACTTAACTCCAGTGTGTTCACCCATGCTCTTTACATCTAATAAACCCCTAAATAGTTTGGCAGATTTGTCTGAGCATATCCTATTACATGATTCTTCACGCGAAAATTGGAAGCAGTGGTTAAAGCAATTCAATATGACTAACGTGAATGTGAATCAAGGGCCGATGTTTTCTCACTCGATGCTGGTATTACAAGCCGCTGCATTGGGGCAGGGGGTTGCTCTAGCAAATACCATGTTAGCAAAACCAGACATCGATTCAGGGCGTTTAATCTGTCCATTTTCTGAGCGTGTAGAGTCAAAAGATGGTTTTTACATTGTCAGTGAAATAGCACATCATGAACAAGAAAAAATTACCTTGTTTCGTGAGTGGCTTCTCAGTCAAGTTGAAAACGAAGATTATGTATAATATTAATTCGGAGTTAATCGAACAGCATCACCTCAAACACTACAGTAGTGAAACTCCTTCCAAAGTCCACCTATTATTCACTCATGGTGCTGGGGCAAGTACTTCCCATACATTTTTCACACAACTTATTCCTCTGTTAATCAGAAAAGGCTTCCATGTATGGACGTTTGATTTTGCTTATATGGTGCAAGTATTGTCAGAGAAAAAAAGACGACCACCACCACGCTTACCTATATTAGAAAACGAATATACTGCGTTGCTCAACTCTGTCCGTGAGATTATTGGTTCAGATCAATTATGGATTGGCGGCAAATCAATGGGAGGTAGAGTGGCTTGTCATGTCGCAAACGATGTAGCTCACATCAATCATATCGATGGCGTTATCGCGTTAGGTTATCCTTTTCATCCAGTTGGTAAACCTGAAAAGCTCAGATTAGAGGTGCTTCAAGCGAGTTTATTACCGGTTCTTATTTGCCAAGGAGATCGTGATGCTTTTGGTAATAAGTCGGAAATATATACTTATACCATTCCTGCTAATATTCATCTCAAATATATGATGGATGGGGATCATAGTTTTACCCCACGAAAATCATCAGGTCGTGATATCATTGATAATCTAAACGAGGTTGCAGAAGCAATCGCCTTATTTGTTGCAACATAACTTTTTCCTAGAGTCCCCATATGAGTTCATATTTACGCTTATCGCTAAGTTTAACAGCTTTATGTGTGTTGATAGCCGGTGTTGGTGTTGGATTGCAGGCTGCCTTGGCACATATGAGTCATTTCACAGAACAAGCCCTTCGTTCCCTAAATTTTGCGTTAACCGTACAGCAATATCACGTGTTAGTGGTTATGGGGTTAGGTGCACTGAGCTACGTATCACGAGAACGTCTATTAGAACGTTGGATTCTTATCATACAAGCATTGTTTATAGTTGGTATTAGCTTATTCAGTGGTACTATTTTTTTGAAGTACCTTGCTTCGTTTAGCGCACTATCATTTTTAACTATGTATGGTGGTTTAATATTGATTGGCACATGGGTGTTAATGAGCTTATTAGTATTAATCAAATGTATAAAAGGCGAGGCTCATTAATATGACTATTTCATCCCCTCAACATCATGTGATTGAGTTTAATTTATCTCTTTGTGGTCTATTATGCTATTGCCGCAGCGGTTATGAAGCAAATATGGCTCAAGAGATTGAGGCTATTTGCGCGCTCCATCAAATTTTTGGTTTTGCCAAAGTCTTACCACACACGGGGTTTGTTTATTTTGCATTTTATTCCCCAGAAAATATTCAGCGCGTTAATGAGGCTGTTCGTTTTGATGAGTTAATGTTTGCCCGACAAATGATTGGGGTGTTTGCTCATATTCCTAATCTAAACCGCAATGACCGTTTAACCCAGATTCATGAAGCTTGCGATACTCATTTATCGAAAGAATTTATGGCGCAAACCGCTGTAGTAGAATCGGCGGACACAGAAGATGGTAAAGAGTTAGCAAAGTTTTGTCGTAAATTTAGTGTCCCATTTCGTCAACATTTACGTTCACATCAATGGCTGGTGCAACGTAAGACTAAGCAAGCATTAGTTGGTGTGACCTTACATGCTTTTTTTGAGCATGGTAGCTGTATTCATTTAGGAGTGAGTTTACCTGGCAATCGCAGTGTTCATGAAAACGGTATATATCGATTAAAGTTTCCTAGTGATGCGCCATCTCGCTCAACGTTAAAACTTGAAGAAGCGATTCAAACATTTATTCCTAAAGCTGAACAGCAGCATTATTTTAATGGTGATGTAAGTGCTGTCGATTTAGGAGCTTGTCCAGGTGGATGGACTTATCAGTTAGTTAGTCGTGGCGTTCAGGTAGAAGCAATTGATAATGGTGCAATGGACGATAAACTAATGGCGACAGGCTTAGTAGACTACTTCGCTGCGGATGGTTTTAAATACCAACCCCAATACGGAAAAGTGAACTGGTTAGTATGTGACATGATTGAACAACCAGATCGTGTTGCTCAGCTCATGACACAATGGTTAGTTAAGGGGTGGGCACAACATGCGATCTTTAATCTTAAGTTGCCTATGAAACAACGCTTTGTTGCAATGAATGAAGCCAAAACTAATATTATTTCACAATTAAAAGCGGCAGGAATTAATTTTTCTTGGCAAGCAAAGCATCTTTATCATAACCGTGATGAAGTTACCGTATGTATTTTAAGAAATGACTAAAAAGTGATAATTTTTTTACTAATTAAAGGCTTTTTTGCAGTTTATTTATGAATATACTAAAAAAAGGTATCAAAAGACCCCCAAGATCCTATATAATCCGCCCGATTTTTTTATGAACAAATTAAATAAGTGGAACTATGTCTAATTTAGCACACTACAGAAATATTGGTATTTTCGCCCACGTTGACGCGGGTAAAACGACCACAACAGAACGTATCTTAAAATTAACCGGTAAAATCCATAAGTCTGGTGAAGTTCACGATGGTGAAGCGACAACCGATTTCATGGAACAAGAAGCTGAGCGCGGTATTACTATCCAGTCTGCTGCGACGACATGTTTCTGGAAAGACCATCGCATGAACATCATCGATACTCCTGGACACGTTGACTTCACTGTTGAAGTTTATCGTTCATTGAAAGTACTTGATGGTGGTGTTGGTGTATTCTGTGGTTCAGGCGGTGTTGAGCCACAATCTGAAACTAACTGGCGTTATGCTAACGAATCTGAAGTTGCTCGTGTTATCTTCGTTAACAAACTTGACCGTATGGGTGCAGATTTTTACCGTGTTGTTGGCCAAGTTAAAAACGTACTTGCTGCTAACCCACTAGTCATGACATTACCAATCGGTATCGAAGATGATTTCGTTGGTGTTGTGGACGTACTTGAGAAGAAAGCATACATCTGGGATGATACTGGTCTTCCTGAAAACTACGAAATCACTGATGTCCCAGCGGATATGCTCGATAAAGTAGAAGAGTATCATGAGATGTTAATCGAAACTGCTGTTGAGCAAGACGATGACCTAATGATGGCTTACATGGACGGTGAAATGCCGACTATCGAACAAATCAAACATTGTATCCGTGAAGGTACTCGTAAACTTGATTTCTTCCCTACTTATTGTGGTTCGGCATTCAAAAACAAAGGTGTTCAAAACGTACTTGACGCGGTTGTTGATTATTTACCAAGCCCAACAGAAGTTGATCCTCAGCCACTAACTGACCCTGAAACTGGTGAACCGACCGGTGAAGTTGCGTTAGTTGACGTGAATGAGCCATTACGTGCATTAGCATTTAAAATTATGGATGACCGTTTCGGTGCATTAACCTTCATTCGTATCTACTCAGGTACATTAAATAAAGGTGACACTATCCTTAATTCTGCTACTGGCAAAACTGAGCGTATCGGCCGTATGGTTGAAATGCACGCCGATGACCGTACTGAAATATCCACAGCACGTGCCGGTGACATCATCGCTGTTGTAGGCATGAAGAACGTACAAACAGGTCACACATTATGTGATCCTAAGCACGAATGTACTCTAGAGCCAATGATTTTCCCTGAGCCAGTAATCTCTATCGCAGTATCTCCTAAAGATAAAGGTTCTACTGAGAAGATGGGTATCGCGATTGGTAAAATGGTTGCAGAAGATCCTTCTTTCCAAGTTGAAACTGATGAAGATTCAGGTGAAACCATCCTTAAAGGTATGGGTGAATTACACTTAGACATCAAGGTAGATATCTTGAAGCGTACTTATGGCGTAGAGCTAGAAGTAGGTCAACCTCAAGTAGCATATCGTGAAACGATCACTGCGGATGTTGAAGATTCTTACACACACAAGAAACAATCTGGTGGTTCTGGTCAGTTCGGTAAAATTGATTACCGCATTCGTCCTGGTGAAGCAAACTCTGGTTTCACGTTCAAATCAACGGTTGTTGGCGGTAACGTACCTAAAGAATTCTTCCCAGCCATCGAAAAAGGCTTTAAGTCAATGATGGATGAGGGTGTACTTGCCGGTTACCCAGTGCTTGACGTTGAAGTTGAATTATTTGACGGTGGTTTCCACGCAGTCGATTCATCAGCAGTAGCATTCGAAATCGCAGCGAAAGGTGCGTTCCGTCAGTCTATTCCTAAAGCATCTCCACAACTGATTGAGCCAATCATGAAAGTTGACGTATTTACACCTGATGATCACGTTGGTGATGTTATCGGTGATCTTAACCGTCGTCGTGGTATGATTAAAGACCAAGAAGCTGGCGTAACTGGTGTACGCATTAAAGCAGACGTACCATTATCAGAAATGTTTGGTTACATTGGTCAATTACGTACAATGACGTCTGGTCGTGGTCAGTTCTCTATGGAGTTCTCACACTACAACCAGTGTCCTGCAAATGTTGCAGAAGGCGTAATGGAAGAAGCTCGCGCACGTAAAGCTGCTAAGTAATTAGTTAGTTTTATCGCATTGCTTTAAGAGCCCACTCCTTGAGTGGGTTTTTTATTGCCTATGATTTAATGATTTAATGATTTTATGTCCTAAATAGGAGATGAAAAATCGTTGAATAATGCTTACAATAAATTGAACTTATATTTAATAAATACCAAAAGGATGTGTCAATGGCGCTACATGAACGTGCAGGTCAAATTGCTCAACAATCTGATTTAATTAATGTTGCGAAACTCATATCGGACTATTACACCTTAACCCCTGATGTAAATATCCCAGAGCAAGCTGTCACGTTTGGCACATCTGGTCATCGCGGTTGTGCATTCAATCGTTCATTTAATGAGGCGCATATAGCTGCTATTGCGCAAGCACTGGCTGAATATCGTGATGCTGAGAATATTACCGGTCCTTGTTATGTAGGGATGGATACTCACGCATTATCGGAGGCAGCTTTAACAACGACAATCCAAGTATTATGTGCTAACGGCATTCATGTTGTGATTCAAGCAGATCGTGATTACACACCTACACCTGTCATTTCTCATGCTATCTTGAGTTATAACGCGACTCATTCTGATCAAGCCGACGGTGTTGTTATTACACCTTCACATAACCCACCACAAGACGGTGGTTTTAAATATAATGCGACTCATGGCGGTCCAGCTGACACGGATGCGACAAGTGCGATCCAGGCTCGTGCCAATGAAATTTTATTAACAGGTAGTACCGCTGTTAATCGGTTAACTATCGATGCCGCTTTTGACAGTGAATATTTAACTGAAGTTGATTTTGCCCCAGCTTACATTAATGATTTAGCCAACGTTATCGATATGCAAGCCATTGCTAAAAGTAAGATTAAAATAGGTGCTGATCCTTTAGGTGGTGCAGGTACGCGTTATTGGTCGATGATTGCACAGCAATATAATTTAGATATAGAAGTAGTCAATCATGCAATTGACCAACGATTTAGTTTCATGTCATTGGATAAAGATGGTCAAATTCGTATGGATTGCTCATCACCTTATGCGATGGCAGGTTTGCTCGCCTATAAGGACAAGTTTGCGCTCGCTTTTGGTAATGATGCTGATTTTGATCGACATGGCATTGTAACACCTCTAGGTTTAATGAACCCTAATCATTATTTAGCAGTCGCGATTGATTATGTGCTTAATTACCGTCCTCAGTGGTTACCAAGCTTACAAATAGGTAAAACGTTAGTATCCAGTTCGATGATAGATCGTGTTGTTAAGGATAATGGCCGTGAACTTGCAGAAATGCCTGTAGGCTTCAAATGGTTTGTCCAAGGGTTATTGAACCAATGTATTGGCTTTGCTGGTGAAGAAAGTGCTGGCGGGATCTTTTTACGTTTAAACGGTACACCGTGGGCGACGGATAAAGATGGTTTTATTTTATGTTTACTAGCCGCCGAAATGACTGCGGTGACAGGGGTTGATCCTGCCCAACGTTATCTTCAACTCACCGAGAAATTTGGTACACCACATTACAAGCGTATAGATGTGGCAACCACTTTGCCCCAAAAACAAGCGTTATCAAAAATTACTGCTGATGCGGTAATCGCCGATAGGATTGCTGGTGAGTTAATTATAAATAAACAGACGCATGCCCCAGGTAATGGCGCGGCAATAGGCGGTTTAAAAGTATCCACTGAAAATGGTTGGTTTGCTGCACGGCCATCTGGTACTGAAAATGTGTATAAAATTTATGCAGAGAGTTTCATCTCGACAGCACATTTAGATGCATTATTACATGATGCTCAAGCATTAGTTGATGGTGTTATCAGCTAAAGTTAACTGAAATTCAGTTAAAATGTTAAATAAATGTAAAATATAGTGTAAATGCATACGAATTCAGTCTCTTTTATCTATTTTTAACATTTATTTAACATAAAGTTCCCTCCAGGCTTGCTATATTAAGTAAAGTTATCTTTATCCTTACTTTTATCTAGAGAATTTTATATGTCATCGACAAACCCTATTTTATCTAAACAACAATTTAAAGACGCTGTTGTCCGTCATCTTCATAGCACCTTGGGAACTGATGAAAATAAAGCCGATAACCATGCTTGGTGGAAAGCTACCAGTGCAGCAATGCAAGAGCTGGTATTAGAAGGTCTTCGCAAAACCCAAAAAACCCATTATCTTAATGACACCCGGGCGGTACATTATTTTTCTGCAGAGTTTTTAATGGGCCGATTATTATCTAATAATATGCATAATTTCGGTGTTTTTGAACAAGCCCAAGACGCATTAAAAGAATTAGGCGTGAATTTGACCGATGTGTTAGAAGAAGAACCTGATATGGCACTGGGTAATGGTGGGCTAGGGCGGTTAGCTGCCTGTTACATTGATTCATTAGCTACGTTGGAAATGCCTGCAATCGGCTATGGTTTACATTATGAACATGGTTTATTTCGCCAAGAAATCCGAAATGGGGAGCAAATTGAACGTCCAGATAGTTGGCGTGATTATGGCAACCCATGGGAAATGTGTCGTCCGGAATCTATACAAGAAATTCCACTTTATGGCTATGTGGAAACCAAATATGGTGAAAATGGTGCGATTCAAAAAGAATGGCATCCAAACATGATTGTTAAAGGTGTGCCTTGGGATATCCCGGTGGTAGGGTATGAAGGTAAAACCGTTAACGTGTTACGTCTATGGCAATCTGAAGCGTCTGATTATTTTAATTGGGATGTATTCAATGCTGGCGGGTATGTCGATGCTCAACGCGAAAATGTTCAAGCTGAAACTATTTCAAAAGTGTTATACCCGAATGATGAAACTGAAGCAGGGAAAGAGCTTCGTCTAATCCAACAATATTTTTTCTGTGCCTGTTCGCTTAAAGATATCATTCGTCGTTACAAGCGTGCCCATGGTCATGATTGGAGTCGATTCGTTGAACAAGTCGTTATTCAATTAAATGATACTCACCCAGCCATTGCCATCCCTGAGTTGATGCGTATTTTAGTTGATCGAGCAGAACTTGATTGGGATAGTGCTTGGGATATCAGTTCGAAAGTATTTGCATACACGAATCATACGTTATTACCTGAAGCTTTAGAAAAGTGGCCAGTACGTATGATTGAGAAGATTTTACCGCGTCATATTGAAATTATTTATGAAATAAATCACCGCTTCTTAGCTGAGGTGGAACGTGTTTGGCCTGGTGATAATGCAATGAAAGCTAAACTATCTATCATTGAAGAAGCTGATGAAAAGATGGTTCGTATGGGTAATTTATCTGTTATTGGCTCATTTGCTGTTAATGGTGTTGCAGAAATCCATTCTAAACTTGTTAAAGAAAACTTATTCCCTGAGTTTGAAACTATTTGGCCAGGTAAATTAACGAATGTCACTAACGGTATTACACCAAGACGTTGGTTAAAAGCATGTAACCCTGAATTATCAGCCTTGATTGATAAAAAAGTAGGGACTGACTGGCCTTTAAAACTCGATAAACTAACAGGCTTAGCGAAACATGCTGAGAATAAAACCTTTCAAAAACAATTCATGAAAGTTAAACAAGCGAATAAAAAGTTACTCGCACAAGAAATCAAAGCATTAACGGGTATTGATGTTGATACTAAGGCAATTTTTGATATTCAAATTAAACGATTACATGAATATAAGCGTCAACATTTAAACTTATTACATATCTTAGCCCTGTATCGTCGTCTACTAGAAAACCCGAGTTATGATATGCATCCACGGGTGTTCATATTTGGTGCCAAAGCAGCTCCGGGTTATAAATTAGCGAAAGATATTATTTATGCTATTAATGCTGTTGCGGAAAAGATTAATCATGATCCTCGTGTAAATCATAAGTTGAAAGTGGTATTTTTACCTAACTATCGCGTATCCCTTGCTGAGAAAATGATCCCTGCAGCTGATGTATCTGAGCAAATATCAACAGCGGGTAAAGAAGCTTCAGGTACAGGTAATATGAAGTTATCGCTTAATGGTGCGTTGACCATAGGGACACTAGATGGAGCGAACATTGAAATAGCTGAAGAAGTAGGTGATGAGAATATCTTTATCTTTGGTTTAACAGTAGATGAAGTGTATGCATTACAGGCACAAGGTTATAACCCTTATGATTATTATTATAATAATCCAGAATTAAAAGCGGTTATCGATTGGTTAGATACGGATTACTTTACTCCGGGTAAACCTGGTGCATTATCTTCGATTAAATACAGTTTGTTAGACGGTGGTGATCCATATCTTTGTTTAGCCGATTATGATAGTTACAGTAAAGCACATGAACGTGTGGATGCTGCATATCGTGATCAAAGTGACTGGGCTCGTATGGCCATTTTAAATACAGCCAATATGGGTAAATTCACTTCTGACCGTTCTATTCAAGATTATGTGGAACGTATTTGGCAACTAGAAAAGTGTAGCGTAAAATAACATTTATTAAATTAAACGTTAAGGTCTATGCATGAGTGATTTTTCGGTTGAACGAAAACACTTTTTATCTTACTCCAGACAAGCACCTGAACAGTTTCAACAACCTCAGGTGTTTAGTCTGACAAATGGTACTCAGGTGCATGTCCATGCACCTGGCATTATTGAGTTTATCCCGGTTTGTTATCGCCAAGGCGCTGGTCGGCATGTACTATATTCATGTGGTGTACACGGTAATGAGACAGCACCCATTGAAATCTGTGATGAGATCGTCGAAGCAATATTGAGTAAAACTGTTGTTATCAATACCCGTTTGATGGTGCAGTTTGCTAATTTACCTGCGATGGATATCGCTGAACGGTTTGTGCAAGAGAACATGAACCGTTTATTCACAGGTGCTCATGAACCTCAAACGAATGATGAGCGAAAACGTGCGCAGCAACTTGAGTTTTACACCCAAACTTTTTTTGCTAACGCTAACGACAAGTCACATTGTTTTCACTACGATTTACATACCGCGATTCGCGATTCGGCTTATCCTCGGTTTGCAGTGTATCCTTTTAAACATGGAAACAAGTATTCATTTTCACAGCTGGAATGGTTAGCGCAAGCTGGCATTGATGCTGTATTATTATCTGAATCGCCGACGACGACATACTCTTATTTTTCATCGCGTGATTGTGGGGTCCATAGTTTTACTGTTGAATTAGGTAAAGTGAAACCATTTGGTGAGAATAATATGGCTGATTTTTCATTAGCTCGCTCAGCATTGTTTCGTTTAATCCTTCCGCTTGACCAAGCCCAGCCTTTTGCCGAAGAAGTTAGCGAACAAAGAGCTAAACAACCTAATCTCCCTGTATTGTTTCGCATCAATCAATCAATTATTCGTAGCGAACAACATTTTTCGTTACATTTTTCAGATGACACTCCAAATTTCACATCGTTTAATCAGGGCGAAGTTTTAGCAAGTGAATGTAATGAACAAGGCCAGACTATAAACGAATTTATTGCTCAGCAAGATGATGAGGCTATTGTATTTCCTAATGCGAAAGTGGCCATCGGACAGCGAGCTCTTTTAACCGTTGTACCTGTGACTATAAAGGATTTAACTATCGATGTTTAAACTTGATGTACGTTTACAATCCGATACATTTTTAATCGCACATTTGCCGTTATCTGATTTATTATTAATGAACGATAAGCAATACCCGTGGTGTATTTTGGTACCACGTGTAAATGATATCTCAGAACTGCATGAATTAACTGACAGCCAACAGGCGTTATTTAATATTGAGTCGAATGTGTTAAGCAGATTATTGATGGATATCTATCAACCTACAACGCTAAATGTAGCTGCGTTAGGTAATGTGGTCAGGCAGTTACATATTCATCATGTAGCACGTTTTGAACATGATATTGCTTGGCCAAAGCCCATATGGGGACAACGTGAGCCATTAGCTTATAATCAGAGCGAAGCTCATGATGTGATCTTAACTATCAAACATCATTCATTATTACAGGATATAATATGATTTTAACGACGACACCGACAGTTGAAGGAAAAGAAATTGGCCAATACCACGGAATTGTGGTGGGTGAAGCCATTACCGGCGCTAATTTTGTTAAAGATATTTTTGCATCGGTGCGAGACTTAGTCGGTGGTCGCTCTGGCGCATACGAAAATGAATTAAATAATGCCCGTAAAATTGCTTTTCAAGAATTAGAAGAAGATGCTCGAGTTATTGGTGCTGATGCTGTCGTAGGTATTGATATTGATTATGAAGTACTAGGGCAATCTAATGGTATGTTTTTAGTCAGCATTAGCGGTACTGCAGTATCTTTTAAATAAACCTGACGTTAAAAGTAACCATGAAGCGCAATGTCTAAGAAGATGGCGTTCTCTGCACGGCTATAATTAAAATAGTATGACCAAGCGGTTACCACTTTTCTTGTTCGTCTTCTTTGTCATAGTCATTTTCATAGCCTGTACTTTTAGCCTGACTTTGAGATGGGTTTTTCTCCTTATTTTTTGCTAAATGTGCCGCCTCTGCCGCTTTTCTAGCCTTATAGGAATCAGGTAAATCAAAGCGTTTTGATTTTTGTAATGTAATAATATTCGATGCAATAAATGCGAGTGCCGCAAAGATTACAATAATTAATAACGTGGTGGACATCATTATCGCCTAATGTATGAGAGTGCTTTATCGATATTATTGATAATAACGCTCAAAAATAGTGGGTAAGTGCATCAGCACAGTTTCTTTTCCTGCAATATCGCTATTTTGTATCGTGGTAATGAGTAATTCCAGTGTCAAATAAGGCTGTAGTTTATGCGCCAATGGTGTGTAACTATAATGCCATGGTTCAACGCCAATACCCCCATTATCATGCGCATAGGGTTGCTCAAAACCAAAATGACTAGCGTTGGCTTTCAGCCATGTCGTTAATTCGCCACATATCCCATCAGGCTCATATTCACTGGCAACGAGCTTAAGGGGATGATTGATTTTCAGTATACTTTGCCGATCAACCACATCAAAATCCGTACCCCAGTGGTGTCTAGATGTACCAGGTAATGCAGACCACCGTAAAATAGCATGAAGTTTTTCTTCATTACTCAGTGTACCTGGATTAATTACTGCATCGTTATTATCTAGGATCGGTAATTGACCATGCCATTTACGATCCCAAATTGATTGTTGCTGAGCAAAGCTTCGGTAACTACTGAGTATTTGGCAATCCACACCGTCTAATGCCGCAGCACGTTGCATGGTTAAAAAAGCTTGAGCTGCCTCAAATTGTAGATAGTGGCGATCTGAACCATTATTAGGATCTATTGTGCCAATATTGATCACATGATCCTGGGTTATGCCACACACTATCACTGTATTCATGTTGTTTATTCTGCCGTGAGTGTGTTGACTAAAATATGGTAATACATTTGAGCCAATGTTTCTAAATCAGATGCTTTCACACGTTCATCAATTTGGTGGATAGTCGCATTAATAGGGCCTAGTTCAATGACTTGAGCACCTGTTGGCGCAATAAAACGACCATCGGATGTCCCACCGGCAGTAGAGAGTTCAGTATCAATGCCTGACACTTCCTTGATTGCGGTTACTGTCGCATCAACCAATGTGCCTGAATCGGTTAGAAATGGTAAACCATTAAAAGTCCAATTAATGTCATAATCTAAATGATGCTTATCTAAAATTTCAATGACACGGGATTGAAGACTAGCAAACGTTTGCTCGGTACAAAAACGGAAATTAAAGCAAATATGGCACTCACCAGGGATCACATTTCCTGCGCCAGTTCCGGCATGAATATTGGATACTTGGAAGGTGCTTGCTGGAAAAGCATCATTCCCTTCATCCCACTGAGTGTTGCTTAATTCATCCAGGGCAGCAGCCACATCATGAATCGGATTTTTAGCTAAATGAGGATAGGCGACATGGCCTTGCTTACCTTTAACAACTAAATCACCTGTCAATGAACCTCGACGTCCATACTTCACAACATCGCCCACAACTGAAGTGCTAGAAGGTTCACCCACGACACAATAATCAATTTTCTCATTTCGAGCTTCTAATGTATCAATGACTTTGGTGGTGCCGTTGATAAATGGTCCTTCTTCATCAGATGTAATGAGATATGCAATTGACCCTTTATGATTAGGGTAATCAGTGACAAATTGTTCAGTGGCAATGACCATAGCGGCTAAACTACCTTTCATATCGGCTGCCCCGCGGCCCCATATATAACCATCGTGAATTTCAGCACCAAAGGGGGGATGTTGCCACTTTTCTTCAGGTCCGGTAGGCACAACATCAGTATGACCAGCGAAACAAAACACGGGACTTTCAGTCCCTTTACGTGCCCACATATTCGTAGTGTCGTGGAATACCATCGTTTCAATACTAAACCCAAGCGGCTCAAGCCGCTTGGCCATCATTGGCTGACAGGCTTTGTCTTCAGGTGTAACGGATGGCTCTTGAATAAGTGCTTGGCAAAAAGTAATGACATCTTTCATATGTATGCTTATTTAATTAATAATTGGTGATACCGATCGGCTTTGAAACCAAATTCAATCAGTGTATCTTGGATGAGTAATGGCCGTTTTATCATGGCTGGTTGTGTGAGTAATAACGGGACTATGGTGTCGCTATTCAAGTTTTGTTTTTGTTCATCACTGAGCTGACGGTAAGTAGTGCCGCGTTTATTGACTAATACATTGATATCAACTTGTTGGACAAGGGCTGATAACCAAGCTTCATCAATTCCATCTTTTCGGTAATCATGAAACGTAAAATCAATATTGTGGTCTGTTAGCCAAGCCATCGCTTTTTTCATTGTATCGCAATTTTTTATCCCATATACCGTTAACATAATTCTAGTTCTTAAGTGACTTCACAAGATGATGATAATACTAGCAGAAAAAAAGGGTAAAATAACGCGGGATTAGGACCTTTTTGATAACAATTCATCAGTAATCATATTTGATATGTGGATGTAAATGATAATCTCATTTGACACTCATTGTATTAATGAATTAGGTCATATTAGTTATCCACTAAATCTGTGGATAACTTTGTGGACACAAAAATTTTATATCTGTCGATCAGGGGAATAATCAATGATGTCATTGGTTTGTATAATTTTTGCGCTCAAAACTTTGTTGACACACAGGATTTTCACAAAACTAGTCTATTTTACTAGCATGAATGTTTAAATTATATACTTTAGAATAGTTTGTGATTTTTTAGGATGCTTACTTTTACTGGTGTTGATTGGTTTTTTGTGGACACTGCGGCTTATGATATTCAAATTTTTTAGTTTCTTTCAAGTAGATATTTTATCTTTTTATTTGGCGTTACATTCACCCAATATATTACCG
>Ga0233438_10000348_pt1 | contig 61445 bp, 57 predicted proteins | sample SI_123_September_FD_182720 | JGI IMG/M metagenome (GOLD analysis project Ga0233438, IMG submission 182720) | Seawater microbial communities from Saanich Inlet, British Columbia, Canada - SI_123_September2016_10_MG | ecosystem: Environmental > Aquatic > Marine > Inlet | place: Canada: British...
AGGTGATGTTTTGGTTTTGGTCTTTAAAAATCGCGATCGAATCCTGAATTTGTTCAAACTCTTGGCGTTTGGATTCAAACTGGCGCTCGATAAAATCCAGGTTATTGCGTGCGCTTTGGCTTTTAAAGGCAATCACATTGCGCTGTAAAAGATCTGTAGCAGCCTGAGCTAATCTGGCAGCCACAACTCGGTCGTCAAGCTCTGCGTGAAGGGAAACCAGTCCTTCTTTTTCGTCTACCTCAATGGATAGAACCCCATCGAGATAAGCAAACATCTCCCGATCTTCCTCGCGAATTGTTAATAGAGAGCTCTCTTTACTGTTGTCTTCACCATCAGCACTTGCAAACAACAGTCCTGGCAGGCCGATTGTATATTTTTTAATCGTGGACAATACAGAGGGCCCGCTATACTTTTCAAGAATATAGGTTCGCATGCTAATGTCGTTTGGGCCAACGGGCTCGTTTAAAAGCGACATTCGATAGGGAATGCTTTTGGTGATTTGCGGATAAAGAGAAGGGGAAATCTCTTGCGGTTGGCCACCCATAACTGCGGACAAGTTAATGCCGGCTAAGGATGCCAGACCACCTAAAGATGAGCTCGAAGATCCTTCAGATAATTGGGGCATAAAGGTCGATGAAGCGGTGTAGCTGACCGGAGAGAGAATCGCAACCACAATACCGATAACAGCAAACAGGGTTGTGGTTCTCAACACAAAACGCCTTGCGGTAAAAACGGTTTTTAACAGCGCAATCAAATCAATTTCATCATCCTTTTGATACTCCATAATTGATTCTGTTTAGTTTGCAGTTAGTGTGTTTATAATTAATGCTAAAGATGCTAATGTTGACGCTAGGCCTATTGTTTGTTGAACATTAAAAGGTCGTTTAGCTTGTTTCTGTGGAACAACAATAGCGGATCCTGGTTTTAATTTTGGGTGGAACCTAAAAAACAAAAACGAAGAGGTCCCTTTTACTTTACCGTTTTTATAGACAACAAATACCTTTTTCTTGTCGCTCGTAGATTTAAACCCTCCCGCTGCTAAGATTGCACTTCTAACTGAAACCCTACTGGAAAATGGCGTTGAGGTTTCTTGTTGAACTTCCCCATAAATTGAAACAGTAGAGTCCTCATCTAGAAAAACAATCTTGTCATTAGGTTTTAAAATGATGTTTTCAGGATGGTTACCCTTTTTTTTTAAGGCTTTTGAAAAATCAAGCCCAATTTTGATGGTGGGTTTTTCATCATCCACAAATAAGTTAAGAGTATCTGAAGCGTCTTCAATTTTTTCCTTTGTTTCATCTAAAACAATTCTTTCAATTAGTACTTCTAGGTTATCAGACCTTCCTGTGCTTCCTCCTGAATCCATAAAAAGATCATAAATTGAGTACTCGTTTGTCTTTAAAGGATAGGCTCCTGGATTAAGAGCTCTCCCTTCAAGGTTAACAAATTCTGTGGGACGATAGCCTGGGGTGCTGCGAACTACTAAAAGATCTGATGGGGTTAGTTTTTCGTTACCTGACTGATCAAAAGAAAAGCTGCGTGAATTAACCTTTACGGATTTGTTATCTGTAGAGCTATTTGAATATAATTCGATTTTTTCTGTGTTGGCTTTATCTTTAAAACCATTTGCAATTAGAATTAGATCCCTAGCGGTCATGCCTTGATAAAATTCATAAACATCGGGGGTGTTAACCATGCCTTCTATAGAGACTATCTTTTTTGGATTTATATTTTTAGATGAAATAACAACTAGACTATCGTTTGGTTGTAGTTTTACATCTTTACTTTTGGATATAACATCCTCTAAATCAATCGTTTTAACTTCATTTACAAACCCTTGTTGAGATCGATATAAAATTGCTGCGTCTGTGTAGGCGTTCGCTGTGAGGCCGCTAGTGCTTTCTAATAAGGCAGAAAGAGTAGGTGTTTCGCCTAAAGGGTAGTTTCCAGGGAGATAGACTTCTCCGGATACACTGACTTTGTTCAAGTAATTGTTAGATATGTTTTTTGCTTCAATAATGTCTCCGTCTTGAAGTGGTAATAAGCTGTAGTTGTCTTTTGATACTTTGATGATTTTTCGCTGCAGATCCAAAACTCGATCTACGTATACCGCTTGTTTATAGGCTGTCGAAGCAAAGCCTCCTGTATAAGAAAGCAAGTCTTCTAACTTTTCGTTTTTAAGCGTCTCAAAGCGACCCTTGGTTTTAAACGCACCTTCAACGGTAATGCGGTTGTGGTGGGGGGCAACCACAATCACGTCTTGGTCGTTTAGAAAAAAGGAAGGGTAGGTTCCTTTTACAAAATAGTTATACAAATCAATTGTGGTGACCGCTTTTCCGTTTCTCAAAACCGTGATGTCGCGATAACTTCCGTTTTCTGTTGGGCCGCCTGCTGCGTAAAGCGCATTTAGAACGGAGGAAAATCCAGAAATTGTATAGGTTCCTGGGGCTGATACACTTCCGGTGATGTTAACCACGATACTTCTGGATTTTTGGAGGTTTACATCTAAGTACACCTTGGATTCGTTTGGAGAGTCTGCGGAAAGGCCGGTATAGATCGATGCAAACTCATCTCTGATTTTGCGCTCTGCGGCTGCCAGTGTCAGCCCGGAAAGGTATAGAGGTTTTAAGCGATCGATTCGAACGACCCCTTGGCGAGACAGGGTGACTTCATAGCGGTTTTCCGAGGCGCCCCAAACATCGATAGTGATTTCATCGGAGGGACCAAGGCGGTAGCCCGCAGGGGTTGCCACATAAAACTGAGGGGTTTCGGTAATCATCTTGTTTGCAAAAAAAGCGCTTCCAAAAATGTCTGATCCCTGTTCTTTGAAAGAGCGTTCTGTAGTTTGATTGCCAAACGATGTGATTTGGGATTGTGTTGGGTTGTCTTCTGTTGTTCTATTTTGATCGTATTCAGACTGCGTCCAAGCGTTGCGCAATACCGACAAATCGGCTGGGGTTGCTCCTTGTGCTTTGGCAAGACCCTCCAGCTGTAAAAAGGTGTAGCCTTTCTTTCTAGCTTCAATAACGCTGCTGCGCTGCTGGTCTGGTGTCATGTTCCTGATTTGAGAAAGAGAGGGGTTGGGGTTTTGCGCATGCACCGCGTTGGGCAAGCAAAACAGTACGCAGGTGATCAAGAGAACAAAAATAGGTTTTGTTAGAGTTAAAAAAGGTGGCTTTTGCATTTATTCTGTGCTTATTTTTTCTAAAATCTTTTGGGTAATCGTATAGGTTGGAACCACGCCCACCTGCCCCAATGAGCCAGAGGCCAGGGTGCTGCCGGTTTCAAGGGGGTTGTCAGAGGCATAATAGGCATAGCGCAGCTTGACATCTGGGCGAACCGTTTGCCGGATATGCATGGCCGATTGAATCGCTTTTTGGTAATGAACGCCTTCCATTTCTATTCCGATTACTTTCCATGAGGAGCGACAAAAATACGTTAAAATGTCTTTGTTTTGAAGCGATGTGCCCAAGACTGTGATCATGGTGCCCTCAAGGGTTGGAATGTTGATATTGGTAAAGTCGTCTGATGACAGGTCGTTCTGAAATGGATAGTTGTCTGAGGTGCCCTCAAAAATATGTGCTGTTGGCACCATGATATCTCCCTTTTTACCTTTCATAATTCCTGCCTTTCCCATAACCGATATGGATTCAAGTTGTTTGCCAATATTCGTTTTTAACAACTCATCCATCAACTCATAAGCTTGTTCGCCAAACGCATAATCGAAAACCAGCAATACTGTTCCTTTGGCAAACGCATACTTCTTGCTCTTTATTTTATCCGTATCTATAATTTGTGCGTGCACATTGCTTCCCGACTTATCGCTCACATCAATAAAGCCGTGTTTTGTTGCAAAGCGCTGTACTTTTTGTTGGTTGTTTTCATCGCCCGTAAACTGCCCAAAGAAAGTCAAATCCTTGGCTATTTTCCCTAAAGCCTCCTCAGCATAAAGACTGTTTAAAAAACTGTGTAGGTTTGCAGAAATCAAATGAATTGGGCGATTGCTCAGATTGTGTTCCTCCAAAACTTGATGTAGCTGGTTTGCCCAGCGCTCACCATGAACATGGTGCCCAATTTGATCCCCCAACATTGCGCTAAAAGTTACGGATCGCTTCTCTCCATTGCTACGTTCTTGGACCGCCACACGAACCATGTGGTATATCAACTGAATAAAACGGTGAGGGGATTTGGGTGTTTTGAATCGGTCGTAAAATTCAATTGCTTCGTTATATGTACATTCTAGCAATTGGGCAAGATAAGCCATTGTGGACTCTAGTTCCTTTTTCCCTATAGTTTTGGTCGCTGTAGCTGTAGCTTCTATTTTTTGCCATTCCCGAGTCGTTTGGTTAGAAGATGGAATATAAACCCGATCGCAGATTTTGTCTGCTTCAATGTATAAAAAGGTCAGGTGGGTCAGAATATCATATACTTCTGATCGCCCCCTGGTCACTTCAATGACCATTTGGTCTTTGTCAATACGGTAACAGTTTCGTCTTCTTTTGGGTGGAATAATGGGTTGAAAACTAGAGGATGAAAGGCCTTCCTCTGCGGTCAGGTTGACAGAAACGCACTCTGCTATCCCCTCTGGTAAACGATCAATAATATAAAGTAGTCCGTTTAACTCTGATTTAGTTTCTGCTACTGATCCATAAATTTCTGGCTTAAGCGTCAGTAAAGCGTTGCGTAAAGATGCTCCTGATATCCCCATCGGTTTGTAAAAGCCCCTGTTAAGCAAATGGCGCATGCTGATATACATTCGAGCAATCGCATTTGAAGATTCTTGCGCACGCTTCCGTATGGAAGGTGAAACTGTTGATTGTTGTGTCATCGGCATTCTGCTATTAACTCGTCTGCAATTTTACGGTCATTGGTCAAACGAGGAACCTTGTTTTGTCCCCCCAATTTACCGATTCTTTTCATATAGCGAGAAAACCCCTCTTTATCAACGGTCCGAACTTCCAGCGGTCGCAATACTTTTCCTTCGATAAGATCTTGATAATAACTGTTTTGAACACATAGATGCTGGTCGAGAGCCAAACAAAACTGAGCCATGTCTTTTGGGGGTGAGGTAAACTCAATAAACCACTCGTGGTACGGGAGTCCCTGTTCTGGATTCACCTGGGGGGCAACCGTAAACTCACTGATTTCAACCCCTGTATTCTCTGTCGCAAGCAAAAGGGCTTTCTCTACTTCTTTTCCAATAACATGCTCGCCAAAAGCAGAGATAAAATGCTTGATTCGTCCCGAGACCACAACTCGATATGGAGATGTGGAGGTGAACATCACCGTGTCTCCAATGTTATAGCCCCACAATCCGGCGCTTGTAGAGATGATCATCACATAGTTGACCCCTACTTCAACACCGGATAGTCCGAAGCGAGGTGGTGAGTGATCAAAAAACTGATCCGCAGGGATAAACTCATAAAAAATTCCCGAGTCAAGCTGCAACAACATGCCGTTGCTGTCTGGTTGATCTTGGAATGCAAAAAAGCCCTCTGACGCAGGGTAGAGCTCAACACTCGGAACGCGACGTCCGACCAAGCTTTCGAGCTTTGTTCGATATGGCTCGAAATTTACTCCGCCGTACACAAATAAATTAAAGTTCGGAAAAAGATCCCCTGCTTTCTTTCCTGTTTTTGCCGCTAATTTTTCATAATACATGCTTACCCATGGTGGTATGCCGCTTATCAAACGCATGTCCTCGTAATGGGTTTCTTCAACAATCGCGTCCACTTTGGTTTCCCAGTCTTCAATGCAGTTGGTTTTCCATGATGGTAAGCGGTTTTTTTGGAGGTATTTCGGGACATAATGCGCAACAATCCCTGAAAGTCGTCCAAGTGCAATCCCGTTTTTTTGTTCAAGGATTGGGCTCCCTTGTAAAAAAATCATTTTCCCATCTACAAATGAGGCGTCTCCTGTTGCTTGAATATGACAAAACAAGGCGTTTTTTGCCGCCTCAATGTGTGTGGGCATTGACGCTTTTGTCAAGGGGATAAACTTGGTGCCTGAAGTGGTGCCTGAGGTTTTTGCAAAATACAATGGTTTGCCTGGCCACAATACATTTGCTTCGCCTGCAACCACCCGATCTACGTAGGCGCGTAAGCCCTCATAATCCACAATCGGAACTCGATTGACAAAGTCTTCATGGGTTTGAATTTGGTCAAAACCATGGTCTTTGCCAAAAGCGGTTTGTTTTGCTTTTTGAATAAGCTGCTGAAAAACTCTTTGTTGCGTTTCAATCGGGTTTGCTGCCCAATTGTTTATTTTTTTACGTGCTCGTGTTGCGAGCTGTTTAGCTACAATTTTTCGCAATGACATCTTACTCAAATTCGATTAATTCCGTAGGGTTGATCGGATAGCCGTCGCTCCATAATTCCAAGTGTAGATGAGGTCCTGTTGACAAAATGCCAGTGCTTCCTGCAAAGCCAATGACTTCACCTGAAACCACTAGGTCTCCTTGATTTACCGCTAATGATTCGTTGTGTTTATACACAGAAATAAGGTTTTGTTCATGTTTAATAATAACAACATAGCCCGTCTCTGTTGTCCACTCAGCTAAAATCACCGTTCCGTCCGAAACTGCTTTTACTGGTGTCTTTTCTGGTACCCCGATATCGACTGCAAAATGGTTTTCTGAGGGGTTGTAACCTTGGGTGATTACACCTGTTAGTGGGGGAAACAAAGTAAAATTACTTTCAGTACCTGCTGTTTCAAACAAATTGAACCGATCTTCTTGTGCAACCTCTGCACGTAGGATAGAGTCTTGTTGGTTTGTACTAAAATCAAGCTCTTCTATCAAGTCAATATCTGATTGAACATTTCTTGAGGGGATGTCCTCTAAACCCACATTCCCGGTCAAAGCATCTGTTATTGAGGAAATATAACGTTGGTTTAGTAGCAGTTGCTGCTGCAAGGAATCCATGAGATAGGTGTTGTTGATTGCTTGTCGCCGCATGGCGGTAGAGTCGTATCCAGGGATATATTCTTTGAGGGGGGTTAAGGCAATAATCATATAGGTTGCTGCTATTAAAAAGATCGCAGAGATGCTCACGATCATAAAAACATTAAATCGGCTGAGTTTGTAAGAAAGCATTTCTTCGAATGTGTTCTCATTGAGAACAACAAAACGATATTTTGCCAAAAATTTGGCGCGTAGCGATTTCTTGTCTTTGTGATTTGATTTGGCCATCGTCTGCAAATATAGCCAACTCTGTTTTGGGGTGTCTGAGAGTTCGAAAAAACTTTACTACATTTGTTTAAAATAATCTCTTATGTCCGCAATTTTTGTTCTTTTAGCAATCGGTCCATGGCAAATTGTTCTCCTTGTTGTTTTGGTTGTTCTTCTGTTTGGGGGACGCAAAATTCCAGAACTTATGCGCGGTCTAGGAACTGGTATCAAAGAGTTTAAAGACGCTTCCAAAGAAGACGACGCTGAAAAAGAATAATCATTTAGCGGCTTTCTTGTAAAGACCCAAGTATCGTTTCGACTTCAAATATGTAGTCTCGCTTTGCAGAAGAGGGTGCAAACACAAATCCTTCCAGCACGACATTTCTGTTGTTGGGCTTATCATTGATAATATACTGTAAAAAGGGGCCAGCCATAAAGTCGCCCTGCACCTCCCATGTTCCACGAATTTCTAATGCGGGTTTCTTTCCAAATGTTGTTTGATATACATATGGTTCATATGCTTTTTCAGTGATGAAATAGCTGTTTGGTAGGCGTCCCGGAATAAATGACTTTCCGATGGAGTCGTGTTGAGCAATGATTTTCTCTAGGTTTTGATCTACAACAATCCCTTCGTCGAAAGTCGTTGTTGTAACCAATAGATTGATGTGTCCTTTTTGAATTTCTCGTTGAAACCAAGATGTGGTCTCGTTTTCCTTAAAAACCTTAAAAGCGGACGGCATCGTTAATGTAAATCCAAATTTTTCGTCGAGCCCATGCTTGTTAAAAGTCGATTTGCGAATTCTACGCAACCGTTCGGCACGTTCCTGTACACGAAGGGTTTTAATTAACTCCTCCGATTGAGAAACAATGATTTCTGTTAGTGCAGTGGGTGTTGGTGCCGTAACGACCGCCACGGTCTGCGGTTGTGCATAGGTGTTCTTGTCAATGCGTACATTGGTTTGATCATGAATCCCAACCCATAGCACGCTGCGGCTTGATTGCGCAAAACCCGAAAACACCTCCGGTGGAATTTGCTTGAGATCAAACAATGGTTCTTGTTGAGGCAGTCCCTCGGCGGGATAGGCATACATGTCTCTAACGGTTTGTCCGATCGCACCCCCCCACAATTGGTCGGTCATCACTACCGTGATTGTATTGATGTTTCCGTTAGAAGATAAAACAAGGGGTGCACTCTTTTTGTTATGGCATGAGGTGGTGGTGAGTAGAAGAATAAGGGGTATGAAGTAGCGTTTCATGTTTTTTGTTTATCAAAAACTACGCCAAAATCGCTGCTATCCCAGGGAGTGTTTTTCCTTCCAGACTTTCGAGCATCGCCCCACCTCCTGTGGATACATAACTGACTTCGTTTTCCATATTAAACTGCTTTACCGCCGCTACCGAGTCTCCTCCGCCGACGAGCGAAAACGCACCTTTTTTTGTGCTTGCTGATATGGCTTCTCCCAGAGCAATCGTTCCTTGTGAAAAGTGCGAGAATTCAAAAACACCAAGTGGGCCGTTCCATAAAATGGTTTTGCTCTGCATTACCACCTCGCGAAAAGCTGCCACGCTTTCTGGCCCAGCATCCATACCTTCCCAGCCATCAGGGATTTGGTCAATTGGAAAGATTTTTTGATTTGCCTCATTTGAAAATTGGTCTGCTGCGACCACGTCTTTTGGCAAATAAATTTGAACGCCTTTTTCTTTTGCACTTGCCAAAATTGAGAGGGCTAGTTCTTGTTTGTCGTCCTCGCAAATGGAGTTTCCAATTTGTCCACCCATTGCTTTGGAAAAAGTAAACGACATCCCGCCACCAATAATTAGATGGTCTACCTTGTCCAGTATGTTTTCAATTATCGTAATCTTGGAAGATACTTTTGCGCCTCCAAGTATCGCCAGCACTGGCTTTTCGCCTGTTGACATCACGCGACTTATCGCGCCCATTTCTTGTGCTAATAGGTAGCCGAAATACTTTGCTTTTGGGAAAAATTGAGCAACTATGGTTGTTGAGGCGTGTGCGCGGTGTGCCGTTCCAAAAGCATCGTTAATATAGCAGTCTGCTAAATTTGAGAGGGCGCTTGCAAACTCTTCATCACCCTTGGTTTCTTCTTCATAAAACCTGAGGTTTTCTAACAACATTACTTGGCCAGGCTGTAGTGCATTGGCATGCGCTTGTGCTTCGGAGCCAATCGTGTGTTTTGAAAATTGAATGTCAACACCCAAAACGTTTTGTATTTCAGAAACAATATGGCGAAGCGACAGGTCGTCATCTACTCCTTTTGGTCGCCCCAAGTGAGTCATCAATACACAACTTCCACCGTCTGCCAAGACCTTTTCAATAGTTGGTTTAGCGGCTTTTATCCTGGTGTTATCTGTCACTCTTTTGTTCTCGTCGAGGGGGACATTGAAATCAACTCGAATCAAAACTTTTTTGTTTGAAAAATTAACGGTGTCTAAGGTTCGCATTATGTGAATTCTGCGTGCAAATGTACGTTTTTCTTCTTCCTTTTCTTTTGTGTGGGATGCTGTTTTTTTCTTTGTTGGATGTGTATATTTGTTTATGCGATTTAATCAAGTCTACGGCCATGATTCTCAAATCAAGGCTCTTTGTGAAAGCATTTCTTTGGGTCGAATTCCCCATGCCCAACTGTTCACTGGCCCTGAAGGGGTTGGTATGCTTGCAGTTGCTATTGCGTTTATGCGGGCTGTGTTTTGTCAAGAACCAAGCGCCGACAAGTCATCTTGTGATCTGAAGTTTGATCGGCTAATACACCCTGATCTTCACTTTGTTTTTCCAGTGGCACCCAACGCAAAAGTGAAAGTAAAACCTACATCGGATCAATTTTTAGAAGAATGGCGTTTGTTTGTCGAAAACAACCATTTCGGAACACTGTTTGATTGGTACCAACAACTCGAGATCGAAAACAAGCAAGGTCAAATCGGTGTTTTGGAGTCTGAGGTAATCACAAAGAAACTTTCCTTAACGTCTTATGAAGGTGGTTGGAAAGGTGTGATCGTCTGGCAGGCCGACAAACTCAATCTTGCGGCAGCAAACAAACTGCTCAAGCTTGTAGAAGAGCCCCCAGAAAAAACGCTTCTTATATTCATCTCAAATTATAAAGATCGGATTCTTGAAACGCTGCGTTCTCGGTGTCAGGTTGTCAATTTTTCATTGTTGACTGAAAAAGCCCTTTCAAGTGCCTTGATCGCCTATGGCGCAACAAATGAGGTGGGTGCCAATTTAAGTAGACAAGCCAATGGCAAATTGAGTCACGCTTTACATTTGCTAAAAGTTGACGGGTCCCCATTTGAAGGTTGGTTTGTGAGTTGGGTGCGCACCGCATTTAAAGCAAAGCGAAACAAAGGGTCTGTTGTTGAGCTGCTAAACTGGAGTCAACAAATTGCAGGTGTTGGCAGGGAAACGCAAAAACAGTTTTTGTTGTTTAGCATCGAGCTATTTCGTCAGGCTTTGCTGATTCAATATGATCTTACTGCGCTCACAAGCTATAAGCCAAGTGGAGGTTTTGACATTTCTCGATTTTCGAATTATGTCCACAACGGAAATATTCACTTGATTATCAGTGAGTTAGAGTCTGCATACCTTCATATTGAGCGCAACGGTAGTGCAAAAATGATTTTCTCTGATCTGTCGTTAAAGCTCACTAGGCATATTCACAACCCCCCTGTTTTGTCATAAGTTTCGCTTGTTTTTTTGGTCTTTTCTGCTGGATTTATTTTGTTTTTTTGATTTCATTGTACAACGATAACACAAAACGCCCTTAAACGCCTTTATTTTCGTTTTTGTAAGACATAAATCAACGAAGAGTAGTTTTTTGATTGTTTTGCGGCGCGATTTGATCGCCATCCTGACCAAAACGCTTTAATCCATGGAAATTGTGCTTGACAGTTTTGTTCTGAAAGTAATGACACATAATAAGCGTCTAGGCGCAGCGGATAGGTTTTTTCTGTTTCAAACCCACAATCTTTTGCCATGCTTATAAAGCCCTTTGGTGAGAAATGCCACAAATGTCTTGGGACATCATAGCCAGCCCACATTGCGCCATATTTGTTTGCGTCCCAGGATGTATAATTCGGCAGAGCAACAAAGAGTTTTCCGTTTTCCGCTAAAGATCTGAGCGCTTGGTCAAAAAACTCCCTTGGGTCGGGAAGGTGTTCTACAACATGCCATGCTGTAATCACATCATAGGATTTTGGGTTGCTCCATTTGGATCGGTACTTTGCTTTGGGCCCATGGGCATTGGTGTTGGGCTCATAACCCTCCGACTGCCAACCATGCTTATTTGCAAATTCTACAAAAGATCCTGTGCCTGCACCAAAGTCTAATAGTTTTCCTTTGACTTCATAATGTTTACTTATAATGTTGATTTTATAACTGTGATTCCATTGTCTGAATCGCGAATAAACAGCAAAGAACAAGGATTTTCCTTGTATTTTATGAGAGATGTAATTTGGGTGGTCATAGTACTTCTCAATCAGACTTGGTTGGGGTGTTGTTTGTAAAATTTCGTAACGGTCGTGGGGTTCTAAAACAAAGGAATCTCCTGTGACTAAGTGGTCAATACTAACTGTTTTATTCATTGTGAAAATGGTATTGTTCCACGTGGAACCTAGCGCCCCATGTGGACTAGTAGAACACTAATGTCACTTGGTGAAACACCGCTTATTCTAGATGCTTGTGATAAGGTGCGTGGTTGGATTTTTGTCAACTTTTGGCGTGCTTCTGTCGATATCGATTGGATGGCGTTGTAATCGAATTCTTGTGGAACCAAAATAGACTCTAGTCTATCCAACTTTTGAGCTTGTGCCTCTTCTTTTTCTATATAACCAGCGTATTTGATCTGAATCTCTGCTTGTTCTAATGTGGTTGTTGTGGTTTTGTTTTGTTGCAAGTGATGGCTAATTAAATCTAGTTGAAGTAAGTCGTCCATTTTAAGTTGCGGGCGTGCTAAAATCTTAGCGAGTTTCATGGGTTGTTTGATTTCCGCAGTTTTTTTGTTTTGTAAAATCGGGTTAATGTCTTGTGGTTGTATGCTTGTTTTCTTCAAAAATCGGATAAGATTTTCGGCTTGGTGTTGAGATTTTTCCATCTCTTCGAGACGTTCGTCTGATGCTAGCCCAATTTTGTGTGATAATGGGGTTAAACGGGTGTCCGCATTGTCTTGACGCAACAGTGTTCGATATTCTGCTCGAGAGGTAAACATCCGATAAGGCTCCTCGGTTCCTTTTGTAATGAGATCGTCAATCAAAACACCGATATATGCCTGATCTCTACGTAGAGAAAATGGCTCTTTTTCTGTGTGATATAAGTGAGCGTTAATCCCTGCGATTAGCCCTTGTGCTGCTGCTTCCTCATATCCTGTGGTGCCATTGATTTGTCCCGCAAAAAACAAACCTGCTATGGGTTTGGTTTCTAAGTTGTGTTTGAGTTGTGTTGGTGGAAAATAATCATACTCTATCGCATAGCCGGGGCGAAAGAACTTTACATTTTCAAAACCTGAAACAGCTGTCAAGGCTCGGTACTGTACATCTTCTGGTAAAGAAGTTGAAAATCCATTTACGTAAACTTCTACTGTATTCCATCCTTCTGGTTCAACAAAAATTTGATGGCGGTCTTTATCTGCAAAACGATTGATTTTATCCTCAACGGAAGGGCAGTAGCGGGGTCCAATACTTTGAATTCGTCCATTAAACATCGGAGAACGATCAAACCCTTCCCGCAATAAGTCGTGTACCTTTGAATTTGTGTAGGTTATGTGACAAGAGCGTTGCGCTTGTAAGGGTTTGGTTGATGGTAAATAAGAAAACGTGCTGGGTTGGTCATCTCCTGGTTGTTCAATCATTTTAGTATAGTCTAAGGAACGCCCGTCAACACGCGGTGGCGTCCCTGTTTTCATTCTTCCAGATGTAAACCCCATTTCTACAAGTCTTTCAGTTAATCCAAAAGATGGGCTTTCGCCTGCGCGTCCTCCGCCAAATTGCTTTTCGCCAATATGAATCAAGCCATTAAGAAATGTCCCGCTTGTAAGAATAACAGATTTTGCATATACTTCTAATCCTAAAGAGGTTTTTACTCCACAAACTCTGTCTTTGTCAAAGAGTAAATCCGTTACCATTTCCTGATAAAAATCTACATTATGAGTTTCTTCCAAATGTAGCCGCCACGCCTCTGCAAAACGCATACGATCAGATTGTGCTCTAGGACTCCACATCGCGGGCCCTTTTGATTTGTTCAGCATCTTAAACTGAATGGCTGTATTGTCGGTAACAACACCACTATATCCGCCAAGCGCATCTATTTCTCGAAGAATTTGACCTTTTGCAATTCCTCCCATCGCAGGGTTGCAAGACATTTGCGCAATGTTTTGCAAGTTCATGGTTATCAAAAGCGTTTTGCTTCCCATCTTGGCAGCAGAAGCAGCAGCCTCGGACCCAGCGTGTCCAGCTCCAACTACAATAACATCGTATTCGTTTGTAAACATATTTTACAAAAGTTTTTGTTCCACGTGGAACAATTTTAGCATTTCGTCTTCTTTTTGGCGCATAGCACGTTTGTTCGTTACCGTTTTGTCCGAGTAACCAACACAATGAAGAACGCCATGAATGAGCACCCTTGCGAGTTCATTTTCTATACTCACACCTTCATGAGTTGCGTTTTCTGATACACGATCTGTCGAAATGGCTATGTCACAATTCACTGCTTTTGACGATGAATAATCAAAAGTAATCACGTCGGTATACTCATCATGGTTTAGATGTTTTTGGTTTAAAATAAGCAAATCATCATCGCCCATCAATGCAATGTGAATATCCCCGATTTCCTTGTTTAACCGTAAAACACAGTCTGAAAGCCAGGCGAGTAAATGCTCTTGATTATGAACCAAAAAATGATTTTTTGCTTGTATTGTTATCTTATTCACACTACAAAGGTAGGTGTTTCCTGTGTTGTAAGCCAATGTAAAAAACACGAAAATCTCGCAATATGCTGTTTGTCAGACGTTTAAGAGGTGTGTACTTTGGTTTCGTGTTATCATGAATAGGAGATATCTTTACAAAAACTTTTACATGGCCAATTCTGTACGTGTTCGTTTCGCGCCAAGCCCAACAGGTCCTCTTCATGTTGGAGGTGTGAGAACTGCGCTTTATAACTATTTATACGCAAGGAAGCACCGTGGACAATTTGTGCTACGTATTGAGGACACTGACCAGAAACGATCTGTTGATGGGGCAGAAGAGTATATCCAATCTTGTTTGGCTTGGCTCGGTATTCAACCAGATGAAAGCCCAGCCCAGCCGGGTTCATTTGGACCATACCGTCAGAGTGAAAGGTGTGATTTTTATCAAAAGCATATCCTTGAGCTCATTGATAGGGGGCTTGCCTATTATGCGTTTGATACTGCCGAGAGTTTAGAACACCATCGCAAAGATCATGAAAAGAGAGGGGAGACCTTTACCTACAATTGGCACAACCGAATGAAGTTAAGCAACAGCTTGATTTTGGGGAAGGAGAAGACAAAAGAAAAGCTTGATAGCGGACACCCTTATGTCATACGTTTTTTAATGTGGGAAGAAGGAGAGGCTTCGCTGTTTACTTGCTCGGATATCATTCGTGGTAGCGTTTCTGTTGATTGTAAGTTGTTGGATGATAAAATACTATATAAAAGCGATGGTATGCCTACCTACCATTTTGCAAATGTTGTAGACGATCACCTTATGGAAATCTCGCAAGTGATTCGCGGAGAAGAATGGTTGCCTTCGTTAGCATTGCATTTAAAGTTATATGATGCCTTTGGTTGGACACCTCCTGAATTTGCGCATTTGCCATTGGTTCTTAAGCCTGGTGGAAAGGGAAAGCTTTCAAAAAGAGATGGGGATAAAATGGGTTTTCCTGTTTTTCCAATCAAGTGGAAAGGGGAAATTATGGGCTTTAAAGAAGAGGGTTATTTACCAGAAGCGGTGTTGAATTTTCTTGCATTACTCGGGTGGAATGATGGCGGTGAAAACGAAATTTTTTCATTGAAGGAATTGATTTCATTATTCGATTTGGAAAGAGTTCATCATGCGGGTGCTCGTTTTGATCCGGAGAAAAACAAGTGGTTTAACCAACAACACATCCAACGCTTATCTCTTTCTGATTTTAGTAGTCTGTGTAAGGCCGTTATCGAAAATCATGGGTTTGTGATCAATGACGAAAAGAAGTTAAAGTCTATAGGGATAATGACTCAGCCAAGAGCCGTCTTAACCACTGAACTCTGGCGAGAACTTAATGTCTTTTTTGAAGGGCCTAAAGACTATGATGAAAACGCGCTCCAAAGGGTGTGGAAAGAAAAAACACCTGGTCTTCTACACGCTGTAGCTGAAATGCTTTCCCGCAGTGGAGAGATGACGCTAGAAGAGCTTAAAGACGGATTAAAAGGGGTCGCTAAGGATGCTGGGCTAGGGCTGGGTGTATTGATGGGGCCATTGCGGATTGTGATCGTGGGTTCTCTTTCTGGGCCTGACTTAATCTCTCTGCTCAACGCCTTGGGTGCAAAAGAAGTGATTAAACGTATTGATTTCGCTTTAAAAGCGATAAAATAGTCGTTTTTTGTTATCTTTAGTGAAAATCTAAAACCCACTAATCGTGTCTATTATTACTTTTTCTTTGCTGGGCATTCTTGTCTTTGTTTTACTCTTTGGTTTATTCTTTATCGTCAAACAACAGTCCGCTGCCATTGTTGAGCGTTTCGGAAAATTTGTTGGGGTTCGTCATGCAGGACTTCAGCTCAAAATTCCAATCATTGATCGCGTTGCAGGGCGCGTTAGTTTACGCATTCAACAGCTCGACGTTGTGATCGAAACAAAAACAAAAGACGATGTGTTTGTTAAAATGAAAGTTTCTGTACAATACAAGGTAATAAAAGACAAGGTGTACGAAGCGTTTTACAAGCTCGACTTTCCTCATGATCAAATCACCTCTTATGTGTTTGATGTTGTTCGTGCAGAAGTCCCCAAAATGATTTTGGATGATGTCTTTGAGAAAAAAGACGATGTTGCGATTGCGGTCAAAACAGAACTCAATGATGCGATGATAAACTATGGGTTTGATATTATTAAAACCCTCGTAACTGATATCGATCCCGATGCACAGGTCAAGGACTCCATGAATCGGATTAATGCCTCAGAAAGAGAAAAGGTTGCCGCACAGTTTGAAGGTGACGCCCAGCGCATCTTGATTGTAGAACGAGCAAAAGCTGAGGCCGAATCCAAACGACTACAAGGTCAGGGGATTGCTGATCAAAGACGTGAAATTGCGCGTGGTTTGGAGGACTCGGTCAAAGTATTGAATAGTGTTGACATTAACTCCCAAGAGGCCTCTGCGCTCATCGTTGTTACCCAGCACTATGACACCCTTCAGTCTGTTGGATCCGAGAGTAATAGCAACTTGATTTTAATGCCAAATTCGCCACAAGCTGGCTCGGAGATGTTAAACAATATGGTTGCCTCTTTTACAGCGAGCAATCAAATTGGTGAGGCGATGAAAAAACAAAGAGAAGAAAACGCGCGCTCGAAAAAGAGAGAATAAAACGGTGTTTTTATTTTTTGGACCAATTGTCTCTTAATCCAACCGTTCGATTAAAAACGGTGTTGGTTTCCGTGCTGTCTGGATCGACCACATAGTATCCTTGGCGTTGGAATTGATAGTTCTTCCCTGGAAGTGGCTCACCAATGTTTGGTTCGATAAAAGCCTGCTGTTCAGTCAATGAGTATTCATTTAAAAAGCTTGTAAAGTCGGCATCTTTGTGACCGTCAGGGTTGGGTTCGGAGAACAATCGGTCGTAATTTCTAACTTGTATTTTGTGGGCGTGTTTTTCTGAAACCCAATGTAGAGTTCCTTTCACTTTCCTTTGACTTTCTTCTGTTCCACTTCCGCTTTTACTTAAAGGGTCATAGGTACAAAAAACGGTTGTGATTTTTCCGTTGTTGTCTTTTTCAACTGTCTCCGCTTTGATAATAAATGCGTTTTTTAGGCGTACTTCCTTACCTAGTTTTAAACGGAAAAACTTGCGGTTTGCTTCTTCGCGAAAATCTTCTTGCTCAATCAAAATGGTTTTAGAAAATGGCAGTTCGCGACTTCCTGCTGCTGGATCTTCGGGATTGTTTTCAGCGGCTAACCACTCTTCCTGTTCATCCGGATAATTTGTAATGACAACGCGTAAAGGGTTGAGAACGGCCATAATTCGCGGAGCAATTTTATTCAGGTCTTCTCGTATGCAAAACTCTAATAAAGAAACATCAATAAGGTTCTCTCGCTTTGCCACCCCCACGGCCTGAATAAAGTTTTTTAGTGATGCTGCTGTGTATCCTCTTCTGCGCAAACCACTGATGGTTGGCATTCGTGGGTCGTCCCACCCTGAAACGGTTTGGTTTTGAACGAGCTGCATCAATTTACGCTTACTCGTGACGGTATAATTGAGATTCATGCGCGCAAACTCTCTTTGTTTTGGGGCAAGACCTGTCGTATATATTTCGGTTAGGAAGGCCTCATAGAGATCACGGTGGGGCTTAAATTCTAAAGAGCACAAGGAGTGTGAAATCTTTTCGATGTAATCCGACTGTCCGTGTGTCCAATCATACATCGGGTAGATACACCATTGATCACCTGTTCGGTGGTGAGATTGAAATAAAATTCGATACATAACCGGGTCACGCAGCAACATGTTTGGGGAACTCATGTCGCCCTTAAATCGCAAAACATGACTTCCTTCTTTGTGTTTCCCTGCTTTCATTTCGGTAAAAAGAAGTCTGTTTTCTTCTGTAGATCTTGTGCGGTATGGGCTGTGTTCACCTACTTGGGTTGGTGTTCCTTTTTGCTTTGCGATTTCTTCTGATGTTTGCGAATCAACATAAGCTTTTCCTGACTTAATTAGGTCAACTGCCCAATCGTAAAGGGTTTGAAAGTAGTCGGACGCATAGCACTCTTTGTCCCAACGAAAGCCCAACCATTGAATGTCTTTTTTTATGGCGTCGACATAGAGTTGTTCTTCGGCTGCAGGGTTGGTGTCGTCGAACCGAAGGTTTACGGGCGCGTTATATGACAAGCCCAAACCGAAGTTGATGAAGATTGCCTTTACGTGTCCAATGTGTAAAAATCCATTCGGTTCGGGTGGGAAGCGAAAACGTAAAGACTCTTGAGAAAGGCCTTGCGCTAGATCTTCATCGATAATGTGTTCAATAAAGTTTTTCGAAGGATTCACGCCATGTTTATTTGTGGCAAAGGTAATTAATTCACATAGGAAGAGCTGCTTTGTTTGTTATCTTTGCTAAAAATAAATATGGGCCAAATTTACTTAGAAAACATCCGAACGTATAGCCACCATGGTTGTATGAAGGAGGAGACCATTATCGGGTGTGAATATCGGGTTGACTTATGGGTGGGTGCGGACTTAACAGTTGCCTCATCATCCGATAATATTAATGACACTCCTGATTATGTCGTACTACATCAAATTGTTGTAGATGAAATGAAAATTCCTTCTCGTTTGTTGGAACATGTTGCACAACGGATTATCGATCGTATCAAGTCAACCGTTAATGGTTTGAATCATATTCGGGTGCGTGTCTCAAAAATCAATCCACCTATCGGGGGTGATGTACAATCTGTTTCCGTGTTGTTGGAGGAGTAAAGTATTCTTTGGTTGATTAAAATAACTTACTTTTGCCATTGAATTTGGCACCGTGGCCGAGTGGCTAGGCAGAGCTCTGCAAAAGCTTGTACAGCGGTTCGAATCCGCTCGGTGCCTCTTTAATTTACTTCCATTGATTTATTGAGGGCAATAAAATGTCTGGTTCTGGGGCATAAACGCCTTGATAAATAAAATAGATTCCAAAAATAACCAACAAAACACACACAAACAGTCTGGTTTTGTAGATCACGGGGGGAGTAAGCGTTTTGCTCAACTGTTTGGCAAGTACAATTTTTATGAACCCAAGAATAAGATAGCCTAGCATTACGGTTGAAAAGAAGACGATGATGCGGCTCGTTTCTAAATCCAATGTTGGTGCGATTGAGACAAGTAAACCTAGCCAAAACAAAAAAGTTCCAACATTGATGATGTTCAGGAAAAAACCTTTGACGAAATATGCGAATAGACGAAATCCCTTCGGCTCTATTGATTCATTTTCGATTATTTCCTCTTTTTTCCGAATCGTTGTGATTGCGCTAATAATAGCATAAACCAACAGAAGCACCCCGCCAAGTATAAATAAATTTGGGTTGTCTTTGATGTCTGCTAAAAGTGATTTTGTGCCTAAAAAGGCCACAAGAACAAAGACCGCATCTGCAAAAACTGCTCCCAAATCGATTAAGAATGCAGGTTTGATTCCTTTGCTAATACTTGTTTCTAATATCAAAAAAAACAAGGGGCCTGTAGCAAAAATCAACAGAACCGAAAACGGAAGTGCTGAAAGAACGTCGTTCATTGCGATTCGGTAAATTTTGAAAAGAGGATAGACCCGCCGAGTGTTTTTTTGTGAACCGTCTTTAATGGGTTTCCATAAACTCTAGCTACTCCTCCAAACCGTGTTGTGAGATCAAATAGAGATGTTGCTTGTACCTCGCATGATCCTCCAAATGTAATTTGTGCAATACTTTCTTTTGATAGGGTGCGCTGCGCGTCTACCTTTCCTCCGGATGATATGCGAATCTGCTGTTGTTCAACCTCTCCCTTCACAATAATTTTCCCACCCGTGTTCGCGGTGTAGTTTACAGTTTTTGCAAACAGGGTTAATTCGATTTCAGCACCTTTCCTGCTACGAATGTGTAGTTCTTTTGTTTGAAGTGTGTCTAAAACAGAAAGATAGGCTCCTCGACTTACGTCTATTTGGCTGATGTCTCCTATATAAAACAATTCAATGTTCGCATCAATTCCTTTTAGCGCTTGAAAGGGTTTCATACCGATTTTGAGCCGGCCGTCTTTATTTGTAACCGTTACTCCGTATTCATTTTCACTTGTAATTGAAATTGCGTTTTTATCTCCTGATATCATTGTTACGTGTAGCCCGTCTTTAATGATAAGTTCTGTGAACTCTCCTATTGTTTTTTGTTGACTGAAAACGCTTGCAGAAAACAGAAAAAAAACAAGCCAATGGTTCTTCATGGGTAAGTTTTATTCAAAATTACACAAAACTAATCATCCACAATCGATAAATCGATTTGCCTCTTTATTAAATCTGTTGCTACGATCAAAACATGAATAGGGTCTCCGAGCTGATACTCTTTTTTGGTTTTTTGGCCAATCATCTTTAATTGAGCTGCATCATAATAATAATAATCATCTGGTAGGTCTTGTATGCGAACAAAACCTTCGCATTTACTCTCCTCTAACTCAATAAAAACACCCCTCTCTGTAAGCCCTGAAATAGATCCTTTTTTTGTTGAGCCAATGTATTTTGAGATATACTTGACTTGCATGAATTTGATCGAGTCTCGTTCTGCTTTGGTGGCGAGAATTTCTTGATCTGTACAGTGTTTTAATTGTTGCTCTAGGTCGTCTGTTTTTGGAAGGGTTTTTTGAGTGAGATAATGCTGCAATAAACGATGAATAATTACATCTGGGTAACGGCGTATCGGCGATGTGAAATGAGTGTAATGTGTAAAATAAAGACCGTAGTGTCCGATATTTTGTGTCGTATAAATCGCTTTACTCATGCTTCTGATAGCTAAGGTATCAAGCAGATTTTTTTCCGGCTTTTGATCGATTTGTTGGAGTAGTAAATTGATTGATTTTGCAGTTGTGTTTGGGGTGTTTAAGTTGAGTTTGTATCCTAACCCAAAAGCGATTCTTGAAAATTGAGCTAGCTTTTCTTCATTTGGTTCGTCATGGACTCGATAAACAAAAGGAGGTGCTTGTTTGCGGTTTCCGATGTAGGTTGCCACAGATTCGTTTGCGAGTAGCATAAACTCTTCAATCAAGTGATTTGCTGCTTTGCTTTCTTTTATCAAGACCTCTTTTGGGTTGTTTTGATCATCTAAGTCAAAGCGAACTTCTTGCTTGTTAAAATTGATCGCTCCGTTTTTAAGTCGGTTTTTTCTTCTGGTAGATGCAATGTTTTGTAAGTGTTGAATTGCTTGAAATACATCATCATTAACGGTGTATTCAGTCGTTGTTAGAGAAATATTTGCTGGGATTGTTTTGGTTTGTGAAGAAATCATATGTTGTGCTTCTTCATAAGCAAAGCGTGCTTTTGATAAAATCACCGTTTTACCATACCACTCGGACTTTACCTCACCCGTGGATGTAATTTCAAAAACAGCAGAAAACGTTAACTTTTCTTCATTTGGTCGAAGTGAGCATATTTGATTTGATAATTTCTCTGGCAACATCGGAACAACGCGATCCACTAAGTATATCGAAGTGGCTCTTTGATATGCTTCTTTGTCTAATATACTTCCTGGTTCAACATAATGAGAAACATCTGCAATATGTATACCAACCTCAAAACGATCTTTTGAAAGAACTTGAAAAGAAATCGCATCATCAAAATCTTTTGCATCTTTTGGGTCAATGGTAAACGTTAAGATATCTCGAAAGTCTCTGCGTACTGCGATTTCATCTTTACCAATCTCTGTTTTGAGTTGCATTGCATACTCATTAATTTCTTTATTAAAATTCCAGGGCAATCCATGGGTCGCCATTATGGTGTGAATTTCTGTTTCATGGTTTCCTGGTGTTCCTAATATCTCTTGGACAACAGCTTGTGGATAATTTGATTTTGGTTTCCAATCGTGTATAGAAACCAAAACACAATCCCCTAGCTTTGCTTTACCTATATTTTCTTTTGATAATAAAAAGGGTAGGTTGGTGGTTTTGGGCTGCACAAAAAAACCATGATCAAACTCTTCAACAACCCCAACATATTGTGTTTTTTGTCTTTTTATAATTTGAACGACAGCCCCCTGTTTTCTTCGTTTTCCTTTGGATGGCATGATCTTAAAAGAAACTGTATCGCCATGAAATGCCTTATTAAAATGACGTTTGTCAATAAACACGTCATCCGAAAACTCATCAGATATGAGATATCCGTTTCCTTGTTGATTAACATCTAAAGTTCCTTGATGAAGATAAGATGGGGGTTTTATAAAGTATTTTCCTTTACTTTGTTCTTCAACAACCCCTTTGTTTTTTAGTTTGTGTAAGGTTTTGGTAATATGATTTCGACCACTCGAATCATGAATTGATAAACGACTACAGATTTGCTTGTAGTTAAGTGGGCTTCCATTTTGTTGATTCAAAATGTTGAGAATTGCTTCCTGTGTAGTGTGTTTTTTCCCCATGAGTTAGAAGATGCAATTTAGGACAATAAATCTTGTGCAGATTGAAAGCTTCTATGAATTATCAACTTTATTTTTTTTATCATTATCATATTTTTTATATTAATTTAATTTAAGAGATTATAATAGCTTGTTAACATCTATAATAACAGCAATTTTCCTTCTTATATTAGTTGTTTATAACACAATAATTTTTGTTTAAAACATGTCAATTAAAAACAATAAAAACACCAAAAATCCACAAATTGTAAAGGCTGTTGATAACCTTGAGTTTATAAACATTTCTGTCAACAAAAAAAGTTAGCTAATTTTGTCACAAATACAACCCATGAACATTTCTATCGGCAACGATCACGCTGGAACAAATTATAAGTTAGAATTGCTTTCTTATTTAACCAAGCAAGGTCACAACGTTATCAACCACGGAACGGACGAAGAAACTAGCATGGATTATCCCGATACGATTCACCCTGTTGCCGAGGATATTACGAACCATAAGTCTGATGTTGGCATTATCATCTGTGGTAGTGGTAACGGTGCAAATATGACGGCAAACAAACATAAAAGTGTCCGTTCTGCTCTTTGTTGGAATTTAAAAACGGCGACTCTTGCCCGCCAACATAATGATGCCAATATTTTAAGTTTACCGGCCCGTTTTATTTCGTTAGATGAAGCAAAAGAAATCGTTGCTCTTTTTTTATCAACTGAGTTTGAAGGAGGTAGACACCAACGAAGAATCGAAAAAATTGATACATGAAACTCGATTGGAGAATATATAACTGGAGTGAAATCACTACAGATATTTTATATTCAATCCTTGCTTTGCGATCAGAGGTGTTTGTTGTAGAACAAGATTGTGTTTATCAAGATATTGACGGAAATGACCAGAAAGCAAAGCATTTATTAGGTTATGACAAAGACCTCTTAGTTGCTCATAGCCGACTTCTTAAACCAGGAGATTATTTTAAGCAACATTCTTTTGGTAGAGCTGTGGTTAAAAAATCACACCGCGGGTTGGGACTGGGAGACGAGCTCGTAAAACGCTCCATTGAACAATTAGGTGTTGATACAGAAATTAAAATATCCGCCCAACACCATCTCGAAAAATTATATCAAAACAACGGCTTTGTTTCTGTCGGCGATACTTATCTTGAAGATGGTATTCCTCACGTTGCTATGTTTCGCAATCCCTCCACTTCGTGAGTAGCGTTGTAAATGCACGATAAATTTCGCTGCTACTTCTTACGTCTTTTTTGGTATAAATAAAGTAACCGATTCCAGAGAAAGAATCTCCCAATAATATTTGTTGTAACCGAAAAGATTCACGCATCCTTCTTTTGAGTAAGTTTCTTGTAACAGCGGTTGCGTGTAGACGTTTCGGTGCAGAAAAACCAACTTTAAATTCGGCTTGACTTTGGATGTATTTTAACGTAATTCCACCCGATGAAATACTTTTTCCTGAATCAAATAACGCTTGAAGTTGCGTTTCATTTGTGATGCGTATTTCTTTAGGAAAGGAAGCCATTATTCTATCGAGTAAATATCATTATTTGGATTCACATCTGCTTTAAGCCCTGTTGGATTCAGCCGAATAACCCTAATGTCAACCAAAGGAATTTCGATTTCAAATTGATAGGTTGGATTCGCCCAAGACCAATCACCTAACGCAGTGACTTTTTGATCCAAAAACGTTTTCCCCCCTCGCATCATACGCAAAGGGATATAGTAATAATCAGTAAACCCATCAATAGTTTCCACATATACTTCAACAGGCATCGGCAGATTACCAATACGCTCTAAAGTAATATTCGTTTTTTGGTTTTTCTCTTCAACTTGCTGAATACCATAATCAATAGTACTTGTTGTGCGAACCCAGTCATTGAGATACCATTCAAGTTGTATTCCAGAAACCTTTTCCGCAATACGCTTAAAATCGTTTGGTGTAGGATGACTAAACTTAAACACCTCATAATATCTTTTTATCGTTTTCTTGAGGTTGTCTGCACCAATAATATACCCAAGTTGAGCGAGGAAAACAGCACCTTTAGAATAGCTAGCAGTCCCATAGGTAAAGTTATATTGAAACCGATCAGCGTGTGTTGTTAAGGGTTCCTCAACACCAGAACTCACAAGCTGATAATAGCTATTATAAAAACTGGAATATGGATCTTCTGTTCCCAAGATAGCAGACTCACAAAGCATATCATAAAAAGAAGTAAAGCCCTCATCCATCCAAGCGTATTTTGCCTCATTGGTTCCCAATAAATGATGAAACCAACTATGCGCCAATTCATGTGCTGTCACCCCAAACAAGCTTTTATACTCACGCTCCCCAGTGATGAGTGTGCACATGGGATATTCCATCCCACCATCACCCCCCTGAATAACAGAGTATTGTTTGTAGGGGTATGTACCTATATTTTCATTAAAAAAAGCCAGCATTTTAGCAGCATCTCCTTGGAGTTGTTTCCAGTTTTCCAGAATATCGGGGTTGTTGAGGTAGAAGAAGTGCAGCTCTACACCATTTGGACCCAAAATCATATCGTGAACAAAATCAGGATCTGCAGCCCAAGCAAAATCATGAACCATTGGTGCAAGAAAATGCCATGTCAAGGTTTTTGACTTTGATTTCTTTGTTTTTACCGCATATCCATGGCCGATTTCTTCTGGGTTTTGAAGGTAGCCAGTACCACCAATAATGTAGTCACTGTCAATTGTGATGGAGACGTCAAAATCACCCCAAACGCCATGAAATTCACGCCCAACGTACGGGTTGGGGTGCCAACCGTCTTTATCATACTCAACCAATTTTGGATACCATTGTGTCATTGAAAGATCAACCCCCTCTTTATTGTTCCGCCCGCTACGGCGAACCTGTACAGGAACTTGACCCTCAAAAATCATATTTAAAATAGTTGAACCCCCAGGAAGTAAAGGCGTAGCCAACTCAACAACTAAAATGGTTTCTTCTTCCTCATAAGCAACGGCCAACCCATCTTGCTCAAGATTACTCACACGTAAGAAACCAATTTCATCAGGCAACAGTTTACTGATTCTGTCCCCAACCCGCGGATCGGGGTCTTTGATGGTTCTGGAGCGTATGTCCATATCACTCCCCGGCTGAAAAGCATTGAAATACAAGTGGTAAAAGACTTGAGACAGGGTGTCCGGAGAGCGGTTGGTATAAGTGAGTTGTTGTGTTCCGCTGTATCGAAATGTTTCCACATCCACATGGATGTCCATCACATAATCGACTTCCTGCTGCCAATACCCTTCATAGGGAGATTGCGCAAAGGCAAACGCGCAAAAAAGTAAAATAAGACGTTTCATAATAAGATTCAAGTTAAATAAATTCATTCCATTGGGGGCTCGACTGTAAGCGCACACCCTTTTCTGTTTGATGAACCCGCACCAAAGGGGTGTTTGGATCATGTTCCAAAAAAAGTAAATAGTTGTGTTTTGCTGCAAGATCTAAAAAAGCAGACTTTTCGACAAGCGTTTGTAGCGGACGCACATCATATCCCATGACATAAGGCAGTGGAATATGACCAACAGTAGGGATAAGGTCTCCCATAAAGACAAGTTTTTCCCCTTTCCAATCCATCATCGGCAACATTTGTTTTTCCGTGTGCCCATCTACAAAAAGAAGGTCTAGGCCTAAAGGGTTGTCTTTGCCTTTTTCAATAAAGCGCAAACGACCAGACTCTTGAATCGGATTTAGGTTGTCCTTCAAAAAGGACGCTTTTTCACGAGGGTTTGGCTGGGAGGCCCATTGCCAATGCGACTCATTTGACCAATAATCCGCATTTGGAAACACAGGAACAAAAGAAGTACGGTCAGCATTCCACGCAAAACACCCCCCACAATGATCGAAATGTAAATGGGTTAGCAAGACATCCGTAACATCATTTGGATGAAAACCAGCACTTATGACAGAATCGACAAGGTTATCATTTCCCCAAGGTTTGTAGTGGCTAAAAAAACGCTCGCTTTGTTTGTCGCCCATTCCCGTATCCACTAAAACCAATCGATCACCAGATTCAATCAACAAACACCTCGCACATAGATCAATCTGGTTGTCTTTGTCTGCAGGGTTGGTGCGCTGCCAGATCGACTTTGGCACAACACCAAACATCGCGCCACCATCAAGCTTGAAACGACCAGCAACGATTGGGAATAGGTTCATGCTAATCTCTTATGGTTAATCGCAAAACGGAACAAACAGAGTTTTTGACAAAACGATCCGATTTTAGACCGAGCAAAACATTGTACCAAGCACTTTTTTCCTGCGATCCGATAATGAGTAAATCATAACTGGCAGAGACCTCAGCAATCATACCAACCACATCGTTGCTCTTTATGACCAAACTGTTTTCCTCACGATACAAACCCTTCAACAAACGGTTGTTGCTGTCATGAAGTTTTGACACGACACTTTTTTTAGAATCCTTGCCAATAACATTCAACAAGGTCAAGCTCGCGCCGTAATATTTACAAATGTTATCGGCGACCTGGATAAACTTATTTCCCCCTCGCCCAGGACGTACAGCCAGCACAACCTTTGAAATATTTCTTACCCCATTGTCTTTAAATAACGCGAGGTTAGCATTGATGTTTTTAATGACCCACCCAACCGGGTTTCGAACCAAAAGACCAGTGTTCTCACGCCCCCCCCAACCCATCACCAACCACTCACATTTTTGTACAGAGGTGATGTTTTTGATGGTGTTAACCACATCATGTGTGGGTAGACTTTCAAAAGTAACTTTTGTGTTTTTAGACTCGCGAAGAGACAAAATACGTCTTTTGACAGATTCATCTTTGGGACTGATCAGATTCACATCTTCCAAAAACGTTTGGTCAGGCGCTTCTATGATGTTGATCGCATTCACACTGTCTTTAGGGTTGATCGAAGAAGCCACTTCAACGATCATTTCGGGAGAGGTTTCGTCACCGAGCAAAGGAACAACAATTTGAGAATCGGAGCTGTATATTCCCTCGACAACCTCCTCTTGATCTAACTCAGCGGAAGACGACCCTCCGCGACGACCACGAAACAGAAAAGAAAAGATACCGTAATTTGATAACAACCCACTTCGGTTGGTTTTTCGTCCGTAAGCTAAAAACACAAAGAAACCAATGACAAATACCGCCAAAACAGATAATAAGGCCTCAACCCCAAGAAAAACCAACAAGAACAAACCGCTTAAAATCCCAAAAATTTGTACGAAAGGATATAAAGGTGATTTGTATTTTGGCCGATACCACTGTGCGTTGGTTTCTCTAAAAACAATCACCGCAAGGTTGACTGAAATAAACATTACCACCTTAAAGGCACTGGCGAGCTTGGCGATTTTCACAACATCCAAAAAGATGATGGCCAAAGCAACTGCAAGAGCAGTGACGATAATCGAAAAAACAGGAGTCAAATATTGTTTGCTGATTAAAGTAAAAACTTTAGGTAAAGCCCCGTCGCGTGCCATAGCAAAAGGAAAACGCGAAGAGGCAAGTAAACCCGAATTGGCCATGGAGAGCAGTGTCATTACCCCCACAACTCCAGCGATGTATCCAGCAATGGGACCACCAATTTCGGCGGCGGCGGTATAGATTGGTCGGATGTCGGTAGATAGGGCAGCACCGTCGACAAAACGCACAAGCACCATCGACACACAAACATAGACAGCCATAATAAGCAGTAATGAAATAATCATGGTTCGTGGAAGGTTTTTTTCGGGCTGAGAAATCTCACCAGCAATGGCAGCGATTTTGGTTACTCCCGCATAGGAGATATATAAAAAGGCAACCCCACCAAAAAAACCAAGGGAACCATCAGACAAAAACGCTGTTGGCGGAACGACACTTATACTGTTAAATCCAAGCGCAATCAACACAACCAAAGAGGTGACGCTAACACCAACAATAGCGAGTTGGGCGTTTCCTACTTTTTTAACTCCAAATAGATTGAGCACCAAAACCAAAAGCAGGGAGACAATCGCCACGATGGTGGTATAGAACGAATCCAATTCGACCAAGACATACAAATAAGCACTTAACCCCACCAAAGAAAAAGCACTTTTGAGCAACAAGGACAACCAGAGACCAATTCCCGAAACCACGCCAAAAAGCGGGCCAAACGCCCGATCGATATACACATAGGTTCCCCCTGATTTGGGCATGGCGGTTGCCAATTCTGCTTTGGACAATACAGCGGGGATAATGCAAATTCCAGCGACCAAAAACGCCAAGGAAACAGAGGCCCCCGTGATGCCAAAGGCCACGCCCGGCAAAACAAAAATACCACTGAGCATACCGCCGATGCTGATCGCGATGGCGGAAGGCAAACTCAATGTGCGAACAAGAGTTGTCTTACTTTTCATTTCATTTGAAAAGTACTAAATAAATTTACGAAACAAAAGAGGTTGGGAAAATAAAGACTAATCGTTCAACTTCAACACCGCCATAAAGGCTTGTTGCGGGATTTCGACATTACCGACTTGGCGCATTTTCTTTTTCCCTTTTTTCTGCTTTTCAAGGAGTTTTCGCTTTCGGGTAATATCTCCACCATAACATTTGGCGGTAACATCTTTCCGAACCGCTTTGATGGTTTCGCGCGAAATGATTTTTGCACCAATTGCTGCTTGAATCGGAATATCAAACTGCTGCCTTGGGATTAGTTCTTTGAGCTTTTCACACATTTTTTTCCCAAGATTATGAGCGTTGTCGGTATGTACCAAAGCCGACAGGGCATCAACGGCACTGGCGTTGAGTAAAATATCTACCTTCACCAACTTGGACGTACGCAACCCGATTGGGCTATAATCAAAAGAGGCATACCCACGAGAAACGGACTTGAGGCGATCATAGAAATCAAATACAATTTCTGCCAAGGGCATATCAAAGGACAGCTCTACACGTTCAGGTGTGAGATAGGTTTGATTCGTGATTTGCCCACGCTTTTCAATACATAGACTCATCACGTTCCCGACATAGTCAGCTTTGGTGATGATCGACGCCTTGATAAAGGGCTCTTCCACATGATTGAGAATTGATGGGTCGGGAAGATCTGTAGGATTGTTGACCAGCACGATTTCATCAGGGTTCTTTTTGGTATAAGCGTGGTAGGACACGTTGGGAACCGTCGTAATTACCGACATATCAAACTCTCGTTCTAGTCGCTCCTGAATGATCTCTAGGTGCAACATTCCCAAAAACCCACAACGAAACCCAAAGCCAAGCGCAGCAGAGCTCTCTGGCTGAAAGACCAAGGAGGCGTCGTTGAGCTGCAGCTTTTCCATGGAGTTTCTGAGCTCTTCATATTCTTCGGTGTCAACAGGATAAATTCCCGCAAAAACCATAGGCTTGACCTCTTCAAAACCATCAATCGGGGAGTCTGTGGGGCTTGCAGCCAAGGTAACCGTATCTCCAACCTGGACCTCTTTGGCTTCTTTAATCCCTGTGATCAAGTAGCCCACATCACCCGCTTCTACATGTTTTCGCGGCTCTTGTTTGAGCTTGAGCGCACCGACTTCATCGGCGTTGTACTCTTTTCCAGTAGCAATAAATTTGATCCGGTCCCCTTTGGTAATTTGACCGTTCATAACTCGGAAATAGGTTTCTACCCCCCGAAACGGATTGTAAACGGAGTCAAAAATAAGGGCCTGCAAGGGGGCATGACTATCCCCTTCAGGAGAAGGAATTCGTGCCACGATGGCTTCCAAAATCGATTCGATACCAAGACCTGTTTTTGCAGAGCAATGAATCACCTCTTCTGCCTGACAACCCAACAAATTAACAATATCGTCGGTAACCTCTTCAGGGTTTGCAGAAGGCAAATCGACTTTGTTGAGAACAGGAATGATTTCCAAGTCGTTTTCCAAAGCCAAATACAAATTGGAAATGGTTTGTGCCTGGATACTCTGTGCGGCATCAACCACCAATAGCGCACCCTCACAAGCAGCAATCGAGCGGGAGACTTCATAAGAAAAGTCCACATGCCCAGGCGTATCGATCAGGTTAAACACATAATCTTGACCGTCGAGCGTATAGTTCATCTGAATCGCATGGGACTTGATTGTGATTCCACGCTCACGCTCCAAATCCATATTATCGAGAAGTTGATCTTGCTTTTCTCGTTCAGTAACCGCACCAGTTGCATCGAGCAAACGGTCAGCCAAGGTGCTTTTACCATGATCGATATGGGCAATGATGCAAAAATTCCGAATGTGTTTCATCAACGAATCAAAAGGACAACAAAGATACTTAATTGCACCCTGTAAATGCGAATAAAGATTATTTTTGAAAAAAATTGAACCGATGAAACGCATACAAAACGCTTTTCGCATTCTCCTCGGACTTGTGTTTATCTTTTCCGCTTATACCAAGTTTGTCGGCCCTGGCTTTTTCGAAATCACCCTAATCGATCAAGGGTTGTTGTCAAGCAGGGGGCAAGCTCAACACGCGGCGCGCTTCCTTATTGGGTTTGAGATTGCCCTTGGGCTTCTTATGATTCTTCCCTATTACACCAAGCAGTTGATGGCCATTGCCAGTTTGATGCTCGTTGGGTTTACCCTTCATCTTGGGTATTTGTGGGCCATCGGGGACACAGAAAATTGTGGGTGTTTTGGGGAAATGATTTCCATGTCGCCTGCCGAATCGATTGCTAAAAATGTATTGATGTTAGCAGTTTCGGTTTGGTTGTGGATCAAAGGCGACTCAAAACTAACAAACAAAACCATTCTTTTAGGTGGTTCCGCAATTCTCATCTCCTCTATGTGGGTCTTTTTACCAATTCCCAATCAGGGCGAATTTCCAACCAACGAACACACTTCTTTTGCCTATGCGGGACGAACCGATTTGTCATCGGGCGAGAAAATGATTGCCATTCTCAATTTGGATTGTGAGCACTGTCAAGAATTGAGCGAGGAGCTTGGAAAGCTTCAAAAAGAGAATCTACTCCCCGACACCTATGCACTCTTTTTCAAAGAAGGGGAAACAACTGTTGAGCAATTTGAAAAAATGACAAATAGCGCTTTCCCGTATGCGGAAATCGACGTCAACACTTTTTTTGATTTGATCGGTGAAAGCCCACCTCGGGTTTATATTCTAAACAATGGAGAGGTAGATGCAGTTCTTGACGAAGACATCGCACTAGAAATCGAAAACCGATATCAACCAATCGCGGATTAATGGCTAAAATCGGAAACATCGAGTTGGGGCCTTTTCCGCTGTTGCTTGCACCGATGGAGGATGTGAGCGATCCGCCTTTTCGCGCACTTTGCAAAGAACAAGGTGCAGACGTGATGTACACGGAGTTTATTTCGAGTGAAGGCCTGATTCGAGACGCCGCAAAAAGCGTGATGAAGCTCGATATTTATGAAAAAGAGCGACCTGTAGGGATTCAAATTTTTGGCGCAAACTTAGACTCAATGCTACAAGCGGTTGATATCGTCGAAAAGACAAAGCCAAATATTATTGATATTAATTATGGCTGCCCAGTCAAAAAAGTAGTCTGCAAAGGGGCAGGAGCAGGGATCCTAAAAGACATTCCAAAAATGGTGTCTTTAACCAAAGCCATTGTCGAGAGAACCGCATTGCCAGTTACTGTCAAAACGCGCTTGGGATGGGACCATGACAATATTCATATTGTAGAGGTTGCCGAACGGCTACAAGATGTGGGTGCGCAAGCGATTTCTATTCATGGGCGTACTCGTGCACAGATGTACAAAGGGGAAGCCAATTGGCACCCAATTGCGGAAGTAAAAAATAACCCACGCATGCACATACCAGTTTTTGGAAACGGTGATATTGACTCTCCAGAAAAAGCAGTGCTTATGCGCGACGACTTTGGACTAGATGGGGCGATGATTGGACGGGCAAGCATTGGAAACCCCTGGTTTTTTGCACAAGTCAAGCACTATTTTGAAACAAGCCAGCACCTGTCACCACCAAACATAAAAGACCGCGTTGAGACGGCGAGACGCCACTTGCAAATGTCCATTGAATGGAAGGGAGAGAAATTGGGCGTGTTTGAAACACGTCGCCATTACACCAATTACTTTAAAGAAATCCCTCACTTTAAGGAGTACCGACAACAAATGGTCACTTTAGATGATTCTGCCGATGTTTTTGCGGTTTTTGACGAGGTTGAGTCTGTTTTTGGAGAGGCGGAATTGTCGATTTAGCGCAATAGCCGTGGACGCACAACCGCAGACGCAATCCAGGCAGCCAAAACACTAAGCCCCACCCAAATTACCATCAAGGCAATAAGGTTTTCAAACGAAAAACGAACAGGGTATGGCAACTGTGTCCCCGGAACCAGAATAAACTCGCCGACGGACTGTGTAACGACTACAACAATTCCAATAAGCAGTCCAACAACCCCTCCAATACCACTGAGAAGCATGCCCTGATAAAAGAAAATATTTCGGATTTCATACAAGGTAGAACCCATTCCGTGTAGAGTTTGAAGTTGTTCGCGCTTGTCTAAAACCATCATCACAACAGCCCCCACAACATTGAACAACGCAATGATCAGCACTAGCGAAAGGATCAAATAAATAGCGATTCGTTCTGTTTCAAGCATACGGTAGAGCGCTGGATTCAACGCTTCTTTTTCAATCACCTCAAACGAAGCCCCAAGTGTAGTTTGAACCTTTTCAATCACATCATTTACGTCCGCCTCTTTGATTAAATTAATGTTGATTTCGGTGTATGCGTCAAAAGGAGCGTTTGTCAAGTTTCTGACAAAACGAATTGGAGCAAAGGCATAACCAGAATCAACCTCTTCGCTGATTTGAAACAATCCAACATTGGTTGCCCATTGCGACACAAAGGGATTTGGATCAAGCGGGTTGATAAACCCTTGCTTTGGAAGTAAACACTCTACAAAACCATCATAGTCATATAAGCCAGCGCCAAGTTCAATGGCAGTACCATAACCCAACAGAATTTCCTCACCAACATCGGAGACCATTCGTCCAACAGGAATTTGATCACGGATAGTAAAAAGTTTATCAAAGCGACCGTCAACCCCCAGAAGGGAAATCAACTTGTTTTGTTGCTCGAACCGCAACACGACTTCTTGGGAAAATACAGGGGCACTCCCATGAACACCCTCTATTTTTTCGAGTTTTGCAACTACAGAGTCTCCCAACACAAATGAAGCAGAGTCAACAGCGCGAATTTTCAGATCAGGGTCAAGAGAGCTAGAGTAGGAAAGCCCAAAATCGTGAAGGCCAGAAAAAACAGATTGAATCACAAAAAAGGCACAAACAGCGACTCCGATTACAAAAGACGCAAAACGACTAATCAGCCGTACGGTATTGAATTTGGTTGAAGACAACCGATATCGACGAGCGACAAAAAGAGAAAACGACATAGCAAGCTTAGGACTTCAAAGGGTTTTCTGGATTCTGAAGAGAACGGTCGATTTTTTCGATTTGCTGAAGAGAATCGTCAATAAAAAACAAAAGATTGGGAACAATGCGCAATTGATTTCGAATCCGCTCCGCAAGACGGTTTTTAATCGCCCCACGTTGCTCAAACGTAAGATTCAGAATCTGATTTGCTTCAGCGAACGGAAAAACAGATAGGTAGACCTTTGCAATTTGGAGGTCGGGAGTTACACGAACAGCGGTTACCGAGACGATAAGGTTTTGTATGTTTTCTTTGCGCAAAAAAAGATGCAGAATTTCTGCAAGGTCTTGCTGAAGGAGTGCGTTAATTTTCTTTTGTCGATTTGTCACAATGGCTCAAAAATAGGAATATATTTCTGGCTATTGCGTCACAAGGCAATCTATAATTACATTTGACAATGGATCAATCCAGAAAAATCATACATGTCGATATGGATGCGTTTTATGCCTCTGTTGAACAGCATGACAATCCAGAGCTCCAAAACAAGGCTCTTGCGGTTGGTGGCGGATCGGAACGTGGGGTTGTCGCGGCGGCGAGCTATGAAGCCCGAAAATTTGGTGTTCGAAGTGCGATGTCAGGTGAAGTCGCAAGACGACTGTGTCCCGAATTGATTTTTGTTAAACCTAGGTTTTCGAGATATAAAGAGGTTTCCAAGGTCGTACATTCCATTTTTTATCAATACACAGATTTGGTAGAAGCCCTATCGCTTGATGAGGCCTATTTGGACGTTACCAACAACAAAAAAGGTATTCCTTCTGCAACATTAATTGCGGAGGAAATCCGAACCAAAATCTATAAACTCACGGGACTTACTGCCTCAGCAGGAATTTCAATTAACAAGTTTTTGGCAAAAGTTGCAAGCGATTACAATAAACCAAACGGACAGAAAACGATACCCCCCGAAGAGGCGACCCGTTTTTTATCAGACTTAGACGTTCGAAAGTTTCACGGGGTTGGAAAGGTAACTGCAGAGAAAATGTATCGAAAAGGATGGTACACAGGGGCGGACTTACGAAACCAAAGCCTGTTAAACCTAGAAAAACACTTTGGCAAATCAGGTCAGTTTTATTTCGATGTCGTGCGTGGGATTCATCTGAGCCCAGTTCGCCCACAACGCAAACCAAAATCAGTAGGCGCAGAGCGCACTTTTGACAAAAACATTTCCAGTGAGATATTTATGGTTTCCCGTCTTGAAGATATTGCAATCGCATTGGACAAACGTCTTCTCAAAACCAAAATCAGCGGAAAGACGATCACCCTCAAAATTAAATACAGTGACTTTGTCACCCAGACCCGATCTAAAACGGTTCCGTACTATACCGCAGATATTGCCGTGATTTTGGAGGTTGCAAAGGAATTGTTGTTTCAAGAAAAACTCAAAAACTCGGTGCGACTGCTCGGGATTTCCCTGAGTAACTTCAAAAAACGATCAACAAAGAAAAAAGTGGAAGCCCAACTTAAATTGGGCTTTTAATCAATCTTTAACTACCGACACCCGCAAGGTGTTGACCATTCCTTTATTGGCAACAGGCATTGCCAACAGATTCACAAGAGAATCTCCAGCTTTGACATACCCCTTTTCCTTGGCAATATGATTGACATCCAGAACCGTTTCATCCGTAGAGACAAACCGATCATAGTAGTGGCACTTAACCCCCCACAATAAATTGAGTTGTGACAAGATGCGTTTGTTTGAAGTAAAGACAAGAATCGAAGAGTCAGGCCGCCAAGCAGAAATTTGGTAGGCAGTGTATCCGCTATTTGTCAAGGTACAAATGGCTTTCGCCTCAATTTCGGTAGCCATGAGAGCCGCGTGATAGCAAGTGGACTTGGTGATAAAACGGTCATTTTTATTTTGAGGTATTTGATCGTATTTTCGAATCAGAGGGGAATTTTCCACACTAATCACAATTTTACGCATGGTTTGAATCACCTCAACAGGGTATTTTCCAACAGAAGTTTCGCCAGACAACATAACGGCATCTGCTCCATCCATTACCGAATTGGCAACATCATTCACCTCTGCTCTTGAGGGCGTAAGCCCTTCGATCATCGACTCCATCATTTGCGTGGCGATTATGACAGGAATTCGAGCTGCCTTAGCTTTGAGAACTAGGGTTTTCTGAATTAAAGGAACTTGCTCTGCAGGAACTTCAACCCCCAGATCGCCACGAGCAACCATTAAACCATTACTGTGATCGATAATTTCATCAATATTATCGAGTGCTTGGGGTTTTTCGATTTTCGAAATAACGGGGATTTCGTAGGAGCCGTGCTTTTTAATGAGTTTTTTGAGATCGAGTAAATCTTCTTTATGACGAACAAAAGAAAGTGCGATCCAATCGACTTCTTGCTCGATAGCAAAAATGGCATCTTCTACATCTTTTCCCGTCAAAGCAGGTAAAGACACTTCCGTATTGGGAAGGTTGACACCCTTGTTTGACTTTAGGGGTCCGCCCTGAACCACGGACGCAACAACCTCTGATTGACCATCGGTTGACTCCACTTCAAAAATCAACTTTCCATCGTCCAACAAGATGCGCTCTCCAGCTTTAACATCTTTTGGAAAAGATTGATAATTCATATACACATGATCGGCAGTACCCTCTTCAATTTTTTGGGTTGTAAACACCACACGGTCGCCTGTTTCCACGACAACACCGTCTTTCATTTTACCCACCCGAAGTTTAGGACCCTGTAGATCGGCGAGTATCCCGACATTATACCCAAGTTCTTTGTTGAGATCCCGAATGAGCTGAATGCGCTGTTTTGCAGCATCAAAGCCGGCATGAGAAAAGTTAATTCTAAACACATTTACCCCAGCAACTATCATTTGTTTAATTGTATCCCGATCAGAGCTTGCAGGGCCAAGCGTTGCTACTATTTTGGTTTTTTTGATATTTTTCATCTTAGAAGCTAAGTTGTTGTTTTAAGTGGTTAATTTGTTTGGGCAGGGAATAGCAAGATTGAATATCGGGGAGCACTGCTAATTTTTTTTGGACGTTTCCTGACTCTTTAGTTCCGACAGACAGCAGATAATCAACTCCGGTTAACTGTTTAAAAAGATAATGGGTTTCAGAAGAGGAAAACAAAAGACTTTTAGAGCCCACAGGACGACTTGTTTCAACTTTGTTTCGAATCAAATGCCAATGAACCCCTTCTTTTCTTCGTTGATAGCTAAAAATCGGAAAGCGCTCACTCGATTTTTGTGAAGCATAATCTTTGGGACGTCTTCGCAAGCGAACACAAAAATTTTTGTTGATATGATATGCCATTTGATAATCAGGGATTGGTGTGTGAACACAAATCCAATCATCATCAGAGTTATCAATAGACAAAGAAAGCGTATGCTTAATCATCATTGTTTTTTGATCGAACAAATATACAACTGTTCGCGGGTTGACGGGCATAAAAAAACACACATTACAGTTTGCTTTTGATTTGTTTTTGTTGAAGAATTCGGTCGGCAAACTTAAAATAAGCTCTTTTGGAGACTTTTTCTACCGCTTTCTTTTTGTTCGATTCTCGAGCGGAAGCAACAAGCTCATCGTCGACAAAGAGCCTTGCTTTAAACATGATCGACTTGTTTGCGCCAGAGTCTTCAAACACATCATATCGATAAGTCGTTTTTTTTTGTTGAAACCAATTAACCAAAACGCTTTTGTAGCTGATCACTCTCTCTTCAAAGGCAGCCAAATCAACATAAGGCTTGATTACTTTTGTTTCGACAAAAGACTGGCATTTCAAAAACCCCACGTCTATAAACACAGCCCCTACCAAAGCTTCAAAAATATTGCCATGAATGTCGTCACCATACCGATCCTTGTCAACTTTTGATTGCAGCAAGGGATACAGGTCTAAGGATTTGCCAACATGATTCAAAAACTCTCGTCGAACGATCTTGGAGCGCATTTGTGTAAGGGCTCCTTCATCAGCGTCTGGCATTTGGGAAAAAAGATAGTTTCCAATTATTGTGCCCAGGACAGCATCGCCAAGAAACTCTAAGCGTTCGTAGTTTATTTTTCGGCCATCCTCACTTACTTTTTCTAGGGATCGATGAGTAAACACACACTCAAAGAGGAAAAGGTTTTTGGGGGAATAACCAATGATATCCGTAATGATTTGTTTGAAAGAATTGCGGGGATTAGATTTTCCTAGAAGCGAAATCAAACCCATAACACCTCACACAAATTTACGCATCACCACACAGGCATTATGCCCACCAAACCCAAAGGTATTGCTCATCGCCACATTGACCTCTCTTTCTTGTGCCTTTTTGAAAGTGAAGTTGATGTTTGGATCGATATTTTCATCATCTGCGAAGTGGTTGATTGTCGGCGGAACGATGTTGTGTTGGATGGAGAGAATGGTAGAAATTGCTTCAATTGCACCAGCAGCACCCAACAAATGCCCGGTCATGGACTTTGTAGAATTAATATTCATATTGTATAGGTGGTCTCCAAACACCTCCTTTAAGGCCTTAGTCTCTGCTACATCACCAAGAGGAGTTGAGGTACCATGCATGTTTACTGCATCTACATCGGAGGCTGACAGTTCAGCATCTTTAAGAGCATTTTCCATGACAAGTGTCGCACCTTTCCCGTCGGGGTGAGGAGCGGTCATATGGTATGCATCTGCAGAAAGTCCACCACCAACAATCTCACCATATATTGTGGCGCCTCTTTGTTTTGCGTGTTCTAAGGTTTCCAAGACTAAAGCCCCTGCACCTTCTCCTAGCACAAACCCATCACGACTTTTGTCGAAAGGACGAGAAGCTGTTTCGGGGTCGTCATTGCGAGTCGAAAGCGCATGAAGAGCGTTAAAACCTGCAACACCTGCAATCGCAACACAGGCTTCAGACCCGCCACAAACCATCACATCGGCATAGCCTAAACGAATATAGTTTAACGCATCAATAAGTGCATTAGCAGAAGAAGCACAAGCAGAAACAGTTGCGAAGTTTGGCCCTTGAAACCCATATTTTATCGAGATCATACCCGGCGCAATGTCTGGGATCATTTTTGGAATAAAAAATGGATTGAATCGTGGAGTGCCATCGCCAGCCGCAAAGTTGAGCACTTCATTTTGAAAAGTTTCAAGCCCACCTATACCAGCCCCCCAAATCACACCGACACGTGTTTTGTCGATTGTGTCGAGGTTAAAATCAGCATCAACGATAGCCTCGTCGGTAGCGACCATTGCGTACTGTGTGAAACGATCCATTTTGCGCGCTTCTTTGCGATCAAAATGGTCATTTGGGTCATAACCCTTAAGCTCGCAAGCAAATTGGGTTTTAAATTTTGAGGCGTCGAAATAAGTAATTGGAGCACCTCCGCTTCTTCCGGAGACTAAACCGTCCCAGTATGCGGGTATACCGTTACCTATAGGAGTCAACGCGCCAAGACCAGTTACGACAACGCGTTTTCTTTGCATAAAAATTATTTTCCGCCGCCTATGTATTGGATAGCTTGTCCAACGGTGGCGATGTTTTCAGCTTGATCGTCAGGGATCTGGATATCGAATTCCTTTTCAAATTCCATGATAAGTTCTACAGTATCCAAAGAGTCTGCACCCAAATCGTTCGTAAAACTTGCTTCAGAAACGACTTCGTTTTCATCCACACCTAATTTATCTACGATTATGGCTTTTACACGCGATGCAATATCAGACATATAAGAAGTTTTAATGTTAGTTGGGAGCAAAAATAAGAAAACTTTGGCTCTAACAGCTCAATCTGAATAAAATCTTAGCGCTCTTGTAAAATTACACCCAATTCTATTCTTATACCCATTTGAGAATCCGTAAGTTTGCATTGCGATTCACAACGATGGTCAAACATCATAAAATTTTGATTTTTGCATCTGGATCGGGATCAAATGCCGAGCAAATTATTCGTCACTTTTTACCCCATTCTAGTGTAGAAGTCTTGGGGGTTTATTCGAACAACCCTTCGGCTTTTGTTTTAGAACGAGCCAAACAACTGGGCATTCCAACCCATGTTTTTAATCGCGAACAGTTTAACAATCCAGAAGATTTATTGAAAGACTTGCAAACCCAATCACCAGACTTTATTGTCCTTGCTGGCTTTTTATGGAAAGTACCCTCTCATATTATTGACGCCTTTCCCAACAAGATCATCAATATTCACCCCGCTTTATTGCCCAAATATGGCGGCAAAGGGATGTATGGCCACCATGTTCATCAAGCGGTGATTGATGCAAAAGAAACGGAAAGCGGAATAAGTATTCACTATGTCAACAGTCAATATGACAAAGGAGCGGTTATTTTTCAAGCCAAAACCTCGATTGACCCGGAAGAGACCCCGGACAGCCTAGCGCAAAAAATTCATAAACTTGAACACAAACACTTCTCAGAAGAAATTGAAAAACTACTTCTGCCAGCGGGTAAACCAGTCAATCTGTACACTGATGGCGCAGCAAGTGGGAATCCAGGGCCCGGGGGCTATGGCCTGATCTTAGAGTGGGAGGGGACACCTTATCAGAAGACTTATTCTCAAGGCTTTATTTACACAACCAACAACAGAATGGAGCTAAGAGCAGTCATCAAAGGCCTACAACTACTTAAAAAAGCACCCCTTGACGTTGTTGTGTACACAGACTCGAAGTACATCAGTGAGGCGGTTGATAAAAAATGGGTTTTTGACTGGGAAAAAAAAGGGTTCAAAAACAAAAAAAACGCAGATCTTTGGATTGAATTTTTGGAAGTTTTTCGCAAACACAACGTGAGAATGGAATGGATTAAGGGACACAACCACCACCCCCAAAACGAATACTGTGATAAGATGGCAGTAAAGGCATCTAAACAACCCGAAAGTCACATTGAAGATATCGGATACCAGAATAAAGATTAGAAAATGGCAGAAAACAAAGTATTAACAGTAGGAACCATGGCTTTTGATGAAGTCGAAACCCCAACAGGATCAAGTGGAAAAATCATAGCTGGCTCTGCGACATATATTGCCCTAGCAACATCTTTTTTTGATGTGGAAAGCGCCATTGTTTCGATAGTAGGGCGAGACTTTCCCCAAGACTATCTCAAAGAGCTAAGCAAAAGAAACATCAATTTGGAAGGAGTGGAGACTGACAGCTCGGGGGACACTTTTTATTGGAAAGGGCGTTATCACAAAAACCTGAATCGACGCGACACCTTGGTTACTGACTTAAACACCCTTGCCAATTTCAATCCGATAGTGCCCGATGACTTTAAAGATGCGGAGGTTGCTTTGTTGGGCAATTTGCATCCAGGCATTCAACTGTCGGTTCTTGACCAAATCAATACCGATAAAACAACAATTATTCTCGATACCATGAACTACTGGATCGAGAGGACTTGGGACGAATTGGTACAGGTGGTCGCTAAGACAGACATCATTGCCATTAATGACGAGGAGGCATTTCAAATGACAAACGCAACCGATATATTGTCAGCAGCACAGAAAATCAGTGACATGGGCCCGAGTTATGTAATTATCAAAAAAGGAGAACACGGCGCATTGTTGTACCATAACAATCAAACGTTCTTAGCGCCTGCAGCAATCTTAGATAATGTTGTTGACCCAACAGGAGCAGGAGATTCTTTTGCTGGGGGTTTGGCGGGGTTTTTGGCCAGCCAACCAAAGCTTGATTTTGAAACGATGAAAACAGGCATGGTATATGGCTCTTCTGTCGCTTCGTTTTGTGTAACAGACTTTGGGACAAAGTCGATTGCAAACACAACCTTATCTCAAATCACAGAAAGAGTTGAGCAGTTAAAGGCACTCGTTCATTTTGAAACCCCTTGAAACAAAAAACCAAAATGAAGACAAAACAAGGCAAACAAATTTTTTATTTTTACCACAATGAGCGATTCGATTAAACACGAATGTGGCATAGCACTTCTTCGGCTATTAAAACCACTGCAATATTATCAGGAAAAACACGGAAGTTTATTTTTCGGGATTTACAAAATGTATTTAATGCTTGAGAAGCAGCACAATCGCGGGCAAGATGGTGCGGGCTTTGCGAGCATCAAATTCGACATGAATCCCGGAGACAGTTTTATGAGCCGTGTTCGGTCTTCTGAAAACCAACCCATTCAAGACATTTTTTCAACGATAAACAGTGAACTAAACGATGTTTTTCGAGAACTGGAAAAAAACAACTTGACCGACCTTGAAATCAAACAAGCATACCCTTATTTGGGCGAATTGATGATGGGCCATCTGCGATACGGTACATTTGGAAACAATGGAATTGGCAGTGTACACCCATTTTTGCGCCAAAACAATTGGATGCATCGAAACCTTGTGTTGGCGGGAAACTTCAATTTGACTAATGTCAACGAGCTCTTTGACAACTTGGTCACCCTTGGGCAGCACCCAAAGGTAAAAGCAGACACCGTCACGGTGATGGAAAAAATAGGGCACTTTTTAGATGACGAAGTCACCAAAGAATACAAAAAACTCAAAAAACAAGGATTTTCCAAACAAGAAGCATCGCCAATCATTGCAGAAAACCTAAAGGTTGCAAAAATCCTGAAAAAAGCCACCAAAAATTTTGATGGGGGCTATGTGATTAGTGGGATGCTTGGGCATGGAGACGCATTTTTGATGCGTGATCCAAACGGGATTCGCCCGGCGTATTATTTTCAGAATGACGAATTTGTTGTTGCTGCGTCCGAACGACCTGCGATTCAAACGGTTTTTAATGTGCCTTTTGAAGACATCAAAGAGGTTTTACCTGGCCATTCTCTTATTATCAAAAAGAGTGGCAAAACTTCAATGAAAGAAATTTTACCACCTGGAGATCTAAAAGCATGCTCTTTTGAACGCATATATTTTTCGAGAGGAAATGATGCAGAGATTTATAATGAAAGAAAAGCATTGGGGAAATATCTTTTCCCAAAAGTGCGAAAGGCGATCGACGACGATTTTATAAACACGGTGTTTTCGTACATTCCAAATACCGCAGAAACAGCTTTTTATGGACTTATTGAGACGGCACAAGCTCATTTAAAAAAACAAGCACTAGACTCCTTAAAATTAAAAACCAACCCCACAGAGGCAGACCTAGAAAAGATACTAAACTGTAGCCCCCGAACGGAAAAAGTGATTCTGAAAGATGTAAAGCTTCGAACATTTATTACGGAGGACAGTAGCCGAGATGACTTGGTTGCCCATGTCTATGACGTTACTTATAAAACAGTAAAACCGACAGACAACCTGATTGTTATCGACGACAGCATCGTTCGTGGGACAACACTAAAGAAAAGTATCTTAAAAATTCTCGACAGATTGTCTCCAAAAAAGATCGTGGTGGTTTCAAGCGCACCACAAATTCGATATCCAGATTGCTATGGAATCGATATGGCGCGACTCGAAGACCTCATCGCTTTTCAGGCCATGCTTGTCTTGGTGAAAGAAAACGATAAAGAGGCGACGTTGGAAACGGTCTATGAGGCGGCTAAAGCGGAAATGAAAAAACCAGACGCTGAGGCAACAAATGTTGTCAATGCATTATACGAAGCATTTTCGACAGAACAGCTATCCAAAAAAATAGCGGAACTCGTTAAGGAAGACGGGATTCGGAGTGAAGTTGACGTGATTTTTCAAGATGTTGAGAAGCTGCACCAAGCGTGTCCTAAAAATTTGGGAGATTGGTATTTTACAGGTAATTATCCTACGCCAGGCGGCAATCGTGTTGCAAATCAGGCGTTTATCAATTTTATGGAAGGCAACAAGCAACGTGCATATTAGAAAAAAGATTTAAATTTTTTCTAGAAAACCGTTCTGGTTTCCAAAAAAGATGTATTTTAGCAAAGCCATAACATAAGTAGGTTAAGTTCATGGTAAGATTTGGGGCAAAAAAGGAGGAGTCTTTCCTCCTTTTTTATTTTATATATATTTGGGAGCGTTTAGATCTTTTTTTCGCCAACAATAAATTTTTTGAAAAACCTTTCGTTTAAAAAAAATAGTATACTTTAGCAAAGCCATAACATAAGTAGGTTAAGTTCATGGTAAGATTTGGGGCAAAAAAGGAGGAGTCTTTCCTCCTTTTTTATTTTACAAAAAAAAGGAGCGAAAAGCTCCTTTGTTATTTTACCAACATCGGTTTGGATTATTTACTTGGCTTCCTCAAAATGGTTTGCAACCACTCCCCAATCAATGACGTTAAAAAAAGCGCCTATATAGTCGGGTCTGCGGTTTTGGTAGTTGAGATAATAGGCGTGTTCCCAAACATCAAGGCCTAGGATCGGCACCCCATCACACGCAACACTAGGCATAAGAGGGTTGTCCTGATTCGCGGTTGAGCAAACCTCTAAACGCCCACCCTTATGAACACACAACCAAGCCCATCCGGAGCCAAATTGTGTAGCGGCAGCGGCACTAAAAGCAGTTTTAAACTCATCAAAGGAACCAAACGAATTGTGAATCGCGTCTGCTAAATCACCTGAAAGAGCCTTTGGGCTGGGGCTCATCACGTTCCAAAACAGACAATGATTATAAAATCCACCACCATTGTTACGAACAGCGCCATTGCTCATATCTAGGTTTTGAAGGATATCCTCAATAGACTGTCCTTCAAGAGGTGTGCCAGTAATAGCTGCATTGAGTTTGGCAGTATAGCCAGCGTGATGCTTGGTGTGGTGAATCTCCATGGTTCGTGCATCGATGTGTGGTTCCAAGGAGTCATACGAATATGAAAGTTTAGGAAGTTCGAAAGACATAATTTTTTATTTGTGATGAACGGCAAATTTATGTAATATTAAGCAATTGACAAGATGGCCAAAATCCGTTGAAACAAAAACCGAACTCATCTTTTCTTATTTACGACGCCTCTGCAGGCTCAGGAAAGACCTATGCCCTTGTGCGATATTATTTATTGACGGTTTTAAAGACAGACAATCCAGAAAAATACCAGTCAATTTTAGCTATAACATTCACAAACAAAGCGGCGCAAGAAATGAAGACGCGCGTTTTGACGCAGTTGAAAGAATTTTCGTCAGCACAGATTCTACTTGAGCCAACAGAACTTTTTTTAGAAATTGTTGCGTTATGTGGGACAACAAAGCAAACGATACAACAACGCGCGACGAAAACCCTATCCCACCTTCTTCAGCATTACGGTCACTTTTCGATTACGACCATTGACAGTTTGACCCATCAAATCGTGCGCACATTTTCTAGAGACTTGGGGCTGAGCACCACCTTTGAATTGATGCTGGAAACAGACCAATTTCTAGAACAAGCCGTAGATTTTTTAATAGAACAAACAGGAGAAAATAAGCAACAAACAAAAATCCTGACCGATTTTGTGATTCAAAAGGCCAAAGACAACCGATCGTGGGACATTGCTTATTATCTAAACAATATCGCATCGTTGGTTTATAATGAAAACCATTATGAGCAGCTTCGTAAAACGAGCAACAAAACGTGGACAGACTTTCTGCAGTTACAAAAACAAATTCAAACCCATAAAGCAAATGCGATTGAAGCCATTAACAACCAATCAAAATCTTTATATGACAAGATCATCGGCTTAAACATTGATGAGGCATCGTTTTCCCACAGAGAACTTCTCAATCAATTGGAGAAAGGACAGTCTGAAAACCCAAACTCGATTCCAAGCAATCGATTGCTGAGCCAAAATAAAAACCAACAACTGTTAAAAAAATCTGCTAGTCAGCACGAACAAGACGCCCTGAGTCGTTTGCAAAGCGACATCGATGAATGGATTGATAAGGTTGCTCATCAACAAAAGAAACAAACCCTTCTGAACCTTATCGAAAAACAGCGCGTTCCATTTTCTACTCTTCATGCGATTTATCAAACCACACAAGAGCTACAAGAGAAGCAAGACAGAAGACTGCTAAGGGGTTTTAATCCCTTGATTTTTGAAACCATAAACGGGATGCCAACGCCATTTATTTACGAACGCCTTGGTGTCAAGTACACAAACTTTTATATTGACGAGTTTCAGGACACTTCGGTTTTACAATGGAAAAATCTCATTCCACTATTGGAAAATGCCACGGCAACTACAGACAGCACGATACTTTTGGTTGGGGATGCCAAACAATCGATATATCGTTGGCGCGGAGGTTACCCCGAGCAGTTTATGCAACTCACCAAAGGAGATACGCCTTTTTCCATTTCTCCAGAAGTCATTAAATTACCGAGAAACTATAGAAGCCAAGATACAATTGTAACGATAAACAATGCTTTTTTCAAACAGGCAGCGACAAAATTAACAAGGCCAGACTCTCAAAACTTATTTATAGATGGAGCGAATCAGGAAACCAACGACAAACCAGGAGGGGCAGTGACTTTTACATTTATTGAGGGAAACACACTGGACGAGCGCAAACCAAATTATCTCGAAGCCCTACACCAACAAATTATCGACTGTGAAAGCCGTGACTACAAGCGCAACGAAATTTGTGTTTTGGTACGCACACGCAATCAAGGGGTTTTGGTTACCGAATATTTAGCTCAGCAAAAGATCGATGTGATCTCTGCAGAAACGCTACTCCTTTCCCAAAGCACAACGGTCAATGTATTGTTGAGCTGGATCCAACTGCGATCCAATCCAACGGATGAAGTATCTCGGAAAGGGATTTTAGATTATTTTCGGACTGACCAAAAAGACTTTTATGATTGGGATCGATCAGGACTAAAAAAACCGATCAATGATTTCGTCGATCAGATCAACAACGATAAACACGCGTTTTCTTTTGAACGATTCACTAAAGCGAATCTCTATGAAGCGGTAGAATACACAATCGACGCTTTTGGAATGACAGCAAACCTTTGCCCATACCTTTCAGGGTTTTTAGAGGAAATCATAGAACACACAAAGAGTAAAGCCAGTAGCGACAATGAGTTTTTATCACACTGGGAAGAAGTGAAAGGCCGTCGCTCGATCCGGTTAACTTCAAAAAACAACGCGGTTGAAGTGATGACTATTCACAAAGCCAAAGGCCTTGAGTTTCCAATAGTGATTTTTCCTTTTGCCGAAACAAAAATTTACTCTGCCCAGCCTTCAACACATTGGCTCGATGTATCACAGAGTGAATTTGCAGGCTTTTCTTCTTTGCTGGTCGGATTGAACAAAGACTTTTCAGAAACCAGTGATGAAAATCAAGCGATCTATGAGGCAGCTAGAGAAACCCAAGCGTTAGATGCGCTCAACACCCTTTATGTTGCCATGACTCGATCCGAAAAGGAGTTGCATATCGTTAGCTACGACCCGAAAAAATTATCGAATACGTATGCAGATTTATTTGTAGAGTTTGTCAACACAAACGATTTACCACAGTGTGGCGATCATCAATACATAAGCGGTGACCTTTCCATAAACAAAGCCAGTTCACTCCCAGATCAACTTACAAAAACAGCAAAATGGATTGTAAACCCGAACGTTGATGCCACATTTCGAAAAAGCAATCCGTTTGGAAGCCAAGACAAAAACAACGCGGTTGATTTTGGCTATTTGTTCCATGAAATCATGGCTCGTATTTATGTAAAAACAGATGTTGAAGAGGCGGTACAATTTGCTCATGGTCAAGGGCATATAGGAATAGACCAGCTCGATCAGCTTCAAAATGTAATTGACGAACTTGTTCACCACACAGAAATGGAGAACTTTTTTAACCCCAATAACGCCCAATACAACGAAAGAACCCTTTTACGCCCTAACGGCTCGCCATTGCGACCAGATTGCTTTGTAGTGCTTCCAAATAAAGCGGTTGCTATCCTAGATTATAAGACGGGAAAGCCCAGACCAGAACACAAAGACCAACTCCTCGAATACGCTTCTTTTTTTGAGAAATTAGGGTATCAAATTACCCAGAAAACGATAGTTTATGTTGACCAAAAAGTCTCATTGCAACATATTTACTAATTTTGCAGCGAAACTAATCAATGAGAAGAATGAAAAAGCGCATATTATTTACTCTAATCTTGGGAGCTCAAGCCTTGATCTTGCAAGCACAAACAGCTGTTAACCCTTGGCAAATCACACTTGGGGCAAACGCAGTTGAGTTTTATGAAAGAGGCGGGATACAATATCAAACAGGTAATGACGGAATCCAATTTGACAATAAAATCAATTATTCAAAATACTTATCCTACTTAGAGATATCTCGACATCTTGGAAAGGGAATTTCATTTCATGTTGGAGGCACTCTTAACCAAGTTGATCGAATTACATCAAACCCATCTGAGAACCCAGACTTATATTTTAGTCTTGGTGGTGGGGTTACGCTTTCATCGACGTCCTTTTTGGACACAGGAAATTTAAACCCCACCCTAAGTCTAGGAGCGGGATATACGAATACCAATGACTATGATCATATGACCACGAACTTAGGCGTTGGGCTGACTTATATGTTTGATCAAAGTTTTGGACTCACACTGAAAGCAAACCGAAAAGTATTTTCACGGGAAGCCAGTGACTTGTTTGGCAAACTGGAATCCAGTGGCGATTATGTGAATCAATTTTTGTTTGGGTTTAGCTATGCATTTGGCAATGGAGATACAGATCGAGACGGCGTTAAAGATGACGAAGATGTATGTGTAAACACCCCCGGCCTACCAGAGCTCAACGGTTGTCCAGATGATGATGGAGATGGGGTTCGCAATAGCGAAGATGACTGTCCAAACGTTCCAGGCTTAGCAGCTTTGGCAGGTTGTCCAGACATGGATGGCGATACGGTTGCTGACAAATACGACTCCTGTCCAGAAACTCCAGGAATACCAGCTTTGGATGGTTGTCCTGATGCAGATGAAGACGGCGTTGCTGATAATGATGATAACTGCCCAGAGGAATTTGGTCCTGTCGAAAACAACGGTTGCCCACGGTCAGACCGAGATGGCGACGGGGTCTTTGACAAAGACGATAACTGTCCTGATGTTCCAGGTACCGCCACAAACGTAGGTTGCCCAGAGTATCCAATTGAAGGTCTCGAGGAATTGTCCGTCAAGTTTGGATCAGATTCATTTGAGATTGATGCCACTTTTGAAGAGCAACTAGCCGAAGCATTGCGTATAATTGAAGCGAACAGTACGGCAAAAATCATAATCGAGGGGCATGCGGACTCTACAGGAAGCGACCAGATTAATCTTCCACTTTCAGAACTCAGAGCGAGTCAAGTTTTAGATTATCTTATTCAAGCGGGAATCAGCCCAGATCGGCTAAGCATTGTCGGTTACGGCTCGTCTCAACCACTAGGGGACAACAACACAGCTGATGGACGTGCGCAAAACCGCAGAGTAGATTTTGCAGTAGAGTAGTAGAAACTATAAACTAAACAACATAAAAAACGCAGTGAAAACTCACTGCGTTTTTTTATTTTTATGCTACCATGAACAATAGCTTTCTTTATGAAGTAGTGAGTTCTCTTTCCAACCCCAACTGGGAGGAACTGTGCTTTATTGTGCCCAACAAGCGATCAGCCCTACATTTAACCCAAGCGATTAGCGCTCAGCTTGAGAGTCCAACGATCGCTCCTGAAATTATAGATGTTGATTCATTCATTCGCAACCTCTCTAGACTTGAGTCCCCACCAAAAACAGAACAATTGTTTGTGTTATATAACAGCTATTGTCAAGTTGTTGACAGCGAAGAAAGGGACGACTTTATGACCTTTTTAGGGTGGGGTGACACCTTGCTGGGCGACTTAGACGCAATAGACAGGAACCTTTTACAACGCAAAGAAGTGTTTGGCCTGCTAGCAGGAATGCAAGAGATTAAAGCATGGGGTTCAGATGATAACGCTTTTGTAAGACGTTATCTGGGATTTTGGAAAGCATTGCCAAAAATGTATGACTTCTTTTCCTCTGCTCTTTTAGAAAAAGGCCATGGAACAACAGGAATGCTTTGTTGTGAAGCGGTACGCAATTTGGAGGTTTTTTTAGAAGCCCAACCAAAGACCACCTTTATCATTTGCGGGTTTAATGCACTAACAGAAAGCGAGTCGACTTTATTTCAATCTATTTTGGCGCAAAATCGAGGAAAAATTTACTGGGACGCAGACACCTATTTTTTGCAAAACCCAAAAGAACAATCTGGGCAATACCTAAGCAGTTACAAAAATTGGCCTTACTATGAAAACCAACCCTTTTTGGGAATTCACAGCACGTTTTTAAACCAGAAAGAGATTGAGGTTATCGAAACCTCAGGGCGGATTGCACAAGCAAAACAGGTGGGGAGTATCCTTAAGGACCTTTCGACAACAAATCTTCGCTGGGAACGCGTAGCGGTTGTTTTGCCCGACGAATCCCTGCTCAACCCCATTCTTCACGCCCTACCACCCGAGGTAAACAAACTCAACATCACCATGGGACAGCCCTTGCAACAGCAACCTATTGCTGTTTTGATCGAGGCTCTATTTGACTTGCACATGAACCAAACCACAAAAGGATTTTACTATAAATCAGTCGTGCAAATTTTGACCCATGAATCGGTTCGAACATACAGCGTAAAAAACGAACTTGATGCCCCAAAAGAGTTTGCCCAATCAATAATTTCTGGAAACAAACGGTTTTTGACTGCAAACTACCTCAAGAAAACAAACCTATTCAAAGACCTCGGTTTTCTGTTTTCCTCTTGGAACAATCCCATAGAGGCCGTTCAATCGATACGCACATTTCTTCAATTGTTGCTAACGACAGCAGACACGGATGACAACCAACAACTGGAGTCAATCCATTTGTATTTAGCGCTGTTTCATCAACTGGATATTCAGCTGCGGACACATCCTTTTATCAAACAAATCAGCGAATTGCGTGCGATATACAACGCACAAATCGGAACGCACAAATTGTCATACTCAGGCGAGCCACTAGAAGGGTTACAAATTATGGGAATGCTCGAAACACGATTGTTGGACTTTGATACGGTGATTCTCACACAAGCCAATGAGGGGATATTACCCGCAAAGTCTATCGATGATTCATGGATACCTTATGACATGAAAAAGCAGTTTGGGCTTCCAACCCGAGACGAGAAAAACGCCATTTTTTCATACCATTTTTATCGATTGATGTATCGCGCCAAAAAGGTTTATATACTGTATGATGGACAAGGCGATGGGCTTGGCGGAGGAGAGATGAGCCGTTTTGTTCGCCAATGGGCAACCTGGTTGCCAGAAAATCACAACATGCGATTTTTCAACCAAAACGCGACATTAAATACGGCGACCAGACAACGGCTTGAAATTCCCAAAACCCCCAGTCTTCTCAAGCGCTTGGAGGAAATGGCTCAGAAGGGACTGTCCGCGACTGCATTATCAAACTATATTGCCGATCCAATCCAATTTTACAACAACTATGTCCTTCGCATTTCGCAGACTGAAGAATTGGAGGAGTCGATTGCTTATCAGACTCTAGGAACGGTTATTCACAACACTCTGGAGGAGTTGTATTCACCCTATGTTGCGAAACAACTGACCGTCCAGAACATTGAAAAGATGCAAAACACCCATAAGCAAACCCTTCAGAAACACTTTGAAGATGAGTTAGGTAAATCGAGCCACACAACAGGCAAAAACCTATTGTTGTTTGCGGCAGCAGCGCATAGTATTAAACGTGTTTTAGAAGCTGATAAAAAAGGCATTTTGGAGGGATCAAGCATTGAGTTGTTGGGTCTCGAAGAATACCGCAAAGTTACACGCAACTATGCAGGTTTCGAACACCCCATTATATTTCATGGTGTTATTGACCGCATTGATCGCAAGGATGGGGTCTTGCGGATTTTGGATTATAAAACAGGCCAAACGAACACAAAAGAACTGCGTCCAAGTGAGGTGTCAGACTGCTTATCTGACTCTGTTTATGGCAAGTCGTTTCAGGTGTTGTTTTACAGCATGCTTTGGGCAGAAGAAGACCCAAACAGTCCGTTTTATGCAGGGGTAATTTCTGTAAAAAATATGAGTAGCGGAACGATGTTTCTTGAGTTGGGCACAGGCAGAACAAAACGCACCGAACTTGTAACAGAAGATCTTGAGAACTTTGAAAAAGAACTTGAAAAACTCGTGATCGAAATCTACACGCCAGGCATCGCTTTTACGGAGGCGAGCTAGTTGGAAGTTTTTCGAATAACACCAATCCCATAATAGAGATACGAAAACGATTGAAGGCCTAAAAACAGCCAAAGCACTGGCAATAGAGATGGTAGATTGTCCATTACTTGATCAAGGGCTTTGAGCTCCTCCTCGTTCAGATCGTTGATGGCAGGGTTATCCGCCAAAGCAGACTCAATGAGTGCGGGGTCAATACTCGCATACATCAACCAAAATACAAAAACCAAAACAGCAATAAGCCCAGCAAAAGCAGCATAAACGACTACCACATAAGACAAGACCTGATCAAAACTTCCCATGTCTACATTTGCGAGTAGCTTTTTTCGGGTTGACCATAACCAAAACGGCACCAGTCCAGCGAGAAGAGTTAAGAAAACCCCGCCGCTCATCAGATATTGGATCAGCTGAAAGGCCGATAGGGTTAAGGCAGCATAAAAGATAATGTTTTGCTTTTGACTAAATGACATAAAAACAATGTTTTAGAATCCTGTAAAAATAGAAAAAAGAGCTGGTTTTTGGTTGGAAACAAAACGCCAAATACAGTATCTTTGCCATATGGGAGTTGGAGGAGTCTTTTTAGCGAGTATTGCACTTTGTATCGGAGTGGCAATTGTAGCAGAAATTGTTGAGCGCATCAAATAAGTGTACCATTTATCTAGTGCAGACTGTCTTCACTTTAACAAGTGTTGGCAAAAAATGGATTTATCCACACACCGACTGACTCAATTAGAATTCACTACCAAACCCCGACACATCCTTTTAAAAGCGCTGAAACATCATGTTGAGATGTTTTTGTAACTTTAAACAAATCAAAAGTTATGGAACATATTTCACTATTCTTTCAAGTTGTTGTTGCGGTTTCTGTTCTGATTGTTTGGGTGTTTCGCTATCACAACGTGATTGCGGAGTTTGAGCAGTTTGGATTTTCGGATGTTTTTAGAAACTTTGTAGGCGCATCAAAAATTGCCATTTCAACGCTATTATTGACGGGGATTTGCTATGCAGACTTAACACCTTATGCAGCGATTGGCATGGCGGCATTTATGTTGGCGGCACAACTGTCTCATCTACGAGTCAAAAACCCGTTTTCACAACGCTTACCTTCTTTGGTGTTTTTGCTGATGTCGGTTTTTGTTGCGTTATTCCATTTTGGGGTGATTTAGGATGGATTATTTTTTAACCATTGTTCTGTTTACAAGCATTTCTTTTGTGGCATATGGAATAAACTCTTTTATTTCAAAGCGCATGAAAAAAGAGTTTAAAAGGTGGGGCTTAGAGAACAAACAAAAAACTATTGCTTGCTGTCAGCTCGTTGGTGGAGCCGGCTTGTTTTTTGGTCTAGAGTGGAACTCAATCCTGATTCTTTCTTCGTCTTTTTTGGGAGTGATGATGTTGGTGGCGATAGGAGTTCGAATCAAAGTAAAAGACGACATTTCAGACATTTTACCTGCATTTGCTTATTTGGTACTTAGTGCGATGATACTTTATGAAGCGACCGGATAGCCCCTAGACCCGATAACTATTGCATGTACTCAAGGGCATTTCAGTTTATATGTATCGCTGACTATTTAAAAGCTTAAGAGGCGGTAGAACCAAAAGAAAAGGATATGCCTATGGTTTAAATTTTGTTTGCCTTTGAAGATATACGGATAAGATTATTCCCTTTTTTATCTTTCATAGCTATATTCACATTTATTGTGTTGTTGGAACTAAAATTTTCAATTATTTCTCCTCTGATTTCGGCATTTGTGAAATCTACATAAGTCCATGTCATAGTTTCTTTACTCTGACTCCACTTTCCAACCCAAAAATTAGTGCCCCCATCACTTTTAAACTCCCATCTATTAAACTGTTTTAAATTTTGGTCATAGCGAATGATATGTTTGGACGTTTCGTTTTCATTAAAAACATTCATCTCAAGGTAATTGTTGGATAAAATTAAATTTGATTCAGAAACTCCTCGAGTTTCAAAACTTTCTGTTACCCAAACAGACTCTTCAAAGAGAACAACACTTTTCCAATCACCTTCCCATTTTGATAATACATCAAACACCTCATTTTTAGATAAATTTTGTGCACATAAATAGGATGTAAAGAAAAGGGGGCATACAATAAATAAGAACATATAATTTTTCATTCTTGAAAGATATAAAATATGGTATAATATAAAAATTATTGAACTAAAACAAAAGGATATGCCTATCGTTTACTTTGAGCAAGCCCCTTTTGAAAAAGCGCTTACACCACCATAATTGGTAGCTGTACAAGGATTTGAATACGTTAAACCGTCACACCCACAAACAGGGTCATATTCTTTTGTACAAGCAGTGTTTACCTTTATATTATCGGGATTAACGCAATTTTCATTAGCATCACCTTTTTTGAAATAATAGGTGATTTCATCATCTGCAATTAAAGGATCATCAATAAATGTGAGCGTAACTTCATTATCATTAAAGTTAACAACATATTCTTTATTACTATCAGTCAGAGTTAAAACCCCGTCAATTAGCATATATTCTTCGGGTTTATTTGGGGATGAAATGTAAACGCCATCATAATTATTCCCTTTACTAACGATACGATTTTTACTAGGAAAAAACCACAATTGATTAACGCTGAAATCATAATCTTCGAAAAAACACTCACAGCTAACGTTTTGAAGGATATATTGCCCGCTTAACTCATCTGTGTTATTTGTAGTGTTATCTTTTGGACACATTTGAACAATAAACAAAATTGAAAAGAGAAAGTGTTTCATATTCTAAACCTAACAAAATCTATACCAAAAAGCGAGTAACAATTATAGTTTAAAAAATGAATAAGATATGCCTATAGTTTAGTTACAGTCAGAATTTAATCTAAACAAACTATATTGTGGCGTTTCAAAATATGCCTCCCCACCATCACATTTAAATATAATTGGAGTTACTAATTCATTGCCAAAATTCAAATCAACTGTTAGGCTATCATTTTTAAATGTGTAATTAAGAACACTCGGGAGATGATTTCCATCACCTGCTTCGAATGAATTGTATAATGAATTACAGTCATCTTCAACACAGTAATACGTGTAACGCAACCCATCTTCATAGAGATACATTGTGTTTCCTTCAGGAACAGTTCCCTCTATGAGCCATTTGCCTTCAATTGAATAAGTGGGTTCTATTAAAAGTTCCTCTCCATCAACACAACCAAATAAAAGCGGAATTAGTAATAATATAAAATTTTTCATTTTCAAATATAATAAACGGCTTAGAGGTAGTAGAACTTAAAGAAGAAGATATGCCTATGGTTTAAATTATATAATATAATATCATAAAGTAATGTAATACAGAGCCTGTTAATACAAATAGATGCCAAATAGAGTGAAAATATTTTATACGACTAAAAGCATAGAATATAGCTCCGAAGGTATAAGATACCCCGCCAAGTATCAGTAATAATTCGGCATTAGAATCAATCAATCTAAATAGAGAGTTTATATCAAAAATTATTAGCCAACCCATAGCTAAGTATAAAAAAAGAGAGATAAATTCATACTTGCCTGTAAAAAACAATTTCTTTATTGTTCCTATGATAGATAAAATTAGCACAGTTATAAATATTCCAATACCTGAGTAATCATACAGTGTTATTAGGCAAACAGGTGCATATGAACCTAAAATTAGGTAATATATACTCATATGGTCAAGTACCTTAAATCTCTTTTTGAGCTCAGAGTTTAAAATAAAATGATATAAAGTTGAAGTTGAATATACAGCCAACAAACCAAAAGAAAATAAAATAATTGAGAAAGTACTAAGGGCTGTTATTTCATTATCAAAATAGAATAGAAAAGGGATTCCTGTTAAAGACATTATAACTCCTGAAAAATGCGTTAACACATTCCAAAACTCTTCATTTTTATAATTTCTAAGACTAATAGCTTGCAAGACATAAATCTACAATAATTAAACCTATTTAAGAGGTTTAGAAGTAGCCGAACTTAAGGAAAGTGATATGCCTATGGTTTAGGCTCTTCTTTTTTATCATAAATGGCTACTGTCGAAATAAACATAAATATCAAACACATTACAATTATATCTTCTGCCTTATTGACTATCCCATAAATCAACCCTGCTAATTGAACTATGACTCCAAATACTGCAATCTTCAGCTTCATTTTTTCTTCTTAAGTACATTACTCCAATCATTCCAACTCATAACGACACCTCCAAAAATAAATCCTAAACCAATTAACAACTCATTATTAGTTAACTCATAAACTCCCCATCCAATAGCGCCAATAGAAACAACTATAGAGGCTATAACCAACAGTTTTGCATATTTTACATTATTATTCATTTATTCTTTTGTTTATACTAATACTAAAGATAATAAATCCAAAGTTTTCCTAAATCGTAATCATCCTTTTTCCTTAAATTAGTATCACTAAAAACAATACGATGAAAAAAATATTATTTGCTTTAATTTTCCCATTTCTTGCTTTTTCACAACAAAATCCAAATAATGATAGGTTTGTTTATGAACTTAGATTTGAAATAAGCGAAAGCTCGTCAGTGGCAGATGCCCAAAAGCAGCTTTTTACTTTTGTAGACGGTTTTAAACAGAGTGAATACGCAACAAATGTAATAGTTTTACAACATCATACAGGAGATAGGATGGATTTTAAAATATTGGCTTTCTCAGATACGTGGGACAATCTTAATAAAATGCAGGTGGACGCAGAAACTTATTTTTCAGAAAACGACCCAACAATGTTTACAGAGCCTTGGAAAATTGTTCACACAGGGGATAGTATCTATGCTGTTAGAAACAATCTTGAAGAAGGATGGATTAGTAGGTAAATCACTAAAAACAATACGATGAATCCTTTAGAAAATGAATTTCCATTAGAGAGCATTAATGAAATTATCATTGATAATGGAATAGTAAATATTATTTACAATGACGGAAATAAACACATCGTTAATTCAAATAAAGTAAGGTTTATCAAGAATTACAAAAACCCAAATGATAAGCCGATTATTGACCACTGCGAATAATTTGAATAAATCAAATAATGAAATGGTTAAATCTCAATTAACTTGAAGTAAGTAACAATATATTTATTGTCAACTATTTGTCCTTGTATTTTAGTGTCTCTAATAGCGTTACAAAAACCATCATCCGAGTGTGCATCTCCGTAATCGTCAATATCAGTTCCTTCAACATAATATTTAGCCCCATCTATATTTACAGCTAATTCACATTTGAAACCATCCATATCAAACATACATATACCACAAGATGCTTTTGCTTCGATTAATTGAATATTTGGGTCAAATTGCAATTCTTTTTTTGACGCGCCCTGACTGTATAACGAAAGAGGAACTATAAATATTAGTAAAAGTAAACTCTTCATAACGCTAATATAAATAATCCAAAAAGCCCACACAATCTGTTGAACATACGCCTATGGTTTTATTTATTAAATTAGTGTCATGAAAAACAATACGATGAAAAAACTATTACTATTATTTATTATTGTTGGTTGCTCAACACCAACATCTACACCTACAGTTATCGGCTATGAAAATGATAACGGTACTACTTTAGAAATCACAAGCGGAAATGTAAGCTCAACAGAAGTTGTAAAAGCATACTTTGACGCATATAATGCTAAAGACTTACAAGCTGTATACAATTTAGAACACGAGGATGTTGTTCTTTATGCACCAAGTGGAATGATGGTCGAAGGGCCCAAACAACATTTGGAGTTAGGGGAACAGTTTCTTGAAGCAAACCCTATTGCAAATTGGGAAATAGTTTGGTCTATGTCAGCGGATGTAAAGTATGACGATAAGCCAAGCGAAAACTGGGTTACTTCGGGTTTATTGGTTACATATGGAAAAGACGAAGAGTCAACATCATCAGTTAGTCGAGTAGTTGATCTAATGATTGCTGACGGAAAAGTTAAAAAAGGATATGTCTATCAGCGAGAACTTTCAGACTCTGAAAAATCTACCACAGAGCAATAAAATTAATGCCACTTAAAACAATAATATATGTCAAGCAAGTTTTTTGGAAATAGATTACAAAAAAATTCACCTGATAAAAAAGGTGAGAAAAGTAAAATGACCAACAAAAACAATAAACAAAAATCTTCTGGAGTTCGAAAAGTAGGAAGGGGTAGCTAAGCGTTATCTAACCTACAAATTTGATCAGGTTAATAAAGTGTATGCTTACACAACATTCTAATATCATGTTGGGTTGAAAAGTGTAATATATGTACCATAGAACATCCCAAAAGATTATTTTTGTGCCAATTACTTTGACTCAGGTCCTATAGCTCAGTTGGTTAGAGTAGCTGACTCATAATCAGTTGGTCCCTGGTTCGAGCCCAGGTGGGACCACCAACAGAAACCCTAACTACTTGTAAAAGAGTAAGTTAGGGTTCTTTTTTTGTCCTTTCAAAATGAGTGTACCCGACCAGTTTTCTTTGACCCCAAACCGAGTTGCCTCAACCTCTTTAAACCCAGCTTTCCGAAATAGCTCAATCCAATGTTTCTCAGAAAAAAGGTGCATGATGGAGACCCCACAGTCTTCGGGCCACGAATGAGAAACCGTGTTTTCTTTATAAAAGTCCAAGCCCAAGATCAACACTCCTCCTTTGGTCAACCAGGAGTTGTATACATTTTGCAGAAAAGCAAAAGGGTCTTTGAGGTAATACGCCACTTCAATGGAGTGAACGATATCCACAGGAGAACTTGGTATCCAGGTGTCGAGATCAGCGCAGGTGTAGTGGTTTTTTGAATTGTAGGTTTTTGCTTTGTCAATCATTTGTTGCGCACCATCTACGCCACCCGCAGACACACATTGCGGGTGTTTGGCAACTTGCCTGACAACCCAGCCGTTACCACAACCCGCATCTAGAAAGGAAAACGGGTTTTGGTTATTTATAACCATGCCCAGCATGTGGTCAACAGCTTGCTGATGACCCTTTGCCATCCCTTCGTCAAGACCACGCTCTGCCCATTCTCCAAATACAACCGTTGGTGTGCGTTTCTTCTCCAAAAGGAATCTGCCTTAAACCGTACAACTCATATCTTCCCCACAGCACAAAGGAGACTTTATCATTCCTTCACAACTTGGACACTGAGAGACTTGAACTTCTGCACCGTCGTCGGTGGTTATACTTCCGTTCTCAAGAGGGGTATCGCATTTTGCACAACTGGCATTAACTGCCATATCACATTGATTACAAGTATATGTTGCCATATTAAAATCTGTTTTTGTAAAGATATTGTTTTTATCTAATCAAACTAAAGTGACCAGTATATATGCGTCCATCTTCAAGCTCCAGCCTAAACCAGTAGTCATCAGCTGGAAGGGGCTGCCCTTGGTAGGACCCATCCCAAGCTTCATCAGGTCCAGAGATTTGAGCTAAGAATCGACCATATCGATCATAAATATACACATTAGAGAGGCTGTTAAAGGTTGTTTTTAACCCCAGTACTTGCCAGGTGTCATTTATCCCATCGTTGTTTGGAGAAAAATATTTGTAATATCCTACAACACCTACTTGCAAATTAGAAACTCCACAACCGATCTTATCTCTAACGCTTATCGTTCGCATGCCTGGTCTAACCTGCGTAAAATAGGGCTCGTTTTGAAAGCTACTGTTATCGAGTGAATATTCGTAGTCCCCAACCCCAAGGTTATCAACAAGAATTTCAACTGTGTTTTCTGTACTCGAAAAACCACCGATGACGATATCTTTTTCATTGAGCTTGGCCAGTTCTGATGTGAAGATTTCAATACTTTTTGAAGTTGAACAGCCAAGAACCCCCAAACCAGTTGCTGTAAGAGTGTACTTACCTCCCTTGGAAACGTTTATAGATGGGGTTGTCCCTACCACAGTCACTGTGTTACCCTCATCAACATGCTCCCATGTAAAGGAATAGTCATCGCCGGGGTTACGGATTCCAATATCAACAGAACCCTCATTTAAGCAGAGAACAGCTTGCTGATCCAAATCAAAAGAAGGGTTTTCAATCACCTCAAAATCGATAAAGCCCTCACTGACACATCTATTGTTGATGGTACTTATTAGCTCCACACGTATAGATGTCGAGCTGGTTGTAAAAAGGGGAGGTAACGGACTTGGTAATGCGTTTCCGTTGAAATCATAGAAGGCAAACACGATATCTGTTTGTCCATCTAAAATAGCTGTTTCAATAGATTCCGTATTAAAAGTAGCATTATCATCTATAATCCCATCAGAGTCATCACATAATTTCAAAGCTGGAACAGGGTTAAAGTTTGGGGTGTCATCAACGACAAACACAATTTCTGTTTCTTCATAACAGGAAGGGGTATTGCTTGAGGGGTTGTTTTCAACACGTGCAATGATCGTTTGATTAGAGGAATTATAAGGGTTTGGAAGCATCCCAGTAAATAGCAGATTATAATCTTTATCAAAATAGGAAACACCGATATTGGTTTGTCCTTGAGTGAGTTCTTGATAAACCCTTGAGGTGTCAAACACATAGAATTCGTCGTCATCATCATCACATTCCCGAAAAGGAGCAACCGAATAAGCAGTAGGGAGACGTTCGATATGTAAATTGGCGACTTTTTTCAGACCAACACAATTAATCGTGTTTAGCTCTACAACTTCAACATTCGCCCAAATTTCATCAACCCAGTTTGTCCCAATTTGTTTGGGGTTTGGGTTTTCATAAGCAACAGTCTGATCGATTTCATTTATTTTTCGGGCAGCGTAATCTAGCGTCGGGTAGTATTGAATCACAACTCCAGACTCTTGAAATAAAGGGTGCTCACGAAGAAGTTCGTTTGTGAGAGAATCAAATATAGTAGGGGGGAATAGGGTTTTACCATCTTGTATAGATGATGGAGTAAGTTCACAAGCATTAAAATTAAGCATAAAACCTTCTTTGATTTGACTCACAGCTACGTTGATATTTATTTCTGCATTGCGAACACAACTTCCGCCGGGTGCATAAACACCCTCAGGCAAAACACTGTTGATTTGTACAAAAATGGTGCATTTCAAAATGGGTTTTCCATCAATGTCAGTATTGTAATATGCAGTCGGGTCACTAATTCTACTATCGGCTGATCGTGTTGACTCTGTGAAATAAGAAAATTCTTCATTGGCAAAGTTTGTGGAGATTGTGCTCTCAAAACCACGAAGGTTGGTCAAAACAACCCCATTTGAATTTCCATCTGTTTCGTCGCATTGTTCAAAAGTGATCACTGGCTGATCGATTACTGGCAAAGGGGTTAGCACAAGATCGAAGGAGTTGGTAGCATTCAAACAGGACAGTAAGTCAAGGTGTCGATTACACGCACATATATGGTTTTTTGTCGATTGTCTGTTGTGGGCATCGTGTATGAGTCAATGCCATTTACAGACGGGTCTTCAGCATCGGAAAGAGAGGTATG
>Ga0233438_10000351_pt1 | contig 61343 bp, 59 predicted proteins | sample SI_123_September_FD_182720 | JGI IMG/M metagenome (GOLD analysis project Ga0233438, IMG submission 182720) | Seawater microbial communities from Saanich Inlet, British Columbia, Canada - SI_123_September2016_10_MG | ecosystem: Environmental > Aquatic > Marine > Inlet | place: Canada: British...
ACCAGTTTCAAAGACTTGGCTCCGCCTGCTGGGCTCGAACCAGCGACCCAATGATTAACAGTCATTTGCTCTACCAACTGAGCTAAGGCGGAATCGTTAAGCGTCTTTGTGGCGCGCATTTTAGGCACCTCTCACAAAGGAGTCAACAGTTTCCGCGATTGATCTGCTCTCGTTTTTCATGGGGCTGCTATTCGTCCATTAGGCGCTTGCAGGCAAAGCTAAACAGTCTAAACTGCGTCTATTGATATTTACTGATCTAGTTCAAATTTTGGTTATAAAAATCTGACGCAAGTAACGCACTGAACCGGTGTTAGTTGACTGCCAATGACTACTTTATAATCAGATTTATCTCAGGATATAGGCAAGATATGGCTGTTTTATGACGATTTCAGGGCAGAAATACCTCATGCGGACACATTTCCAATCTCCAAGTAATCTCGCTCTGGTCGTTATACTGATGGCTGCTTTTGGCAGCCCCGCGCTGGCCGAAAATTTCACCGCTGATCAAGTGCCGCCAGTGAGCCAAGAGCCCTCAGCTTATAAAGAGCCCTTAGCGGGTAGTGAGCCCTCAGCTTATAAAGAGCCTTCAGCGGATAGAGAGCCCTCAGCGCATAAACAACCCCCAGCCACTAAAAACATCTCGACCCCATCAGCACAGCGCACAGAGAAAGCCCTCAGGGACCAGATTAGAATCAACAATCAATTCCAACCCCTGTTCAAAATAGTTACCGACGAGCTCGCCAACAATCAGGCCCTACACCTTGCTAATCCAGCGGTCTACGCCAAGTTTATTAACACCAAAGTCAAGCCCATGTGGGATGTGGCTTCAACCACCAGCGCTCTAATAGGCAAGGAGCGCTTTCATGCTCTTGCCTTTCCCCAGCAGCGAGCCCTAGTGCGGGCTGTAGACAAAACGCTGGTGCGCTATGCTTTTGAGGGGCTTGAACATTATTCCGGTCAGCGCTTTGAGGTGGTGGATACAGTGATCAGCAAGCAGGGTAATCTGGGATGGGTGCAGGTTGAGATGCAATCCCCGATAATTCCTGATCTTAATCTGGATCTCCTTATAAAACGTACCGACTCAGGTAGTTGGAAGGCCGTAGACTTGCGTTTCAAAGGCATAACCTATGTGGCTGTTAAAAAACACCAGTACCGTGAAATCATTGAAGAGCAGGGTATTCAGGCATTGATCGATACCTTAATCAAAAAGAATGATGAGTTCTTTTCTCGTATTTGCGCTCAGGTTGCTCCTGAGCAGAAGGTCAAACCACCTTGCTAAGTTCAACTAAAATATCTGCTGTCAGACCATTTAAAGTAGTAAGTAACTACTCACCTGCTGGTGATCAGCCTACAGCGATTGCCGAGCTTGTGTCGGGCCTGAATAATGGTTTGGCTGGCCAGACGCTGCTTGGGGTGACAGGTTCAGGTAAGACTTTTACGGTGGCCAAGGTCATCGAAACGGTTCAGCGGCCAACAATTGTGCTGGCCCACAACAAGACTTTGGCGGCCCAGCTGTATGGCGAATTTAAGGGGTTCTTCCCGAATAATGCCGTTGAGTATTTTGTCTCATATTACGACTACTATCAGCCAGAAGCCTATGTTCCGTCTTCTGATACTTTTATCGAAAAAGATTCATCGGTTAATTCCCATATCGAACAGATGCGTCTTTCGGCTACTAAGGCGCTGATGGAACGCCAGGACGTTATTGTGGTAGCGACTGTATCTTCTATTTATGGTCTTGGTGATCCAAGTTCCTATCTAAAGATGGTGCTGCATCTATCCCGCGGTGAGCAGATCGATCAGCGAGATATATTGCGGCGCTTAGCGGAGCTGCAGTATAAGCGCAACGATGTAGACTTTGACCGCTCCTCCTACCGAGTGCGCGGTGACGTGATCGATGTTTACCCGGCAGATTCGGATTACGAAGCCCTGCGCATAGAGCTTTTTGATGAAGAGATCGAAAATCTGACCCTCTTTGACCCGCTGACTGGTGAGGTTTTGCGCAAGATTCCTCGCTTTACCATTTATCCTAAATCCCATTATGTCACTCCCAGGGACAAGGTGCTTGAGGCGGCAGACAAGATCCAAGAAGAGCTGGTTGTCAGGCTAGAACAACTGCGCTCAGCAGATAAACTTGTAGAGGCGCAACGACTCGGTGAGAGAGTGCGCTATGACACCGAGATGATGCGAGAACTTGGCTATTGCAATGGTATCGAGAACTACTCCCGTTATCTCTCTGGCCGCGCGCCAGGCGAGCCGCCGCCGACTTTATTTGATTATTTACCTGACAATGCGCTGATGGTAATCGATGAATCCCATGTCTCGGTTCCGCAGCTCGGTGCTATGTACAAAGGTGACCGCTCTCGTAAAGAGACCCTAGTTGAATATGGTTTTAGGTTGCCCTCGGCGCTTGATAACAGACCCATGCGTTTCGATGAGTGGGAAGCAGTAGCACCGCAGATGATTTTTGTTTCTGCCACACCAAGCCGCTACGAGGCGGCTAATGCAGGGCAGATTGTTGAGCAGGTGGTGCGACCCACGGGCCTTTTGGACCCTGTGCTAGAGATTCGCCCTGCACTGACTCAGGTGGACGACGTACTGTCAGAAATTCGTACCAGGGCGGCCAAGAACGAGCGCATCCTCATCACTGTTTTAACCAAACGTATGGCGGAGGATTTAACCGAATATCTCGACGAGCATGGAGTGCGCGTACGTTACCTGCATTCTGATGTTGATACGGTTGAGCGTGTTGAAATTATTCGCGACCTGCGTCTAGGAGAGTTTGATGTGCTGGTGGGCATAAATCTGCTTAGAGAGGGGTTAGATATGCCAGAAGTTTCACTTGTGGCTATTTTTGATGCCGATAAAGAGGGGTTTTTGCGCTCTGAACAGTCTCTGATTCAGACCATCGGAAGGGCGGCAAGAAACCTAGAGGGCAAGGCAGTTCTCTACGCAGATAAAATTACCGGATCCATGCAGAGAGCTATGGACGAGACCGAACGACGTCGTGAGGTGCAGATTGCTCATAATAAAAAGCACGGTATAACGCCTAAAAGTATTGTCAAAGGTATCGCCGATATTATGGAGGGCGCCTATGCTGCGACTGGAAAGAACAAGCGTGATCGCAAGGTGGCAGAGGGCGGCAACGACTACAACCTCAGTGCTGTGGATTCTATTCAGAATATAGCTAAAGAAATTAAGAGGCTGGAAGATAAGATGTACCAGCACGCACGCAACCTAGAGTTTGAGGAGGCAGCGCAGGTGCGCGACCAACTTGGCAAGCTGAGAGAAAAAAGCCTAGCGTCTTAGACTAGTTCTTTTGTACTAGCCGTTCAGTGCTATTTTCAATAGGGTCCAGATTGCATACTATTAATTTGCACTTCAGGAAGAAATGCATCTAGGAAGGTCATTTCAGGGACGAAGCGTTAATAGGGATATTAACGGTCAGTGGACACTGAGCCTTCCTTCGATTTCTATCCCCGCTCACGTTACCTCCCGCCCCGCTCACGTCACCTCCCGCCCTGCTCACGTCACCTCCCGCCCCTTTATCTGAAAAAGACCTGTTCAAGATTTTGTGCGAGGTTCGCTCGACCGCGGAGGCTTGAAAACTGCTGCTATACTGAAAAGGCAACTGTGTAGCGTTTAGGGATTAGATTGCGAATTACGATTTTCGGGAGTGGGTACGTAGGTCTGGTGACAGGTGCCTGCTTTGCTAATGTGGGTAATCAGGTTATCTGTGTGGACATAGATCAAGATAAGGTTGACGTCTTGATGCAGGGCCAGATTCCAATTTATGAGCCAGGCCTTGAGAGCTACATCACTCAGGCTCTCGACGATGGCTCGCTGCAGTTTACTACCGATGCCGCCAAGGCAGTCAAGCATGCTGAAATGATCTTTATTGCTGTGGGCACGCCGCCAGATGAAGATGGCTCGGCAGATCTGCAATACGTGTTGCAGGTGGCGGATACCATTGGCCAACATATGGACAGCTACCAAGTAGTGGTCAATAAATCTACGGTACCTGTGGGTACAGCGGATAAAGTCAGCCAAAGGTTGCAGCAGGCGTTAGATTGCCGTGGGGTAGACCATCAATTCGGTATCGCCTCTAATCCGGAGTTTCTAAAAGAGGGCGCAGCCATTGCTGATTTCACAAGGCCCGATCGTATAGTAGTGGGTACTGACAGCGAAAAAGTTAAGGCGATGATGCAGGAGCTCTACGTCCCTTATAACCGCCAACGCGACAAGTTGATATTTATGGATTTACGCTCGGCTGAGCTAACAAAATATGCGGCTAATTCTCTGCTGGCGACTAAAATCAGTTTTATTAATGAAATTGCCAATATTGCCGATCTGGTGGGCGCAGATATTGAGCAGGTGCGCGCAGGTATTGGCTCTGACCCACGCATAGGTTACAGCTTTATTTACCCAGGATGTGGTTTTGGTGGTTCCTGTTTCCCCAAAGATCTGCGAGCCATGGAGGCCACGGCTATCAGTGCGGGGTACCAGCCTAGATTACTCAGTGCCGTTAGCCGTGTTAATGATGCGCAAAAGAATCTACTGTTTAAAAAAATTAGTGATTACTTTGATGGGGAATTAGAGGGGAAAACTATTGCCCTATGGGGGTTGGCCTTCAAGCCCGGCACTGACGATATGCGAGAAGCCCCCAGTAGGAATTTGATGGAAGCGCTCTGGGAATCTGGTGCTAAGGTAAATGCCTACGACCCCCATGCAATGGAAGCCACTCAGACGATTTATGGCGAACAGGATGGTCTACTACTCTGTGGCACCAAAGAAGCTGCGCTCCAAGGAGCTGATATCCTAGTGATCTGTACTGAGTGGAAGCCATTTTGGTCGCCTGACTTTACCCGTATCAAAGAGACCCTAAGTTATCCGGTAATCTTTGATGGGCGCAACCTATACGACTCTCTCAGGTTGGAAGAGCAGGGTATTCAATATTTCGGGATCGGCAGAAAAAACCGGCTATCTTCCGCGGGGCTCCAGTCTTAATTTTATGCAGATTACAGGGTCAGTAGTTAGCTTGTTCATGGATTTTAAGCTCTGCAATACGGCTCAGATCTGCCTGCATCTTGGCTGCGACTAGGTTTCTAGTAAAGGCAGGGATGTTCAAGCCTGTAGCGCATTCTAATTTGCATAGAGCTGGTAACAGCCACGACCTGAATGGGCGATTTTAACGGTTGGCAGTTCAGCACTGCTTGTGTAGAATGGCCGCCCGCGGCGCGCATCTATAACAGGATCTGTGCCAGGCAAAGATAACAGAGGTATACGACCGTAGCTCAGTTGGTTAGAGCACCACCTTGACATGGTGGGGGTCGGTGGTTCGAATCCACTCGGTCGTACCAAGTTATCCTTCTATGTTGGTCTACTCCTTTCACAGCAACCTCTTGATGGCTATTTGAACCTGCTGAGTTTATAGCAGATACTTAATTCTATAATTCATACAAAAATCACAGGCAGTGGTTCCTAAGAGGTTCAAGTATGGTGTTATTAGCTCTGTATGTGGGCCTAGCCCTAGGGTTTTCTTTTCTCTGTTCGTTGCTTGAGGCGACGCTTCTCTCTTTGACGCCGACTTACCTGGCGAGCCTTGAAGCTCGCAAGCCAAAACTTGGCGCGCTATGGAGAGGGTTCAAAGAGGACATCGATAGGCCTCTGGCCGCTATATTGTCGCTTAATACGATTGCTCATACTGTGGGTGCTGCTGGCGCCGGAGCTCAGGCGACAAAGCTATTTGGCGAAATTTATTTTGGTGTGATATCCGCTGTTTTGACTCTCTTGATACTGGTGTTCTCAGAAATTATTCCCAAGACCTTAGGGGCACGTTATTGGCAGCAGTTAGCACCTGCCAGCGGATATATTTTGCGCTGGGTACAGTGGTCAATGTATCCCTTGGTGGTAGGGGCAAAAAGTCTTACCGGTTGGTTGGCGCCAAGCACTGAGGGGCCAACCCTATCCAGAGACGATTTTCATACCTTGGCTACCATGGGTCGCCGTGAAGGAGTTATTGATGCCGCTGAGGCGCGCGCGATAAGTACCCTGTTAGCTTTTCGTGGTCTGGTGGTAAAGGATGTGATGACGCCGCGCACGGTGATGGCTACCTTGCCTGCCGAGATGCTTGTCACAGAGATCCTGCCAACAGAGCCGTCACTTAAATTCTCAAGGATTCCAATTTATCAGGGTGATAATGACGATATTGTTGGCTTTGTCCGAAAAGACGATATCTACCAAGCTGCTGCTGAGGGTAAGTCAGACACTCCGTTGTCTGCACTGCGGCGCGACCTGTTGAGTGTTCTAGAAAGCAAGCCGTTACCAGATCTGATGCAGGCCATGGTGCGGGAGCGGGTACCTATTTGCCTAGTCATCAACGAATATGGAGATCCGCTGGGGCTTGCTACCATGGAAGATCTGGTAGAAACCATGTTAGGTATGGAAATTGTCGATGAGTCTGATAGACATATCGATATGCAGGAGCGTGCGCGCGAACTTTGGCGATTGCGTGCCAGTGCTGCAGGGCTCGATTTAGATACTGGACCAAAATAAGCGCACAGGGTGCTTTGTGGAATAAAACGACAGGCGCAGAGCATCTCGAGAAGCAAAATCTACAGGCTAGGTTCGGCCGTAGCGGTCTTCGAGGCGCACAATGTCATCCTCTCCCAAATAACTTCCGGTCTGAATCTCTATTAGTTCTATAGCAATTTTGCCGGGATTCTCCAGTGCATGAACCGCGCCAATCGGGATGTACACTGATTCATTTTCACTGACCAGAGACTCCACGCCATCGATAGTTACTTTGGCAGTGCCCTTTACCACAACCCAGTGTTCGGCTCTATGATGGTGCATTTGTACGGATAGCTTGGCCATTGGTTTTACCGTGATGCGTTTAACCTGGAACCTTTCGGCGCTATCCATTGCATCGTATTTCCCCCAGGGCCTGAAGACTTCTCTATGGTGGATGCTCTCTGGGCGCTGCTGGCTATCCAGTTGCTCGACAATCGACTTAATTTCCTGTGCCTTATCTTTATGGGCCACTAGTAAGGCGTCTTTAGTATCCACAATCACTAAATCATTTATTCCAAGTGCAGTGACTAGTCTGTGGCCACTGTGGATATAGTTATTAGCGCTATCTACGCTCAGCACATCTCCTGAGTGCACATTGCCCTGGCTAGTCTTGGGCAACAGCTCATGCAGCGAAGACCAGCTACCGAGATCGTTCCAATCTGGGTCAATAGCGGTAACCTTTGCGCAATCAGTGTGCTCCATAATGGCATAGTCAATTGACTCCGCCGGACAGCGCATAAATTCTGAGTTATCTGGCCTAGTAAAATCCCCGTAAATCCTACGTTTTTGCCAAGCAGAGACACAGGCAGAAAAGATTTCAGGCCTATGTTTTTCCAACTCAGATAGGTAGGTGTCGCTGGAGCAGAGGAAGATACCGCTATTCCAAAGATAGTTCGCGCTGGCTACAAAATTCACCGCATCTGCGTAGCAGGGCTTTTCAATAAATTCGTGAATATCTGTAGGCAGGCTAGAATCGATCCTTGCCTTAATGTAGCCATAGCCCGTTGCAGGCTCGCTGGGAGTTATGCCAAAGGTTATAAGATTACCTGCATCAGCATCCAGTTCCGATCGCTTAACGCCGGCACAAAAGTCCTCTGGTTTACCCATATGATGGTCAGCAGGAAGTATTAATAGGTTGTCTTTGGCGTTTGTTTCATTGGCGAGCAGAGCTGCTAAGCAGACCGCCGGGGCGGTGTTTAGCGCGCATGGCTCTAAAATAATCGCTTGCTGCTCAATAGCCATTTCCCTGAGTTGCTCGGCAGCAATAAACCTATGCTCCTCATTGCAGACAACAATCGGTGGCAAGCAACTGAGAGCTTCCAACCGCGCAATGGTAGCCTGCAGCATACTTTGCGTGCCGACTAGGGGTAGAAACTGTTTGGAGTAGCTTTTTCTGGATAGAGGCCAAAGGCGAGTGCCCGAGCCCCCTGCAATTATTATAGGTTGGAGCATCCTAGCGTCCTTTTTGTAGCCTGACTTCCAGTATCAATATGTTGTGTTGCGAATGAAGTTGCTGAGCTCTTTAGTTGCTGAGCCCTTTAATAGTAGTCTTAAATCGCTTGGTTTTCCTGCTCAGAGTTTATGTCTAAGGCTTTGCCTTGACTTACCTAAGACCACGCCAAGCAATCTGTCTTGAATAGACGCGGGCAGCCTCTGTCGCTTGCTTATTTAACCTGCTGGCATTCTCCATAATAGGGTCCCCGAGGCCATCGTCTTGGCGTTCATTATTTATATATAAGATCGGTTTCTAAACTATATAAACCTATAAATATCTATGTTAATCTCTGCCCATTAGAGGGGATTACTATGAAAAAAATAACCACAATATCCAGTGTTTTTTTACTTTCGCTTGTGTTGACCGGTTGCAACATGTTCCAAACCGCAGATTCATACCAAGACGAGTCACGTAAAATAATTAATTATCTGCTGGCCGATATGCCGCTACCAGATGATGCTCAAATCCAGAAGGTACCAACAGTTATTCTGGGTACGGGTACAGGTATTGCTGGTCGTATTGTGCTGGACTCACCAGTTAGTCCGGCGTCCAACCTTATTTTCTACAGCGACTCTACTCTGGGTACTGGATGGTCATTGATCTCTTCGACTGTTGCAGAAGAAATTGTTTTGACCTACACCAAAGACGGCCGTTACGCGACTATTGAAATTCTCAAAACAGCGCAGCCCGGATTATTTGGTGGAGAGAGCAGCAGTCAGATTACTATCTCTGTGGTGCACCCAAGTGCGATTCAGGACCAAAATCCCTATGCGAGCCTAAAGCCGCAACTCCAGGGGCAAAATGCAATCGCTGCTACAGAATAGTGGCAGGTTGAGTTTAAAAAGGCTTTGAGAAAAGCCTTTTTTTTCGCCTTAAATTTATCCACTGTAAGTGAAAGGGTTTAGGAAAAGCTGAGATATCCAATGAATAAAAATAAAACACTAAGTATATTTCTGATCGCCGTCGCAACTCTGATTCTGGGCTTCTTTGCTCTGGCGCCCAGGGTAAGCCAATTTTGTTCTGAGAATGATGGAGGGCATTAGTTAATAAATTAGTAATTACTTGCTGCAACTGACTGGGGTCGAAGGGCGCTTCTAAGGGGGCCTTATTAGCATCGAGTTCAATCACTGGCTGACTGAACTCCCCAGACTCCTCAATATAAACCTTACTGTTAAGGCAATGCTGATTGATATCGACAATTTCGATTTTTGGAGTCTTCTGGCGAGATAGCTGCAGCACATTTTGTACTAGCTGATTAACACGCTTGCCATGTCGCAGAATCACATCCACTAAATGCTGCTGTTGACCATTTAAGCTAGATTCATTGAGTAGCTGTGCGGCATGGCTGATAGCGCCCAAAGGGTTGCGTATCTCGTGAGCTATGCTGGCAGTGAGTTTGCCAAGGCTATTGTTTTTGAGCTGTTGGGCATGCTGGGCAATGGTTCTGGCATCTTCTAGAAATAAAATATAGTCGTGTTGGGTTTCACCTATCACATCACTAAAACTGACCTGTATGGGTATATTTGAAAGCGGAGCATGGTAGCTGGGTTGTTGCAATCTAGGGTTGGCGAGCCATTCCCGATGATAGGCCACCAGCTCTGGGATTTTATTCAGATTGTCATCCCTAGAAAGCAATCTCTCTTCAGCAATCTGCCCCAGTAGCATTGAGGCTCGCTCGTTCAACTGCTCGATGCGATAGTTTTCGTCAAAGACTATGATGCCGGTTCGCATCTTGTTGATCACTAGATCATTTAGACGCTGCAATTGCAGTGCAATCCGCGACTCTGTAATTGCCAGTTGCTGAGCTAAACTTAGACGCTTGGCTAAAAAAATAAACACCATAGCGGTAGCAAATAACAGTGTGCCGAAAATGCCGCTATTAATAACCGCCGTTTGACTGCCACTGCCGGAGAGGAGAGAGGCCAGCGCGCCAGAAATAAGAATAAAACTCGCAATAGCTGCAAGCGCCAGTGCCAAGATGCTGCGTTGCAAAACACCGGAAGCAGCAACTGTCACCATTAACAGATAACTTAGCGCGCTATCGCGGTCGCCTGAGGCATGGATCAGTAGTGTAATAGCTAGTGTATCAACCAGCAGCATGGCAAAAACTACTGTTTCACTGGGATGCCAGCGGCGGCGATACAAGAGAGCCATAGCCAAAAGATTAGTCAGGAAATAGCCAATCATGGCTATGCTGAAAAGCCTATGATTATGCTGACTCAGATAGTTGCCAAGTAGTTGAAGCTCAATGAGAGCCACAAAAAGTACTGAGAGACAAAGGCGGTATCCAGCATAGATACGCAGTAGTCTGGGGTTATTGCTCTGATTGCTGTCGATTGAGCAGCGCTCAATACTGACGGGTGGCGTCATGCCTTAGGTACCATCCTTGCTGGTTTTTTAGTGAGCAATTACTCAGTTAAAAAAACTAAAAATTGCTTAGCTTCAACCTAGAAAGAATAGACCGAACCCGAACAGTTTGCTGAAAACCGCGCGGGGATCGCACAGGCTTTAATCGTAGACAGTGGCTATGGGTAGGCGTTTGTGTTGAGTTTTAAGGTAGATACCCATAAGGCGTTCAGATACATCATCGGAGACTTCTTTGCCCTCGAGAAAATTATCAATATCCTCATAGGACATTCCCAGCACCTGCTCGTCTTCTTTTTGTGGGCTGAGGCACTCAAGATCGGCAGTGGGTGTTTTGTGCACCAATGAATCTGGCGCTCCCATGGTTGCCGCTAACTGCCGCACCTGGCGTTTACTCAGCCCAAATAGGGGCGCTAAGTCACAGGCTCCGTCGCCAAACTTGGTATAGAAGCCGGTAATATTCTCTGCGGAGTGATCTGTACCCAACACTAGGCCATCGAGCATGCCGGCAATTTCATACTGTGACGCCATGCGGGCTCGGGCTTTAAGATTGCCCTTAACAAAGTCGACTTTTTGCGCATCTGGCAATAGCTGATTGTTGGCCAGGGTGTCACATACCGCGCTATTAATTCCCTCAGTTCCGGCTTTTATGTTCACCGTTAGACTGTGACTGGGCTGGATAAAGGTAAGTGAGGCTTGAGCATCATCTTCGTCATGTTGCACATCATAGGGCAGACGCACAGCGATAAACTTATATTGCTCGGTGCTATGTATTTGGTTAAGTCCGTTTACAGCGAGCTGCGCCAGGCGGCCACAGGTTGCAGAATCAATCCCGCCACTAATGCCAAGAACTAGTGTTTTAAAGCCAGAGGCTGTTAGTTGACGCTGGATAAACTCGACTCGACGCTGTATCTCAGCCTCAGCATCAATTTCTGGGAGTACCCGCATTTCATCGATAATAGCTTGTTTATTCATCTGTACCTGCGACTGTTCAGACGCTACTGCAACGCCTACTTAACCAGACCAAAGCTCAACCAATACCAGATAGATCGCTCCTGCTGCTCGTCACTCTCAGAGCTGTCTAACGCCTCTGCATCACGAATTGCACTGTTATACAGATTGCGAGAATCGAAAGCAGGTGGCTGCGCCTGATCTATCAATCCAAAGGTAATTTTCGATAGAAAATTGTTGCCCGTATTGAGGAGACGCTTGTCGTAATCAAACTTACCTTTTTCGTCTAACGAGGGATGCTCGGGGTAGTTAGCTACCAATACCGCCACTGCGTTGTCAGATAACTCCTGCATACCTAACATATTATACGCCTGCGCCATCACTGCTAGACCATCTGGAACTGCTGGAGACTGCTGAAAGTTTTCTACTACGTAACGGCCGCGATTAGCTGCTGCTAAATAGGCTTCGCGGGAAAAATAATAGTTTGCTACGTTGATTTCAGCCCTTGCCATGTTGTTACGGAGATTAACCAAGCGCTTGCGAGCATCTGGTGCATAGGGACTATTTGGGAAGCGGGAAAGCAGCTCAGTAAGAGTGCCAAAGGACTCGCGAGCGGCACCTATGTCTCTTTTGGTGTTGTCCGTCGGTATAAAATTATCGAAAAATCCCTCGGTCTGAGAGATTTCAGATAGACCTTTCACATAGAAGGCATAGTCAACATTGGGATGTTGGGGGTGTAGGCGAATAAAGCGATCGGCAGACCCAATGGCCTCGTCATAGTCACCTGACCTGAACTGAGCGTAGATGAGTTCCAGCTGCCCCTGTTCAGCATATTTGCCAAATGGAAACTGGGATTCAAGTAGCTGGAGGTTGCTAATGGCAACGGTCCAATTGTTAGAGTTAAGGCTGGCCTGAATCTTTTCGTAGAAATCACGTTCCGAATAACCAGAGGTATCATCCTCTTTAGGCTCTTCTTTATCTCCCCAGCCGAGCCAGGCACAACCAGAGGTTGTGGATAAACTCAAAATCAACAAAATATAGGCGATCTTTTTCATGTAAAATTCCCAGAGAAACACGGAGTCGAAGTGTCAGTCGACGAAGCCCGATATTTAAACACAGAGCACTATTAGTGAACCAGCCCAACAGCGAAAATAACAGCAGTGATCATATACAGATGTCGGCAACTGTGCCTGCAGAATACTGTGGAAAACGCTTGGACCAGATCGCCTCTGATTTGTTCTCGGAATTTTCTCGCGCCAGACTTCAACAGTGGATCAAAGAGGGCAGTCTACTGGTAGACGGTGAGCACCGGGTTCCCAAGCAGAAATTGCTGGGGGGTGAGCTACTGGAGATCAGCGTGCAACTGCAACCAGAGGGAGATTGGCAGGCGCAAAATATTCCATTAAATATACTGTTTGAAGACGCACATATTATTGTCATCAACAAACCTACCGACTTAGTGGTACATCCTGCGGCAGGCAACCGCGATGGCACCATGCTCAATGCCTTGCTCTACCATTGCCCTCAGCTAGAATCAGTACCTCGTGCTGGTATTGTGCATCGCCTAGACAAAGACACCACAGGTCTGATGGTGGTCGCAAAAACCCTGCAGGCTCACACAGATTTAGTGGCGCAACTTCAGGCCAGAACAGTCAAGCGTGAGTACGAGGCTGTGGTCAGTGGTGTAATGACTGGTGGTGGAATAGTAGACCAGCCGATAGGTCGCCACCCCAATCAACGCACCAAAATGGCAGTAATTTCAGATGGCAAAGAGGCGCGCACTCATTACTCTGTTATCCAGCGCTTCGAAGGCCACAGTTATGTGCGATTGCGTCTAGAAACCGGCCGCACCCACCAGATTCGTGTGCATATGGCCCACCTGCGCTTTCCCATAGTGGGCGACCATACTTACGGTGGGCGATTTCGCATCCATAGAGGCGCATCCGATACACTGCGGGAAACGTTGCAGGGCTTTGGTCGACAGGCGCTGCATGCGCGAGAGTTAGGGCTTATCCACCCAGCTACTGGAGAGCAGGTCAGCTGGGCCTCAGAGCTACCTGAAGATATGCAGGCCTTGCTTCAAGTGCTTGAAAATGACTAGTTGGCTGACACCAGATTGGCCGGTGCCTGAAAATATAGGCAGCGCTATAACCATCCGGCAGGGCGGTGTGAGTCGTTTGCCCTTCAATAGTAATAACCTCGCCCTGCATGTAAACGACGACGCCTGTGATGTGCAGGCTAATCGAAAAACTCTGATGGCTGAGTTAGGTCTTTTGCAACCGCCTCTGTGGCTAGACCAGTGTCATGGCACTGATGTTGTTTACATACCAGATGTTGTCAACAGTCTAGAGTCCCTAAACAGCCCTGAGCCCCTAAACAGCCCTGAGCGCCAAAAAAGCCAACAAAATTTAGGCCGTCCCGATAGCCTAAAAGCCGATGCCAGCTACACCGATCAAGTGGGCCAGTGCTCAGTGGTAATGACCGCAGATTGCCTGCCAGTTCTTTTCTGCGATCGGCAGGGCACCAGGGTCGCTGCTGCCCATGCGGGTTGGCGAGGGCTCTGCCAAGGCATTCTGCGCAACACAGTGGCTAAGTTTGAAGTGGCAGAGGATGTTATGGCCTATTTGGGGCCAGCCATAGGGCCCAAGAAATTCGAGGTGGGATCTGAAGTGCTGGAGGAGTTTTTGGCGCGCGCTCAGGATGCTACTCAGGCTCAAAAAATTAAGATGGCGTTTAGGCCCCTGGGGTCCAGCAAGTATTTGGCCGATCTCTATGCCCTGGCTAGAGCTGAATTGTTTAGTTGCGGCGTTACCCAGATCTACGGCGGACAACACTGTACTTTTTCTGAGTCAGAGCGCTTTTATTCTTTCCGCAGAGAGGCCATAACCGGTCGTCAGGCTTCGTTAATCTGGCTGAAAAGCAGCCCATAAATCGCCTCGTCAAAGCTGCGTCTAGATCAATTGTTACGCGGCTCTGGGATAGTTGAATATTTGCCGTTTTAACACTTGATAACCATAGGGGGTTCCATTAGAATTGCCGCCCTCTCGCAGAGGCTATTGGTCTCAGGATAGTAAGCGACGGAATCTGGCCACAATAACCTGTCCTGTAGACTTGTTTTGGCCACCCTAAATTTGGAGCAGAACATGTACGCAGTGATCAAAAGTGGCGGTAAACAGCATCGAGTCGTTGAGGGCGAGACCCTACGTCTGGAGAAGTTGGATGTAGCTACTGGTGACAATATCGATTTTGAAGAAGTCTTGATGGTTGGCGAAGGTGCTGAAGTCAAGATTGGTGCCCCCTTGGTTGAAGGTGGCAAAGTGACTGCTGAGGTTGTATCTCACGGCCGCGGCGACAAAGTGAATATTATTAAATTCCGTCGTCGTAAGCACTCGCGCTCACAGCAGGGCCACAGACAGTGGTATACAGAAGTTAAAATTACCGGCATTAATGCTGGGTAATTAAAAGAGGATATAGCAATGGCTCACAAGAAAGCTGGTGGTAGTACTAGAAACGGTCGCGATTCAGAAAGCAAACGCCTTGGTGTTAAGGTGTATGGCGGCCAGTCAATCAATGCAGGCGGAATCATTGTTCGTCAGCGTGGAACCAAATTTCACCCTGGCAACGGCGTAGGCATTGGCAAAGATCACACATTGTTTGCTACTGAAACCGGCACTGTGCAGTTTGTACAGAAAGGTCCTCAGAACCGTAAATACGCAGAGGTGGTTTCAGCCTAAGCTGAGCCTCCCGCATAAAAAAAGCCCCTACAAGGGGCTTTTTTTATGTCTGCAACATTTAACCTGCCTATCCCAGCTTAAATTGATTTTTCAGGTACAGAATAATATCGCTGGATTCATAGAGCCATTCCACCGAATTATCAGGCTTTTCAATTCTCAGGCAGGGAACCTTGTGACGTCCGCCTTCACGAACCAATTCGGCTTTCAGTTGCGCATCGTTTTTAGCATCCCGCAACTCAATATTTAGCGAGTGGCGTCTGAGCTCGCGGCGCACCTTCACACAAAAAGGACAGGTGGCAAACTGATATAGAGACATAGTAGCAGTCATATCATCAATAGCTTTTTGGGCTGTGGCGTCGCGAACCACAGGCTTAGGTGAGGTGAGAAAATCCAAAATCAAAATAATTTTCCCAAGTACCCATCGAATCACTACCATTGTCGCTTCCCCTCATATTGATTTAATTGAATAAGCTATTCGCTTTTACTGCAGGTATCTGCTGCTAGATCACCATCTGGAAATAGTCTTATCTCTAGCGCGCGTGCATTTTGCTTGAGATTGGCTGCCTACGCCAGTCCCTTTATCTGCCTTAGGTTATAGTTGCTTGTAGCACCCCCTTTAGTAATAATGCGCGCCTTAAAGCCTCTAGCTTTTCCCCCACAATGACACAACCCTACTGGCCACTGTAAACTAGCGCTATGAAATTCGTCGACGAAGCATCAATCAAGGTTCACGCAGGCAAAGGCGGCAACGGCTGCCTGAGTTTTCGCCGTGAGAAATATATTCCCAAAGGCGGCCCAGATGGTGGCGATGGTGGTGATGGTGGCAGCGTTATTTTGGTGGGCACTGAGGGTTTGAACACCCTGATCGACTTTCGCTATACCAGAAACTTTAGAGCTGAGAACGGCCAACAGGGTAGCAGCGCAGAATGCACAGGGCGCGGCGGTGAAGACCTTATTTTGCAGGTACCTGTAGGTACCACTGTTATCGACGAAGAGACGGGAGATGTTCTCGGGGATATTACTGAGTTAGATCAGCGACTCAAGGTTGCTCAGGGAGGCTATCATGGCCTTGGCAACACCAGATACAAATCCAGCACCAACAGAGCACCACGTCAAACGTCACCCGGCAAAGAGGGAGAGGTTCGCGAGCTCAAGTTGGAACTCAAGGTACTCGCTGACGTAGGCTTGCTCGGGTTACCTAATGCTGGCAAGTCAACGTTTATTCGTTCAGTGTCTGCGGCACGCCCCAAGGTGGCCGATTACCCCTTTACCACCCTAGTTCCCAATCTGGGCGTAGTGGGTATGAGTGGCGACAAAAGCTTTGTGGTTGCAGATATTCCGGGGCTTATCGAAGGCGCTTCAGAGGGTGCGGGCCTAGGCGTTCGCTTTCTTAAGCATCTTACCCGCACGCGCCTGCTACTGCATCTTGTAGACATGATGCCCTATGATGGTTCCACCGCTGGCGAAAATGCTGAGGTGATTGAGCAGGAGCTAGCGAAATTTAGCCCTACCATGGCTCAGGGCGAGCGCTGGCTGGTGCTGAATAAAGTCGACCTGCTGCCGGAGGATGAAATAGAGGCGCGCTGCAAGGAGGTGGTTGAACACCTTAATTGGCAGGGGCCAGTATTTAGAATGTCCGGTCTTGCCTCTCAGGGAACCAGAGATCTCTGTGCCGCCATCATGGACCACATAGATGAGCTGCGGCAGCAGGAACTGGTTGATCCAGAACTCGCAGAGCAGGCTGAAGCTCGTCGCGCTGAAATGCAAGCGGAGGCGCGAAACCGTATCGAAGAACTGGCTGAGGCTCGTAAACAGGCCCGCAAAAAGGCTAAGCAGGAAACCATTGAAGACGACGATGACGATGACGATTACGACGTCGAAGTGGTCTACGCAGAGTAACTAAAATGACTAGAACAATTGCCAGGGAAGCCAAGCGCTGGGTGATTAAAATTGGCAGTGCACTGCTGACCAATAATGGTGCTGGGCTCGATCGTCAGGCGATAGACGGCTGGGTGGAACAGATAGTTCAAATGCTAGCCAAAGGTGATGAGGTAGTGCTGGTGTCTTCTGGTGCCATTGCCGAGGGTGTCGTGCGCCTGGGCTGGACAAGCCGCCCCGAGAGTATTCACGAGCTTCAAGCAGCGGCAGCCGTAGGGCAAATGGGATTAATTCAGGCCTACGAGAGCAGCTTTAAGCGCTTTGATCACCATACAGCACAGATTCTCCTCGATCATGATGATATGGCCAGTCGGCAGCGATATCTCAATGCACGGGGTGCTCTGCAGACATTAATTCGCCTCAATGTGGTTCCTATTGTCAATGAAAATGACACGGTGGTTACCGATGAAATTCGTTTTGGAGACAATGACAGTCTAGCGGCGCTGGTGGCCAATCTTATTGATGCCGATATGCTGGTGATTTTGACTGACAAGGATGGCCTCTATGATGCTAATCCAGACATTGATCCAAAGGCTCAACTTGTCTCAGAGGCTATGGCCAACGACAGCAGTTTAGTCGCACTTGCCGGTGACAGCAGTGGTAGTCTGGGTCGCGGCGGTATGGTTACCAAGCTCCAAGCGGCCAAATTAGCTGCCCGCTCTGGTTGTACTACAGTAATAGCTGGCGGTCGCAATCAAAATATCTTGCAGCAGATTGCTGCGGGTGAAAATGTCGGCACTCTGCTTTCGGCAAGCCAAAAACCTTTAGCGGCGCGCAAGCAATGGTTGGCCGGTCAGCTCCAGGTAAAAGGAATATTGATTCTTGATACTGGTGCTGTAAAAGTACTTACCGAACAGGGCCGAAGTCTATTGGCTGTTGGCGTAAGCGCGGTAAAAGGCAGGTTCACCCGAGGTGAGCTAGTCAGCTGTGTCGATAGTGATGGCGCTGAAATCGCTCGAGGGTTAGTGAACTACAGCTCTGATGAGGCCGATCGTATCAAGGGCGAAAGTACCGAAGCTATCTCCAAGATTCTTGGCTATCGCGACGACGATGAGCTTATCCACCGAGACAACCTAGTCATTAGCCGCTAGCTTTTGGTGTTTTAGCCGCGGCCAAACAACAGTACCCAGCATCCACAAACTTTCACCATTAATTCAGTCTTATATCGGTTACTATAATCTGGCAACTAAATACCGGAGAGTAGAAGATGCCCGCTGACATCAAAACCCATTACCGTGCCTGTAACCTTTGCGAAGCTATCTGTGGCCTGGAAATAAAAACCCAGGGCGATCAGGTGCTGTCCATAAAAGGGGATAAAAATGACCCCCTGAGCCGCGGTTATATCTGTCCCAAAGGTACTGCGATGGAGGATATCTACACAGATCCGGACCGCCTGAGACGCCCAGTCAAAAAGCAGGGTGACGGATGGGTAGAGATTAGTTGGGAGCAGGCCTACGCAGAAGTCGCGGACAAACTTATCGCGGTGCAGGAGCAATATGGCCAGAATGCGGTGGCCTTCTACGCAGGCAATCCCAATGTACATAACTACGGCAGCATGACCCATGCCAGCGTACTGCGAAAAGCGGTACAGTCAAAAATTCATTTCTCTGCGACCAGTCTTGATCAGCTGCCCCATCACTTAACCTCCTACAGCCTCTATGGCCATCAGTCTTTAATTCCGGTCCCTGATATTGATCACACCAGTTACATGGTAATTATTGGTGGTAACCCGCTGGCCTCCAATGGCAGCATCATGACGTCACCAGATATACCCAAACGCCTCAAGGCGATACAGCAGCGTGGCGGCCGCTTTATAGTGATTGACCCGAGACGCTCAGAGACAGCAGAGATTGCGGATCAACATCTGTTTATCCGCCCCGGCACCGACGCCTGGTTGCTGATGGCCATGCTAAATACATTGTTTGCTGAAGACCTAATTAACACTGGCCATCTCTCTGAGTACCTGATCGGTGTGGATGAGGTTCGCAGAGCCTGTGAAGGTTACAGTCCTGAGCTGGCAGAGCAGCGCACCGGCGTGAGCGCGGAACAGATTCGCCAGCTGGCCAGAGACATGGCCAGTATCGAGGGAGCCGTTTGCTATGGCCGTATGGGAGTTTCTGTGCAAGTCTACGGAACCCTCTGTCAGTGGGCTATTCAGATGATCAATATACTCACCAACTCCCTGGATGTGCGAGGTGGCATGATGCCCTCGTCGCCGGCCTTTGGGTTTATTAAGCCCGGTGAGTCTGGCGCAGGACATTTTGCGGCCTTCCATAGCCGCGTCAGCGGTCTGCCGGAGTTTGCCGGTGAACTGCCTGCTACGGTGATGTCCGAGGAAATACTAACAGAGGGCGAGGGTCAGATTCGCGGTCTGATAACCATCGCGGGCAACCCAGTGCTGTCGGCCCCTAACGGCAATCAGATGGATCAGGCGCTGGCCGGTCTCGACTTTATGGTGTCGATTGATTTTTATATTAATGAAACCACCCAGCATGCAGACATTATTTTGCCGCCTACCAGCGCGCTCGAGCATGACCATTACGACTTGGCTTTTCATCGCCTCGCGGTGCACAACACAACCCGTTTCAATGAAGCGGTATTCGAGCCCGCCGAGGGCACCAGACATGACTGGGAAATCTTTAATGAGCTAGGTATTGAGATTGCCAGACGCAAAGGCATAGAGGTCAAGCCTCTACCATCGCCGGATAAGCTGATTGATATCGGAATCCAACGGGGTCCCTACAGCACTGCGGCAGGTCACGAATTGGCACTGACGCTGGATAAGATAAAACAGCATCCCCATGGCTTGGATATAGGTCCACTAGAGCCCAGTCTACTAGAGCGACTCTGTACTCCTGATGGCAAGATTACCCTGATGGCCGACTATATTTCGGAAGACTTGGCGCGCCTTGCCAGCGATCTTCAGACTACTGAAGAGGGCGAATTACTGTTGATCGGCCGCCGCCATATTCGCTCCAATAACAGCTGGATGCACAATTCTCATCGTCTCGTTAAGGGCAAACCGCGCTGGCAACTGCTAATGAATCCGCAGGACATGGCTACTCACCAGTTACAGGATCAGTCTCAGGTGCGTATCCAGTCTCGAGTCGGTGAAGTACAGACTCAGGTGCTGGCCAGCGATGAGGTAATGCCGGGGGTTGTCAGTCTGCCCCATGGCTGGGGGCATCAGCGCGATGGTGTAAACCTTGAGATCGCCGCAGAGCAGGCTGGGGTAAGCTGCAATGATCTGACTGACGACAAACTGATCGATCAGGCTAGTGGTAACAGCGCCCTAAATGGCGTGCCGGTCAGAGTGTTTGCGGTGCAATAATCCAAAATTGGCTGTCAGTCTCTGTTAACCTTTAGTTCATGTTAAGGTTGACAGCCAGATTTCCGAGCTTATCATCATCGGCCTAGTAATAGACAACTCGGAGTAAGGCCATGCCGTCCCAAGATGGATCTGAAATTCGTCACGATTGGACTCGTGATCAGGTTCTCAACCTGTTTAACCAACCCTTCAATGACCTCCTTTTTGATGCTCAGGTGATGCATCGCAAACACTTTGACCCCAATCAGGTACAGCTCAGTACATTGCTGAGTATCAAGACCGGTGCCTGCCCAGAGGACTGTAAATACTGCCCGCAGAGCGCTCGCTACGACACCGGGTTAGAAAAAGAAAAACTGTTGCAAATTCAACAGGTCATAGAAGCCGCTAAAATTGCCAAGGCCAGCGGCTCGAGTCGCTTTTGTATGGGTGCGGCTTGGCGTTCTCCCCATGATCGGGATATACCAGCAGTGGCAGAAATGATTCGCGAAGTGAAGGCTTTGGGCTTAGAAACCTGTATGACTCTGGGCATGCTCAGCGAACAGCAATCCGACAGGCTAGCCGAGGCAGGCCTTGACTATTACAACCACAATCTAGATACCTCTGCAGAATTCTATGGTGAAGTGATTACCACCAGAACCTATCAGGATCGTCTAAACACTCTGGCGAATGTGCGCAATTCAGGAATGAAAGTCTGTGCTGGCGGTATCGTTGGCATGGGTGAGGAGCAAAAGGACCGCGCTGGCCTATTGATGGAGCTTGCTAATCTGCCCGTGCATCCAGAATCAGTGCCTATCAATATGTTAGTTAAGGTGGCTGGAACCCCGATGGCAGAGCAGGCTGATCTAGACCCCTTTGAATTTATTCGCACCATTGCCGTCGCTCGGTTAATGATGCCCAAGTCCTATGTTCGGCTATCGGCTGGGCGTGAGGAAATGAATGAGCAGATGCAAGCCATGGCCTTTATGGCTGGCGCCAACTCTATTTTTTACTGTGACAAGTTATTGACGACTCCCAACCCCAAGGCCAACAGCGATATGCAGCTCCTAGCTCGCCTGCGCATCAAACCTGAAGAGTATCAGGCAGAAAAAGATAGCCAGCAGCAGGAGAATGATCTGCATCGGGCGATCAATGAGCATAAAAACGACCAGCTGTTTTACAGGGCGGGTTAACTGCCATTATGAACAGTATGGATAGCATTCTTCAGGCAGAGTTGGAGCAGCGTCAGCAGCAGTATCTGTATCGCCAGCGAACCAATGTGGCCTCTGGTTGTGGGCCAATTTTGCAGGTAGAGGGTCGGCCGCTGATTAATTTTTGTAGCAATGACTATCTGGGTCTGGCGGGCCATCCAGATATAGCGGCGGCATTGCAGGCTGGGGCTGATCGCTATGGCACTGGCAGCGGGGCCTCCCATTTAATTAGTGGCCATTCACTGGCTCATCATCAACTTGAAGAACAGCTTGCAGAATTTACTGGCAGACCACGAGCACTGTTATTTAGCACTGGCTATATGGCCAACATAGGCGTGATTAATGCGTTGGTGGGTCGCAATGACTTAGTTTTACAGGATCAATTAAACCATGCCTCACTACTGGATGCAGGGCACCTCTGCCGCGCTGAATCTAGACGCTATAAACATGTAGATATGGCTCATTTACAGCAATATTTAGCAAACAGCTCCGCTGCGCGTAAGCTGGTGGTTACCGATGGCGTATTTAGCATGGATGGCAATCTTGCGCCTCTGCCAGAGATCAGCAAAATTGCCCAACAGCACCATGCTTGGCTGATGGTCGATGATGCCCATGGGGTCGGTGTGCTGGGTGCTGCAGGAGCAGGCATAGTTGAACAGCAGGGGCTAGGCCTGGAGCAGGCGCCGATTCTGATCGGTACATTGGGTAAGAGTTTCGGCACCTTTGGCGCCTTTGTTGCCGGCAGCGAGGCCCTTATTGAAACGCTGATTCAATTTGCTCGCACCTATATTTACACCACCGCGCTTCCCCCGGCTATTGCCTGTGCTACCAGTGCCAGTTTAGACATTGTGCGCAAAGAGCAGTGGCGCCGTGACCATTTAAGGGCGCTGATTCAGCGATTTCGGCTGGGTGCGAAAGCGATCGGTTTGCAGTTAATGGAATCCCAGACGCCTATCCAGCCTGTTCTGATTAATGACGATAAGCGAGTCATGGAAATCAATCAGAGCCTGCGTGCACAGGGTTTTATGGTAGGTGCTATACGACCACCTACAGTGCCGGTGGGCAGTGGCCGATTACGCATCACCCTATCAGCAAGCCATAGCCAGCAGCAGGTGGACCAGCTGCTGCAGGCGCTCGAGTCCAGCTGTTTATGAATGCCATAGCGCAGACAGTGCCAGAGAAACGAATCGGTATCAGTCATTTTCCCTGCCAGGGTCAAGCACTGAATTCAGAGCCCCTAGTACTGGTGCATGGTTGGGGCGCAGACAGTCAGATCTGGGGCCAGTTGCCGCAGCTGCTAAGTCAGTGGAATAACGTGATAACCCTAGACCTGCCAGGCTTTGGCTGTTCTTCGCCTATAGCCAGCTACGATCTCGATAGTCTGCTCGATTGGCTACAAACGGCGCTGCCCAAGCGCAGTATTTTAATGGGGCTGTCCCTTGGCGGTATGCTCTGTGAGCATTTCGTTGCTCGCTTTACAGAGCGCAGCGCTGGCCTCATCACCCTGAGCAGTAACAGGCAGTTTGTGGCCTGTGAAAATTATACGACCGCTATGCCAGCTGCTGACTTTAAGGCATTTGTGCGCAGCTGGAACGCTGATCCGACATCCTGCCTTAATCGCTTTATGGGTTTGCAGGCTCAGGGCGACCACCATAAGCGGCAGCTTTTACGTCAGCTTCGCTCTTTAGACAGTGCCATTGATTCTCAGGCCGCCGATCAACTGTTGCGTCTTTTGGGTGAGTTAAAGAGCTCGCCAGACAGGGTTAACGTGCCCCGCCTATCAATGTTTGGTGAACATGATGCCCTGGTGCCTGTTGTGGCAGCACAGGGCCGCTCTAATGTCTCTATTGTCTCTGGTGCAGGGCACTTGCCTCATCTGAGCGCGCCGGCACAATTGGCTGAGGGAGTTCGAGGTTTTATCGATGGCCTGCGCTACAGGCTAGACAAGCCTAGCGTGGCAGATTCATTTGGCCGTGCTGCCCCCAAATACGACTCAGCGGCTCAGCTGCAACACCGCATTGGCGAACAGATGCTCAGCGGTATACAGGGTTATCCCAAGGCTATTACTGATCTTGGTTGCGGCACTGGCTATCACAGTATTCAGTTGCAGCAGCGTTTTGCGGAAGCTTCTGTAACCGGTGTCGACATTTCTCCGGGCATGCTGGCCTACGCCAGGGCTAAATATCCCCAGTCTGGCCTAAGATGGCTGTGTAATGATGCAGAGAACCTCAGTCTCGCCAGTGCCTCCCAAACGCTGATCTTTTCAAACTTTGCGCTGCAATGGTGTGAGCGTCTGGATATGTTAGCAGCTGAGTTATTTAGAGTACTGGCAGATAACGGACAGTTGGTATTCGCAGTACCTGGTCCACGCACGTTGATCGAGCTGCGTCAGGCCTGGACTGCCGTTGATAACAGGGTGCATGTCAATCGTTTTGCCAGCCTGGGCCAGTGGCAGCGTGCGCTTGAAAAGGTTGGGTTTCGCTCGGTAGAGCTCGATAGCACAGTAGTTACAGAGCAGCATCAGTCGGTGCGAGAGTTACTTATTGAGCTTAAAAATGTCGGCGCCCATAACAACAATGCGGGCAAGTCATCTACTATGACCGGTAAGCAGCAGCTTAAAGCACTGTACAATGCCTATCAGCAATATCTGTTACCCAATGGCAATTTGCCAGCGACTTGGGAAATTATCTCTGGGTCGGCGGTGAAATAACTCCAGTAAAAGAGACTCATCTATGGCACCCAGCTCCCATGCTAATAAATGGTTATTTGTAACCGGCACAGATACAGATGCCGGCAAAACTGTCGTGGCCACAGGGCTTTTAGCCGCCGCCAAACAGGCCGGATTGAGTACAGCTGCAATAAAACCCGTTGCCGCTGGCTGTGAGGACAATGGTGAGGGGCTACAAAACACCGATGCGCTGCAGTTACAGGCCGCTGCCAGTTATCAGTTACCCTATCAGCAGGTCAATCCTGTGGCCCTCCAGGCAGCCATTGCACCCCATATCGCCGCGCAGGAACAGGGCAAGACACTGAGCGCTTCGCGTCTGGTGGGCTACTGCCGCGGGCTTGGATTACTGCCAGTGGACATGCTGTTAGCAGAGGGAGCTGGCGGATGGCGAGTACCATTAAATAATCGTGAAACTCTGGCAGATGTTGCCAGAGAACTGAACTGTCAGGTGATTTTAGTCGTAGGATTAAGGCTGGGGTGTATTAACCACGCGCTGCTGACCGCGGAGGCGGTTCGGCGTGATGGCCTAACCATCGCCGGCTGGGTTGGCAATACTATTGACCCAGAGATGCCGCGCATAGCCGAAAATATTGCTACACTACGCCGGCTAATCAAAGAGCCCTGCCTGGGAATTGTGCCTAGGCTGAATGATCTGAATCCAGAGCTGGTCGCCAGTTATCTTGTGTTACCGGCTGAGTTTGAGAAATAAAATGAGCGAAGACAATAAGTTATCTCCAGAAGACATGGCACGGGTCGAGAAGTATCTGAACAGTGGCTTCAATCGCACCGAACGCAAACCTTTTCGGGGTTTTATTCTACTGGGTGGTATTTGGCTAGTGATTGCCGCGCTTGGTTGGATCAGCTATGAAATTGGTAAACAAGCCGGTTACCTATAGCTAGCCCTAGCTATGCAAATCGCAACACGACCAGTAGATCTTAGTGGCTGCGACTTTTCCTCGCAGCTAGATCCCTTGCTGCAACGCATTTATCAGTCCCGAGGTGTGGCAACTGAGGCTGAGCTAGAGCGGCAACTTAGCTGTCTGCCACAGCCCAGTTCTATGTCTGGTATTAGCGTCGCCACCAGCCGGCTCGTAACTGCCTTGAAGACCCAGCAGTCAGTGATGATTCTTGGCGACTTTGATGCCGATGGTGCCACCAGTTCGGCTCTGATGGTTTTGGCCCTGCGCGCTATGGGGTTTTCCAGGGTAGACTTTCTAGTCCCCAACCGCTTTGACTATGGCTATGGCCTAACCCCCGAGATCGTCGATCTTGCTGCCCAACAGGCGCCTCAGCTTATTATTACCGTAGACAACGGTATATCCAGTATTGAGGGCGTAGATCGCGCCAATAATTTGGGCATTGATGTGGTTATCACCGATCATCACCTGCCCGGCAAGCAATTGCCCAACGCCGTGGCTATTGTTAATCCCAACCAGCAGGGCTGTGAATTTCCCAGCAAAAACCTTGCCGGCGTTGGCGTAGCTTTTTACCTGCTCTGTGCCCTGCGTGCCGAGCTGCGCAGTCAGCAGTGGTTTGAACAACAGAATATCCCCGACCCAAATATGAGCGCTTGGTTAGATCTGGTAGCACTTGGCACCGTGGCCGATGTGGTACCTCTGGACCAAATTAATCGCGCTCTGGTATATCAGGGGCTGCGACGTATTCGCGCCGGCCAGAGCAGGCCAGGTATTCAGGCGCTATTGCGCGTAGCAGGCAAAAACCCCGCACGATTAGTGGCGACAGACCTCGGCTTTGCACTGGGGCCAAGACTCAATGCTGCAGGTCGTTTAGACGATATTAGTCTGGGTATTCAATGCCTGCTAGCAGACGACGACCAGCAGGCGCTGCACACAGCTCAGGCGCTGGACGAACTCAATCAGGATCGCAAGCATATAGAGGCTGGTATGCAGCGCGAGGCTTTAGAAATTGTTGAGCAGCTGGCTGTGGATACCGACAATATGCCGCCCACATTATGTCTGTTCCAGCCAGATTGGCATCAGGGTGTGGTGGGTCTATTGGCCTCAAGAATAAAAGAGAAATACCATCGTCCCGTAGTAGCCTTTGCTCGGGGCGAAAATGGCGAGCTGAAAGGCTCGTGCCGATCTATCCCCGGACTTCATATCCGCGACGCTCTGGATTCTGTGGCCACCCAAAATCCAGGTCTGATCAGCAAGTTTGGCGGTCATGCCATGGCCGCCGGCCTGAGTCTTGAGGAAAACCACCTAGAGGATTTTAGTCAGGCCTTTGCAAAACAGATAGAGCGCTCCCTGAGCAAAGAAGACCTAGAGGCGAGGCTAATAACCGATGGTCAACTCAAGGCCGAACAGCTAACACAGCACACAGCGGAGCTATTGCGCGAAGCAGGCCCCTGGGGGCAGCTGTTTCCAGAGCCCTGTTTTGAGGGTGAGTTTGTTATTCTACAGCAGCGAATTGTAGGCGAAAAACACCTCAAACTGGTGTTGGCTGCAAAGGGCCAACCTGAAAAAGGTATAGACGCTATTTGGTTTAATATAGATACTGCCCAATGGCCGAACACCGGAATAGATAGAGCAACCTGTGTCTATCGCCTAGATATCAACGAATATCGCGGCATCGAAAGTCTGCAGCTAATGGTGCAGCACATGCAGCCCCTAGCGCTTTAAAGGCTGTCGACAACCACAGCCCATTACAAAAAATATAAAAGACAATATTCATGAGCCTACAATCTGATCTTAAAGCAGATCTCATCCTGCTACTTGTTGCTGTTATCTGGGGAATGGCATTTATCTTCCAGACCACAGGGATGGAGCATCTTGGTCCTGTCACCTTTGTGTTTATGCGCTTTGTAATCGCTGCTATCAGCATTTTGCCGCTCTGGTATTTTATGGAAAAGCCCAAACGAGAGGACGTGTTGAGGGTAACTCCTTTGGATAAACAGGCTCTATTAATCGGCATCATTATGGCGCTGGGCATGCTTTTACAGCAGGCGGGATTGCTGTTTACTACTGTGGGTCGCGCTGGATTCCTCACCGGTGTCTATATCGTTTTTGTGCCTCTTCTTGGTTTACTGTTCGGCAATCGCACCGCTTGGCCAACCTGGGCCGGTATTTTACTGGCGCTCTGTGGTATGTACTTTTTGGCACAGATAGAAACCGATGAATTCCTAGTGGGCGATGCTTTGATTTTGGCGAGTTCTGTAGTCTGGGCCCTGCACGTGATTTACACCGGACGTATTGCCAATAAAATATCGGTTTTCCGACTGATGTTTATCCAGTTTTCGGTGTCTGCGGCAATTAGCTGGCTGGCGATGCTAATCTTTGAAACTTGGGACTGGCAAGCGGTTAAGGCTGCCACTACGGATCTGCTATTTGTAGGTGTGCTCTCATCTGGGGTTGCCTTTACATTACAGGTTGTTGCTATGCGTACAGCACCTGCTTCCCATGCAGCTTTGATTCTTAGTCTTGAGGCTGTGGTAGCGGCTATAGGCGGCTGGTGGTTACTAAATCAGTACCTGACTGAGCCTGAACTCATAGGCTGTGCACTAATTTTGGCTGGTGGACTGGTGGCACAGTTCAAGCTATTTATGCAGGGCAAGAGCATTGAACAGGCAGAGCTGACGGCGGCGGAGACTCAGTCTCCTAGCTAAATAGGCTGTACTTTTTGTCCACTCTGTAGGATGCATGGCTAAAGAATATTCTGGTCGCTCAGTGGTCTTAATAGCTAGGTTTTAGCGTATTCTGACTGGAGGCACTGCTATGAATCGAAGACATTGGATAAAGGCCGCTGGTCTTGGCCTGCTGGCTATCAGCAGCTCAGCCCGACTCTGGGCCCTAGATAAGATACAACGCAGCGATGATCAATGGCGGGAGATACTCACCGAAGGTCAGTACTTTGTGCTGCGTGAAGAGGGCACAGAGCCGCGCAATTTTAGCGCGCTTAATCAGGAAACCCGCGAGGGTACCTATATCTGTGCCGGCTGTGATCTTCCCCTGTTTACCTCAGAGACCAAGTACGAGAGTTACTCTGGCTGGCCGTCCTTCTATGATCACATCCCTGAGCATATCGAAACTAAGTTAGATTTTAAGCTGATTTGGCCGCGTACCGAATATCACTGTGCCCGTTGTGGCGGTCATCAGGGCCATGTATTCGATGATGGCCCAGAGCCCACAGGCCAGCGCTGGTGTAACAATGGTTTGGCGCTCAAGTTTGTACCTAGGGTTTAAGCTAACTCTGCCTAGTTGGTCATCAGCGGCTGAATATGGCTTTTGATGAGGTCCTTAATTATTGGCTGAGCTAAGGCGGTGGGGTGTAGCCCATCTTCCTGAATCATACCCTCTGTCACGGAGAGTTGCTCCAGCTGAAAAGGAATCAACAGTACCTGTTCCTGTTTAGCCAGACTGGGGTATACCGCTGCAAAGGCCTCGGAATAGCGTCGTCCGTAGTTGGGCGGTAGGCGCATGCCAAACAAAATTGGTTCGGCCCCAGCCTCGCGGCAGAGTTTAATCATTGCCTGTAAATTATTTTGCATCAGTGCCAGCGGCTGGCCGCGCAGCCCATCATTGCCGCCCAGTTCTAGCAACACATAATCCGGGCTAAACTTTTCCAGTAATTGGGGCAAGCGATACAGACCACCGCCTGTGGTATCACCGCTGATGCTGCCGTTGATAATACTGTGGCCCTCACCCAGATCATTGCGCAGCAAAGCCACCCAGCCACTACCCTGATTGACGCCATAGCCCGCACTAAGGCTGTCACCTAACACTAACAATGTTGATCCATAAGTATTGGCGCCTAGTAAAATAAACAGGCAACATAGGCGCTTTAGAAAAGACTGCATAATTATTCTCAATAAATTTATCGTCGTACACTGAGCCCAGTGTATGCATTTTCGGTAGCAATGGAAATTTCAGATGATCCAAGTCAGTAATATCAGTAAGCAGGTGACCACCACAGAGGGTACGCTGAGCATTTTGCATGAGATCAATCTCAGCCTCGCCGCCGGTGAGAGTTTGGCGATTGTCGGCCCTTCGGGCTCTGGTAAGTCGACTTTGTTGGGCATTCTTGCTGGCCTTGACCTGCCCAGTTCTGGCTCGGTTAGCCTTAATGGCCAGGATATTACCGCGATGGACGAAGAGGGGCGAGCGGCGGTGCGTGCACAAACTGTTGGCTTTGTGTTTCAGTCCTTTCATCTGTTACCCGGTTTAACTGCGCTGGAAAATGTAGCGCTACCTCTGGAGCTACAGGGCGACAAGCAGGCGTTGCAAACCGCTGCCTATTATTTAGAGCGTGTCGGTCTGGATCATCGAACTAGCCATTATCCCCGTCAGCTCTCTGGTGGCGAACAGCAGCGCGTGGCGGTAGCTCGAGCCTTTGCCTGTCGACCCACCATCCTCTTTGCTGACGAACCCACTGGTAATCTGGATACAGGCACCGGAGAAAAGATCAATGATCTTCTGTTTGATCTGAATAAGGAAGAGGGCACTACATTGGTGCTAGTTACTCACGAGCACAATTTGGCTGCCCGCTGTGGTCAGAGAATGGTGCTGGCCGCCGGCCAACAGGTATCAACAGGCAGCGCAGCCTGATGCAAGCCTTAAAAATGTTACTGCGCACCTGGCGTGGTAGGCAACTCAGTTTAATTATCTGGTCGCTGGTATTGGCTGTGGCTGTCGTGACTTCAGTGTCCATATTGGCAGAGCGTATTGAGCGTGCCCTGACTGCGGAGTCCAGTAGCTTTTTAGCCGCGGACCTAGTCGTGAGAAGCAGCAGGGCCATTGACCCGCTCTGGATACAGGAAGCTGAGCTGCAGCAGGTGCGAAGTGCCAGAGTGCTCAGCTTTGCCTCGATGGTTTATTACGACGCCAATATGCATCTGGCATCGATCAAGGCGGTGGAGAAAGGCTACCCACTTAAAGGTGTTCTACGGCGTACTACCAGCCCATTCACCAGTGATATCGAATTAATCGAAGAAGTAGATTTTGGCCCGGCTGCCGGTGAAGCCTGGGTTGATGCCAGACTGTTACCACTGCTGGACATAGAGCTAGGCGATGAAATTGAGCTGGGAGAAATCCGTTTAAAAGTTACCCAGGTCGTGGTTGAGGAGCCTGATAGTGGCGGAACCTACGGTGCTATCGGCGCCCGGGTTTTAATGAATTACTCTGACCTTGAGGCCGCCGGTATTATTGTGCCCGGTAGTCGAGTAACCCATAGGTTTCTGATGGCTGAGGGTGCCAGTGGTGCTGATGGCTTCGCCGATTATAGTGATTGGATCAGAGACCAGTTGGATATTCATGATCGACTGATTACCCCAGATGAAGCTCAGGCTAGCGTTGCCGATGCCATGGATGAGGGTCGACGGTTTTTACTATTAGCCGGCAGTGTAGGTGTGGTTCTCGCTGGTATTGCATTGGCTCTCGCCAGTCATCATTTCGCCGCCGGACAGACTCAGCAGGTAGCACTGTTGAAAAGCTGGGGTATCTCAGCCAATCGTGTCCGCAGCCTGTATATGCAACAGAGTCTATGGCTGGGTGTGGCTGGATCTATGCTCGGTTTGCTGGTGGGCTATGGTTTCTCCGAAATATTGATTTATGCAGTGCGCGAATGGCTGCCGATCTCTCTGCCTATGGCTGGGTTGCGTCCCTGGATCACCGGTATGGCAACAGGTCTGCTGTGCCTAGGTGGCTTTACTCTACCAGCCCTTTGGCATCTGCCCGCACAATCACCTCTGGCCGTGTTGCGGCAGGATGTGCAGGTCAAGCCAGTGAGTTCAGTGGCGCGGGGTTTATTTGGTGTGGTCGCAGTGGCAAGTTTATTGCTCTGGTACAGCAACAACGTCTATCTGTCGCTGGCGATTCTTGCGGGTTTTGCTCTTACGGCGGTGGCGACCATCCTGATTGGTTTGGCACTGCTGCGAGCCGGTAAGACCTATGGTCAAAAAATGGGCAGTGTCTGGCGTCTGGCTGCCAGTAATCTCTGGCGTCGTAAATCCCAGAGTATTATCCAGATGGTGGGTTTTTCTGGTGCCATTGCACTGCTAATGATTATGGCTGTGGTGCGCACTTCATTGATCGATGAGTGGCGTTGGCAATTGGCTGACGATGCGCCCAATCACTTCCTTATTAATGTGGCTCCCTATGAGTTAGAGGGGGTGCGCACTATGGTCAGCGAACAAAACCTTGAAACTGCGGGCTGGTACAGCATGGTGCGTGGACGCATGACGCAGATTAATGGACAGGATATCAGTGAAGAGCAGCGCGATCGCCATGAATCATTTCGTCGCGAGCTCAACCTCAGCTGGACAAAAGATCTACCCGAAGGCAATCAATTAACTGCAGGAGAATGGTGGGATAAGCTAGATCTTTCCGGCGATATTGCACCTGTGTCTCTGGAAGATCAGTTAGCTGGAGAGTTGGGCCTGTCAATTGGTGATCAGATTACTTTCAGTGTCGGCGGCTTAGTTTTTGAAGCGCGAGTGACCAGTACCCGCAGCTTAAACTGGGACAATATGACGCCGAATTTTTATTTTCTATTCCCGGAAGGGCTGTTGGAAAATTATCCACGTACCAATATGACTAGCCTCTACATTCCGCCCCAACAGAAACTACTGGTCAATGACCTGCTGCGCAAGTACCCCACAGTACAGGTGATCGAGCTGGATAAAATCATCGAGCGAATTCGCACCATAGTCTCTCAGGTAACCAGTGGTCTTGAAGTAATGACGTTGTTGATCCTTAGCTGCGGCGTACTGGTTATGTTCGCTGCGGTGAGTCTGTCTATGTCCGAACGCTTGCAAGAGAGCGCCATACTGCGCACCCTGGGCAGCTCAAGGCGTTTAATACTAGGTATTCAGCTGGTGGAGTTTACGGTGCTTGGTGTTATGGCCGGTCTTTTGGCCGCTATTGGTGCCGAGGCGGCAGTGGCGATGATTCAGCGGTTTATGTTTGACCTCCCCTTCGCCATGCATCCCTGGATTTGGCTGGTTGGCCCTTTGGCTGCGGGGCTTTTAGTCGGTGCCTTAGGCGTGGGCTACAGTCGCAAGGCGGTTGTACAACCACCCTTGGAAGTGCTCAAAAATCTTTAGGCTGAGCCCCGTCTCCCATCTATTGCAGTGGCAGTTGGATATGGAAGGTGGTGCCCACATCTGGATCTGAGGTCAATGCAATCTGTCCCTGATGCTGTTCGGTGATAATAAAGTGACAGAAAGACAGTCGCTTGTCGGCGTCGTCACCGATCTGGCCATCTTGGCTAGTTGCATAGGGCTCAAAAATGGTCTTCTGCTCTTCTAGGCTGATGCCGCGCCCATTGTGTTGAATCCGTACCCAGAGGTTGTCATAAAATACGGTTACCTCAATGTTGATGGTGGGAATATGCTCATCATTGAAGTCGTCTACCTGGCCCAGGGCCTGGCAACAATGACGAAACAGGTTTAAAAATGTCTGTTGCAGTTCGGTGATGTAGCAGGGTATGTCAGGCGTTTCCTCTGGGCAGTCAATATTGACCTTCACATCTCTAAAGCGCAGCCCAGCCATAACAGACAATACATCATTAGCCAACTCCACGCTGTGGTTGATCACATCAACCATATTGGCTTCAGTTCTATCGCCGCCACCGGTCGAAAATCTCAGCAGATTTTCAATAATCGAGGTAGCCTGCTGGCCACGTATAACGGCGTCTTCCAATACATCTTGCAGGCCCTCAGCGTCTATTGGCTCGTCGGTGAGCTCATGGCGTACGGCCTTTACGTCTTTAATCATGGCACGAAGAGGGATACTGATATCGTGGGCCATCACCGAAGCCATTTCGCCCATTGACGACATCTTGTCTCGTTGAATCAACATGATCTCGTTCTTGACCCGCTGAGTCACGTCATCCAACAGAATCACCACGCCAGTCTCCGACTGCTCCTGCAAAGGATAAATAGTGATATCAAAATGATACTGGCCCCGCTGGCTATATTTGATTGTGAGTGTTTCATTGTCGTCAAGTGCCTGCTGTATCTGCGCAGGTGTCAGGCTTATGCTTGGGTACGCATCCCAAAGTTCCTGTCCAACAACCGCATCCGAGGGCAGCCCACTGATCTCCTCAGCGCGATGGTTCCACTGAGTAATTTGATTTTCCTTGTTGAGGCCAATCAGCATCAGCGGCATAGAGCGAAGAATGCTGGTGATATAGGCTTCTGAGCTGCGTAGTTTTGCCGTGGTATCGCGGTGTTCGGCAATTTCATCCTCCAGAGTGGCAGTGCGCTCCTTTACTCTCAATTCCAGTTGGGTACGAATTTCTTCCAGTTCGATGTTATAGCGGTTAGCTTGACGACGTGAAAAAAATAGCCAAAGGGCCGTCAGAGATAGGGCAATAATTAATATGCCGCTGGAGAAGTTTGCCACATATTGCCAGTTGGTCGAGCCGTCAGTATTGCGCACAAACCAAAAAATATCCGCAGCCGCAACCTGGCTAAATAGGCTAGCGACGAGCCAGACTGACGGTTTTATTAAAGAGGTAGAAAGCTTCAAGGTTGATGTATCTCTGATTTCGGATCAGCTGTCATTATAGCGATGAAATCACCGTTGTCAGTTATCAATCCACCGCCCAAGACGAGAATTTTATTTTAGAGGTGGGGTTTTTATTGTTTCTGAGTCTTATAAGTACAGTGTCTAAGATTTGAATAAGTTTGTTGTTACCTGAGGTTACGGCCTTTCATGAATACCGTTTGTGAATATAGGGTTTTAGTAAGGTATTGATTTATTTATGTAGTTTTTAGTCCGAAACTTTGTAGCCCCTGCTGGTCTGTATCACTCCCCCTCCTTACAGCAGGGGTTTTTTTCGCCCCTAGAAAAGTGGTAATAAAAGGAATACCAATTCATTGACTGGTTACCCACTAAGATGAGCAGCTAACAGAAATTTGCTCTGCCCAGTCTGGCGGCAGGCCGGCATATTTCTCTGCCTGCGGATGCTCGGCAAAGGGTGCCTGTAGTACCTCTAGCAGCAAATTCACTTCTGTGTAATCTCCCTGCTGGGCTGCATCTATTGCAGCCTGGGCCATATAGTTGCGCAGCACATATTTTGGGTTAACGCTCTGCATCTGCTGGTGGCGCTGTTGCTCGCTGCTGCTCTGTTGTTGCAGGCGCTGGCGGTATTTGTCTGCCCAGGTATCGAAGCTTCCTCGGTCTATAAACTGGTCTCTAATGCTGGGGTTATCTGCCGAATAATCGGCTAGCTGCCTAAAGAATATTGTGTAGTCCACGTTGTTGGTTTGCATTATCTCCAGCAGCTGGTTTATTAATTGCTCGTCTTGGGGCTGGTATTCTTCTAGCCCAATCTTTGCCGCCATTATAGTTCTGTACTGGTTTAAAAACTCTGGCTCGTACTGTTTGAGTGCGCGCACCAGGTCTTCGTTGCTGATAAGGCTGGTGAGTGCTGTGGCCAGGGCATTGAGGTTCCACAGGCCTACGCTGGGTTGGTTTTTAAAGCTGTAGCGGCCCTGGTTGTCTGAGTGGTTGCAGATATGGGTTGGGTCGTAGGCATCTAAAAAGCCGAAGGGGCCATAGTCTATGGTGTCGCCTATAATGCTCATATTGTCGGTGTTCATCACCCCGTGGTTAAAGCCTACGGATTGCCATTGGGCAATCATTTTGGCGGTTTTAAGCACGCAGTTTTCCAGCATTAAATAATATTGATTGTCTTCGCCTACCCACTGGGGGAAGTTGCGCTGAATCACATAGTCGGCCAGGGCTTTTACCGCGTCTGGCTGGTTGCGGTAGTGGAAGTGCTCAAAGGAGCCAAAGCGGATATGGCTCTGGGCGACGCGGCAGACGGTGGCGCCGGACTCCACTTCTTCGCGGTACACCTGGGTTTGGCTGTCGACTAGGGCCAGTGCTCTGGTGGTGGCTATGTCCAGGCCGTGCATGGCTTCGGAGCACAGGTATTCGCGAATACTTGAGCGCAGCACGGCGCGGCCGTCGGCAAATCTGGAGTAGAGGGTGGTGCCTGCGCCTTTAAGCTGTATATCCCATAGGGCGCTGTCTTTTTCTAGCTCGCCTAATGTGATGGCGCGGCCATCGCCCAGTTGGCCGGCCCACACACCAAATTGGTGGCCGGAGTACACCAGGGCGATGGGGTTGAGGTTGTCGCTATGCACATGGCCGGCCATTAGCTGCAAAAACTCTGGGCTGTCTAGCTGTTCAATATCTAGGCCCAGCTGCTCGGCAAGTTGCCGGTTGGCGCTTACTAAAACGGGCTCTTGTAAACCATTGGGCACAACCTGGCTTAGGTGCAGGTCGCCCTGGTCTTTGAAGGTTTCATAATAAGTATGCTGTAGCTGGGCGTTGTGGAGCTTCATTGGATACCAATAGTCTCTTTGTTAATGCGCGCTAGGTTGTCGGCATGCAGGCTGCTGATATATAGCCAGTCGTCGGTTTCCAGTGCGCCGGTGTTGGTGTGGTGTATGCCATTGGGGTCCTGTAATGAGCTGAGCACGTTGCCCTCGGCATCCATGGCAAATACATGGCTGTAGGCTTCGGCTTTTAGCTGCATGGATTGCGGCAGGCGCTGGACCATTTTGCGCAGCAATGGTGAGCTAGACAGGTCGTCTAGTGGCTGGCTGCGGGGTGATACCAGCCCGACCCAGAAGCGCCCGTCGCGACCGCGCACTATGTTGTCAGGGAAGCCGGGCAGGTTGTCGATCAGTACTTCGGCGGTGCCCGCTTTGTCGCCTTTTAGCCAGTATTTTTGTATGCGGTAGGTGCCGGTTTCGTTGACCAGTACAAAGCTGCTGTCGGCGGCGGTGGCTACGCCATTGGCAAAATTTAGCCCGTCCATCACCAGTTTGGTGCTCTGGTCGGCGGGGTCATAAACTAGCAGGCGGCCATGGCCGCCGTGCTCCGCTATATCTAGCAGGCTGGCGGCATATGTACCGCCATTGCTTTCGGCGCCAAATTTGGTGGAGGCGTCGCTAAAGTATATTTTGCCATCTTCTGTGACATCTAGGTCATCGGCATAGACTATGGGTACGCCGTCCATACTGTCGGTGAGTACGTTGAGTTCACCCTCTGGCGACATGCTGAGTATGCCTTTGTAGGCGTCTGCTATTAGCAGGTTGCCCTTGGCATCAAAGACTAAGCCCAGTGGGCTGCCCTGGGTGTTGGCCATTTTGGTGATTTGGCCGCTGGCTTCGTTGTATTTGAGTATCCAGCCTTCGCGGGTGGCGGTGTATATGTCGCCATTTAATAGGGCCAGGCCTTCGGGGCCGTGGGTGTCGCTGAGCTCTATTATTTCGATTTGGCTCAGCAGGTTGTTCTGGGCAAAGTCGCCGATATAGCCTTGGTTTTGGGGTGCTTCCCAGCTGACTGGGTCTGTGGGAACGGGCCACAGTAACAGGTAGACGAGCAGGGCGGCTAATATACTTAGGCTGATATTTTTCATGGCTGGGCTCTCCAGTATGGCGGCGAATTTATTGTTTTTATTTTCGGCTCTTATGTTGCGCTAGTGCTGTGGCTTAATCAACTGTGTTTTAGCTTGGTGTGGTCTGTTAGCTAGGGTAAAATGCGCGGCTTAATTGGTTTAGGCCTCAATATCTAATGGAAGTTAATCCTCTCTACAATGCCCTCGATGATCTGCAAGCACGCACTGACGTGTTGAGGGGGTATCTTTGACTATGTTAATCGCAAGGACCGTCTGGCTGAGGTTGAGTTAGAACTCGGCGAACCTGATGTTTGGAATGACCCGGATCGTGCTCAGGAGTTGGGTCGCGAGCGTTCGTCTCTGGAAGCGGTGGTTAAGACTATTGAGGATTTGGACTCTGGTGTATCTGATTCTCGCGAGCTGTTGGAGATGGCGGTTGAAGAAGATGACGCTGATACGGTGTCTGAGGTGGAGTCTGAGATTGCGAGTCTTGAGGCGCAGTTGGCTAAGCTGGAGTTTCGCCGCATGTTTAGTGGTGAGATGGATGCTAATAACGCCTATTTGGATATTCAGTCTGGTTCTGGTGGCACTGAGGCTCAGGATTGGGCGGAGATGCTGTTGCGTATGTATTTGCGCTGGGCGGACGATAAGGGTTTTAAGGCGGAGCTGGTGGAGTGCTCTGCTGGTGATGTAGCTGGCATTAAAAGTGCGACGGTGCAGGTGATTGGTGAGTATGCGTTTGGCTGGTTGCGCACGGAGATTGGTGTGCACAGGTTGGTGCGCAAGTCGCCGTTTGATTCGGGCAATCGTCGCCATACGTCGTTTTCGGCGGTGTATGTGTCGCCGGAGATCGATGACAATGTTGAGATTGAGATCGATCCTTCGGATGTGCGTACGGATACCTACCGGGCGTCTGGTGCTGGTGGTCAGCATATTAATAAGACGGATTCTGCGGTGCGGTTGACCCATGAGCCCAGTGGTATTGTGGTGCAGTGTCAGAGTCAGCGGTCGCAGCATCAGAATCGAGATAAGTGTTGGCAGATGCTTCGCGCTAAGATGTACGAGGCGGAGATGCTAAAGCGGGCTGAGGCGGCGCAGGCTAACGAGGATACTAAGTCGGATATTGGTTGGGGTAGTCAGATTCGGTCTTATGTGTTGGATGATGCGCGGATTAAGGATTTGCGTACTAGTGTGGAGACGCGTAATACTCAGGCTGTGTTGGATGGGAAGTTGGATCAGTTTATTGTGGCTTCGTTAAAAGCTGGGTTGTAAAGCTGAGTCGTCCTTTATCGAAGGCGCTGCACGGGGCATGCTAAACGCAGTGAAGGATCTCTCTCAACAATGGCACCGAGTATTAAAAGCGGATGCATCCTTGACTGAGCGTAATTTGGGTGGTGGTTACATAAATTTTTTACATAAAGATTGAGATATGACTGATCAACAAGACGAGAATAAGTTAATTGCTGAGCGTCGGGCTAAGCTTCATGCATTGCGTGAAGAGGGCGGGGCGGTATTTCCTAATGACTTTCGGCCGGAGCACAGTGCGGCTGAGCTGCAGTCTGGTTTTGGCCATGAGACCAAAGAAGATTTGGAGAAGCTGGGCAAAGTTGTCTCGGTGGCTGGTCGTGTGATTCGCAATCGCGGTGCTTTTATTGTGGTGCAGGACAGCTCAGATACTATTCAGCTGTACGTGACCAAAGAGGCGCGGCCCTTTGCTAAGTCCCTTGATCTGGGTGATATTGTTGGTATTAAAGGCGCGCTGCATCTGTCGGGTAAGGGTGACCTCTATGTGCAGATGGATGAGTATCAGTTGCTCACTAAGGCATTGCGTCCGCTGCCGGATAAGTTTCATGGCCTGGCGGATCAAGAGATGCGTTACCGTCAGCGCTATGTGGATCTGATTGTTAACCCTGAGGTGCGCAATACCTTTCGTATTCGCTCTAAGGTGGTGGATTTTATACGCCGCTATTTAAATGAGGCGGACTTTCTGGAAGTTGAGACACCTATGTTGCAGGTGATTCCTGGGGGTGCTGTGGCGCGTCCTTTTGTGACTCATCACAATGCGCTGGATATCGATATGTATATGCGTATTGCGCCGGAGCTTTATCTCAAGCGGCTGGTGGTGGGTGGTTTTGAGCGGGTTTATGAGATCAATCGCAATTTCCGCAATGAGGGTTTGTCGACTCGCCATAATCCTGAGTTCACTATGTTGGAGTTCTACCAGGCCTATGCAGATTTTAATGATCTGATGGATCTAACTGAAGATATGCTGCGCAAAATGACCACTGAGGTGCTGGCTTCGACTAAGGTGGTGAATACGGTTAAGGATGCTGAGGGCGAGGTGGTGAGCGAGACTCATTATGACTTTGCTGAGCCATTTACCCGTCTGTCGGTGTTTGATTCTATTTTGCAGTACAACCCAGATATCAGTGCTGAGCAGTTGGCCGATGAAGCCGGTGCCCGTGCGATTGCCGAGGGGCTGCATATTCCACTGAAGGATATCTGGGGTCTGGGCAAGGTGCAGATTGAGATTTTTGAGAAGACGGTTGAACATCTTTTAGAGCAGCCTACTTTTATTACTATGTACCCGGCAGAGGTGTCGCCGCTGGCGCGCCGCAATGATCAGGACCCTCATGTGACTGATCGCTTTGAGTTCTTTGTGGGTGGCCGTGAGATTGCTAATGGTTTCTCGGAGCTTAACGATGCGGAAGATCAGGAGTCGCGCTTTAAGCAGCAGGTGGCGGAGAAGGATGCCGGTGATGATGAGGCTATGCACTTTGATGCTGACTATATTCGTGCGCTGGAATACGGTATGCCGCCGACGGCTGGTGAAGGTATTGGTATTGATCGGCTGGTGATGTTGTTGACGGATTCGCCGTCTATCCGCGATGTTCTGTTATTTCCCCATATGCGCCCTGAGTAGTGAGGCGCTGATACTAAGCGGATATAAAAAAGCCCAGCAAGTGCTGGGCTTTTTTATGTCTGGCTTGCAGGCTTATTTCAAGCTTGCGTAGTAGGCGGCCAGATTGGCGATATCTGTGTCTGACAGACCTTTGGCCATGGCAGTCATCATGGCATTGTCGCGCTTGCCATCTCTAAACTGTTTCAACTGGCTTACCAGGTAGGGTTCTTTCTGCCCGGCTAGGTTTGGCCACATGCCGTTATTGCTGATGCCGTTCATGCCGTGACAGCCTGCACAGGTCATTGATTTCTTTTTACCTTCCACTGGGTCTCCGGCCATGGCGCCAAAGGACAGTGTTGCGGCGATAAATGTGATTGCTAGTTTTTTCATAGTAGTCTCCAAGGGTTAATTCTTTGCTGTGCTGTTGCGCAGACAGTGGCTGACAAACAGCGAGGCGCTTAACAGCGCGACCGCTACCACCTGATGGGCTGCGGCTACAGGTACTGGTACATGATAGAGCAGGGTGCTGATACCAAGAGTAACCTGTAAAAAGAGTAGTGCCAGCATGCAGTAGAGGCCGATTTTAATCGGACCCTCAATCTTTGCTCTTAGGGCTTTAAAGCTAAACGTCAATATCAGACCGATAATAATGTAGGCAAATATCCGGTGGTTAAACTGGATAGTGGTAATGTCCTCGAATGCAGCTAGCCAGGCTGGTGCTGTACTGTAGAGCCCCGCAGGTATGAAGCTATCACCCATCAGAGGCCAGGTGTTGTAGGCGTAGCCGGCTTTGGTGCCAGCGACTAATCCGCCAGTCAGGATCATTAAGTAGATGATGACAGACAGACTATAGGAAAAATTTTTAATTCCACTGGGTTGCTGCGATGTTGGGTTTACGAGGTCAAAGGCAGTCCAAAGGATAAAAGAGTATATGAGCACAGCAGCGCCGAGATGGGCTGTTAGGCGATACTGGCTGACATGGGGGTTATCTACCAGGCCACTTTTTACCATGTACCAGCCGAGCAATCCCTGAAAACCCCCGCCGATCAACATGATTAACAGCTTGGGGGTGAGGCCGGCTTTGATTCGTTTGGTGAAGTAAAAAAACAGGAAGGGCACAATAAAAATAATGCCGATCAGTCGCCCCAGTACGCGGTGCAGATATTCGTACATAAAGATGTACTTGAATTCTTCAAGACTCATACCGAGATTAATTTTTTGGTATTCGGGAAACTGCTGGTACTTGAGAAACATCCCCTGCCAGTCAGCTTCTGTTAGCGGTGGGATGACACCCATAATAGGTTTCCAGTCGACCATGGAAAGCCCGGAGTTGGTCAGTCTGGTAACGCCCCCTAGCAGAATCATTCCGAAGATAACGGCGGCGCTAAAAAATAACCAGTAAGCGATCTGGCGGTCGTATTGAAGCCCTTGGTTTAGGGTTGCACTATGGTGGGGCATTGCGTACCTATTTACTCGAGTGTTGACTATTGGGTTGGTGGTCCTTCAACCAAGTTTTATTACGAAAGCGGCGCATATTTAGACCTGATTTTAGTCCAAAATCTAACAGAGATGTCGCATATAGCCAAATGACGTCTGCACCTATTTTAACAAGGATAAAAGGAATCAAAATACGGTTCAGCGCGATGCTGATTACAGTGACCACCATTGGGTATCTGGTGTCGCCTGCGCCGCGCAGAGCACCTGCCATACTAAACTCAATACCCATTAGCGGCAGACTACAGCTAATTATATAGGTGAAGGGTATCAGTAGGGCTACCACTTCAGGGTCGCTGATCATAAACCGGGCAATTTCTTCGGCGAAGCTGCTCATTAGAATGCCACCAAGAATCATGATGTAGACGCAGGTTCGCATGGTTCGCCAGCCTGCATTGTATGCACCCTGATGGTCGCCGGCGCCGAGATATTGGCTAACTAGGGTGGCGCTCGAAATAGAGAAACTAAACGCGATTACAATCATGAGGCCCAGTATGGACAATCCAATGCCATAGGTGGCGAAAGCAGCATTGCCGTAGCTGGCGAGAAATACCAAAAATACCAGTAGCCCGCCCTGGAAAAATATTTGCTCGAAGGCCGCTGGTGTACCTATCTTTACTAGATCACGACCATTGCGAACAAAATCTGGAATTGGGTTGACCGGCTTAAATGACAGCATCCCGAGTAGCCACAGCGCTATAAAAATAATCACTGTAATAATTGAGCCCACACCATTACCTATTGCTAGGCCAGACAAACCAGCCGCTTTCAGGCCGTGCCAGCCATAGGTGTAGGCCATGCCGAGGTAGACGCCTAAAACCGCGCCCATCAGCGCAGCCCAGAGTGGTGTAGTACTGTCGCCAGTCGCGCGAAAAGCCATGCTAAATATAAGAACAATCAGCATAGGTGGAGCGTACAGTACGGTGTAAAAAACAAAGTCCACGGCCATTTCATGGGCAGCAGGGGTGAGGTTAAAGATGCCAACCAATGGGTCTAAGAAGGGTATGGATACCCATGAGAGAAGCAGCCCATCAACCAAAAACACAAGTACTGACAGCGCTGCTATGCGCCCAGCCATTATTTTGTTTTCTGCGCCCCAATAGCGACCGACTAGGGCAGTAGTGCCGCTGGAAAGCCCCATCATGACGGCGAATAGAATAAAGAACAGGCGCTGTCCTGTGGTAACAGCAGCAGCTTCATCAAGGCCCATGCCGCCAGCGATCTTCAGGAATATAAGACCAGTAAGCATAAAGGCCATATTGCTGAGAATGGTCGGCCAAGTGAGGCGCCAGATAGCGAAAGTGGAGACAGGATTCATGAGCGGCTATGATAACATTCGATGTCTTACATAAGTTAGCTTTTAGTGGATTTGGAGTATTTATATGGTTGATCAAGGCGCTGTCAAAATAGACCCAAGCTGGCTGTCTGTGATCGGCGATGAATTTGATAAACCTTACATGCAGGCATTAAAAGAATTCCTTGTGCAACAAAAAGACAGTGGCAAGGTGATATATCCACCCGGCTCGCAGTGGTTTTCTGCCTTTAACTACACGCCGTTTGGCAGAGTGCGAGTCGTGATACTGGGGCAGGACCCTTACCATGGGCCCCATCAGGCGCACGGGTTGTGTTTTTCGGTGTTACCCGGCGTCAAGGTCCCGCCATCACTGGCCAATATTTATAAGGAACTGGCTGCCGATCTCGATATTCAACAACCCAGCCACGGATGCTTGACCAGCTGGGCTCAGCAGGGGGTGCTGTTGTTAAACGCTACTCTGACAGTTGAGCAGGCTAATGCAGGTGCCCATCAGGGCAGGGGTTGGGAGCAGTTTACCGATCAGGCGATCAGGGCGTTGAATGCACAGCGTGAGGGTATTGTATTTTTACTTTGGGGTAGTCATGCTCAGAAAAAGGGAGCATTTATCGATCAGTCGCGCCATCTGGTGCTAAAATCCGTGCATCCATCACCACTTTCGGCTTACCGAGGTTTTTTTGGCTGTGGGCATTTTTCAACAGCCAATAGTTATCTTCAACAGCAGGGCCAAACTCAGATAGACTGGCAGCTACCAGCAGAACAAGATATTCAGCTTTAAAAATATCTCTACTTTCCCCGGGAATCTTAAATTGCAGACTCGACATTGGCAGACGCCAAAAAATCTTCTTTTGGTTATGACTGTGGCCATGACGCTTGCCTTTGCTACCTGGATGGCACTGCTCAATAATTTTGTAATTGAAAAGGCCAGCTTTAGTGGCGCTGAAATTGGGATGCTGCAAAGTATCCGAGAAATTCCTGGGTTTCTCGCGTTTACTGCAGTGCTGGTATTACTGATTATTAAGGAGCAGTCGTTTGCTTACCTGTCCCTAGCGCTACTGGGTATTGGTGTTGCCATCGCTGGTTACTTTCCCTCTGTGGTGGGCCTCTATCTAACGACCTTTTTGATGTCTGTTGGCTTCCACTATTTTGAAACAGTGAAACAATCGCTCTCATTGCAGTGGTTGAGCATTGATGAGGCACCCAAGGTTCTCGGACAGTTGATAGCCGCGGGCTCTATGGCTTCGCTGCTGGTCTATGGGTTTTTAATGTTAGCTCAGGATCAATTTGGTCTGACCTATCAGGCTATTTATTTGATTGGCGGTAATATTTGTCTGGGCTTGACGCTCTTTGCCTGGCTGGCGTTTCCGCGCTTTGAAAGTACGACAACCCAACGCAAGCACCTCTTGATGCGCAAACGTTATTGGCTATATTACGCGCTGACCTTTATGGGCGGCGCGCGCCGGCAGATATTCGTAGTTTTTGCTGGGTTTTTAATGGTGGAAAAATTTGGGTATTCGGTAAGTGATGTAGCGGCACTGTATTTGGTTAACCATCTCTTTAACTGGGCCTTTGCAGGACGAATTGGTGCGCTGGTGGGGCGCATTGGTGAACGTCGAGCGCTGACCTTTGAGTACTGTGGGTTGATCTGCGTGTTTACCGCCTACGCCTTTGTTGACAACGCCTACTGGGCTGCTGGCCTGTACGTACTTGATCATCTTTTCTTCAGTTTGGCCATTGCGATTAAAACCTATTTTCAAAAAATTGCCGACCCTGCTGATATGGCATCCACTGCTGGCGTAGCCTTTACTATTAACCATATTGCCGCTGTATTTATTCCTGCACTGTTTGGTCTTATCTGGCTGGTGTCGCCGATGACGGTTTTTCTATTGGGCGCAGTGATGGCGGCGATAAGCCTAATATTGGCACGCAATATCCCGCGAGATCCCAGAGAGGGCAATGAGGTTGTACTGGGTAAGGTGTCGAGTATTACTGCAACTGGCTGAGCGCTCTTGTTTGACGCCAGCCTGATTAATTTTGGCTGAGCATTTACCGCAAAGGCGGCTTGTTGGCTTTAGCGCGCAGCCAGTTTAGGCCTTTGAATATGGCGGGCGTGTTGGCGATTTTGCGTTCAAGGGCAAACTTGCCAGGGTAGTCAATGAGTAGGGCACCCGCCACCATGGTCAGGATCCCCTGCCCGGGCAAGAACAGCATCATAATGCCGCCTAATAAAAGTATATAGCCGAGTAAATTCTTGCTTATAAGAGTAGCTAACCGAATCACAGGACGCCTAGTTTTCCACTGAGTTGGGCGACGCTTTTTGGGTACAAAATAGTCTTCTGGGATTTGAGCTACTAACCAGGGAAGTGAAAGTAAGCTGACAGTAAAAACGCCGAGCGATCCAAGCCCCATCCACATGAGTAGCTGCTGATTTGCTTCTAACAGTTCGATCATCTGATTTAGGGCCCAGGCTTTATTGTGTAAGGCAGGTTGAGGAAGTCTGCTGTATAGGTATGGCCATCAATTTTTATGTCCACAATATCAACAGCTTTGTCAGATAGTACGGCAAGAACTTCTATATGGTCGCCGTCTACAGTCACTGCCGACGCGACATTGCCTATAGCTCGATCATCAGTGTCGAAAATCTCAGTGCCTGGAGCTGGCAAACTGCCGGATTTTAAACTCAGGTGGTGCATTCTGCGTTTTACAGCGCCGCGATAATGGGCGCGCGCGACAATCTCCTGGCCTGTGTAGCAGCCTTTTTTAAAGCTGATGTAACCTAAGGCATCGAGATTTATCATCTGCGGAATAAACATATCAGTGGTCTCGGCAGTAATATCGGCCATGCCATTGCGAAGTCGCTCCAGATCCGTAATTGGTGTGATATCTGCTGGAGCCGGTATCTGGGTGATCTCAGTTTTAAAGAACACCGCATACTTTTTTAAGCTGGTGATGGCGATGTCGGTAACCGAGTTATGGGTTTCCAGCAGAATACGGCCATCGGCGTCCAAGCTTGCTTTAAACAGGTAAACAATCCGCCCTTTGGGGGTGCACTGGGCACCAAGGATGCTCTGTTCCTCAGTAAGGCTGTCCATATCACAGGTAACCTGACCCTGTAGAAACTTGCGACTGTCGGGACCTGTGAGTTGAATGTAACCTCTGTTGCTAGTCTGCTCTGTCATTGCCTATCCGTTTTGTTCACTTCAATAAGCTTCTTTATGCTGTAATAAAATCCACAGCTGTAGGTTAATTGGCGATTGTCTCTTATAATGCGGCTTTAACACAATTAATGATTCACGATGAATAAAAACCGCCTAATGTGGGCCAGTCGCCGGGGTATGTTGGAACTTGACCTGATTCTGCAACCCTTTGTTGAAAATACCTTCGATTCTCTCCCAGAAGATGATCAACTGCGCTTTGAGGCGCTGCTTGAGCGTGAAGATCAGCAGCTTTTTGTCTGGCTGATGAAGCGCGAGCAGCCGACAGATCCCGACACACAAAGGATTGTGCAGATTATTCATGAGAACCACCGCCGACCAAATTGAAGTCACGCTAAGCCCCTCAAAAAGGCTGTTTTTTTCTCGATTAGCCCTGTTTGTTTTTGTATCTGTATTTATCCTGTTTATGCCAATCCTTATGTGGGGAAAGTTGGCAGGCACAGGGTTGGTTCTTTTGATAGCCCTGAAGCATTGGCGTGACTGGCAGGCCAGAAAAAACCAAGTTTTGCGTTTTGTGCCATCCGCAGACAGTTGTATTTTGGAAGCGGGTCAACAGTGCAGGCTAGCAGCTAATCAGTTTGTCACTGGCAAGCTGGTGATACTTTACCTAATTACTGCTGGTGGTAAAAAGATTAGCTTTGTGATTCCCATAGATGCCATGCCCGAGGAGCAGCACAGACGCTTGCGACAGCTCCTGGTGGCAAGAACTAGTGCTGGCTGATTATCACATTCTGCCCGGCAAAGTTAATCGGCACCATTACAGTATCTCTCGCGATAGGAGAGAGTTCTGGATAGTCCAATGTGTAGTGCAGTCCTCGGCTCTCCTTGCGTTGTAGGGCACAGCGAATGATTAATTCCGAGACAGTGGCCAGATTGCGCAGCTCCAGAAGATCTCTGGTGACTTCACAGTTACTGTAGTACTCCTGAATTTCACTTTGTAACAGCTTGATTCTGTGTTGCGCCCGTTCCAGCCGTTTGTTGGTGCGCACAATGCCGACGTAGTCCCACATAAATCGCCGCAACTCATCCCAGTTGTGTGAAATAACGACTTTCTCATCTGAACTGCTAACTCGGGAGGCATCCCAGTTTGGGACAAAGTCTGGTTCGACAATCCCTGAAATCAGCTTGTTGATATCCGCTGCCGCAGCCTGAGCATACACAAGGCATTCGAGGAGAGAATTACTGGCCATACGATTGGCGCCATGCAGCCCAGTAAAGGCAGTTTCTCCAATAGCGTAAAGGTTGAGAAGGTCGGTCTGACCTCGCTCATTGACCATCACACCACCACAGGTGTAGTGGGCCGCTGGCACCACAGGTATTTGGTCTTTGGTAATATCAATGCCAAATTCTAAGCAGTTTTTATACATGCTTGGAAAATGCTCAATAATAAACTCAGCTGGTTTGTGAGTAATATCCAGATACAGACAGTCGCTACCCAACCGTTTCATTTCATGATCAATGGCTCGCGCAACTACATCTCGCGGGGCCAACTCGGCATCAGGATGAAACCTATCCATAAATCGGCTGCCATCTGGTAGGCGCAGCAGAGCCCCTTCACCTCGCAAAGCCTCAGTAATCAAAAATGACTTGGCTTTAGGGTGATAGAGGCAGGTGGGGTGAAACTGATTGAACTCTAGATTGGCTACACGGCAGCCCTTGCGCCATGCCATAGCTAGCCCGTCGCCGCTAGCTCCATCCGGATTGCTGGTGTACAGATAGGCTTTGCTGGCGCCACCTGAGGCCAAGACCACAGTCTTTGCCTGAAACAGCGAGACCACACCGGTTTTAATATTTAGCATGTAGCAGCCGGTACAGCGTATTTTTCGTGAATTGTTGTCTGCCTGAGTCGTGAGGTCGACAGCGCAGTGATTTTCAAATAGCTCTATATGGGGTGCGGCAATAACCTGATCAACTAGGGTCCCGGTCACTTCTTTACCCGTGGCGTCTGCTGTGTGCAGGATGCGCCTGTGGCTGTGACCACCTTCCTGAGTTAGGTGGTAGTGTTCTTGGTCTGAGTCACGGGTGAAATGCACTCCCTGCTCAATTAGCCAGTTAACCGCTCCGGGCCCATTCTCTACCACAAGGCGAACGGCATCTTCGTGGCAGAGACCAGCGCCGGCTACCAATGTGTCGGCGATATGAGCCTCCGCGCTATCGTCTTTATCGAACACGGCGGCAATACCGCCCTGAGCTAGCCATGAGGCACCGGCCTGCATTGAAGCCTTGCTGATAAGCGCAATGCGAAGATTTTTATCCAGCTGCAGGGCCAGGGTTAAACCGGCAACGCCACTGCCAATAATCAAAACATCGTAGAGATGAGGTTGTTTCATTTTTGAGCCACAAATATTGATCGCAGCATGATAGTATAAGCTCAGAAATCGTGCGACTAATATAGACGAACTTATTGGGCTATTGCTGGTCTTTCTTTGGTGGCCGCTGAAAGTTGAGAATTTTCAACTATAAAAATATAACCCTAGAGTTGGGAAAACGGATTGCTCCATGACGGAAACTAAAGCAGAACCAACTGACCAGCAGTTGGTTGTTAGAGTGCAAAAAGGCGATAAAAGAGCCTTTGATCTTCTGGTTTTAAAATACCAATACAAAGTTCAGGCCATTGTCGGTCGATTTATTCGTGATACCGATGAGGTGGCTGATGTCACCCAAGAGGCCTTCATTAAGGCCTACAGAGCGCTGCCCAGATTTCGAGGTGATAGTCAGTTTTATACCTGGTTATACCGCATTGCAGTTAACACCTCAAAAAATTATCTAGTAGCGCGCAGTCGTCGACCCCCATCTTTTGATGTAGATGTTGGGGATGCCGAGTACTACGCGGGTAGTGATAGACTCAAGGACACTGGTACGCCTGAGAACCAATTGTTTCGCGATGAATTGGAAGCGGTTATTAACCTTGCCATGGAGGATTTACCCGAAGATTTGCGCACTGCCGTAACATTGCGGGAGTATGAAGGCCTCAGTTATGAGGATATCGCTGAGGTTATGGACTGCCCCGTAGGCACTGTAAGATCGAGAATATTCCGCGCTCGAGAGTCGATAGACGTGCGAGTTTTAGATTTAATGGATGGTAATTAAAAGAATGGTGAACCTTTCTGTTAAACGTAGGTCATACCAACAGACTTTTTTGCAACAGAAGAGCGCCGTGAAACAACATTTTAACAACAGCAGCGATATTGGGCTGCGAAACTATATTTTGAAAGAGGCAATTAGATGAGCGACAGCAAAGAGCGGTTGGCAGAATCACTCTCAGCTCTAATGGATGGTGAGACTACTGAGATTGAGTTGCATCGGATCCTCAAAGAAGTAGGAATTGACCAGGGTCAAATAACGGACAGTAAAAGTGTCAGACATACTTGGCATCGTTACCACATGGTTTCTGCTTCTATGGCCGGAGAGCCCGTCAGCCGGCTGGATATGTCTGCTTCTATCTCTGCAGCAGTTGATGCTGAGGGCGCTCATAGAATCCACCCGCTTCAAAAGTTTATGAATTCCACAGGTCGCTTTGCGATTGCGGCCTCTGTTGCCATGGTTGCGGTGCTTGGCGTCCAGCAGCTAAATAGCCCAGATCCCTCAAGCGTAGACGCTATTCAGTTTGCTGAAATGGATATAAATGGCGCAGAGCAAAATAGCGGCCCCGCCATTCAATTCCCCTCTGGCTTTCAGCCTAGCATTCAGGCCCGAACAGTGAGCGCGGGGGGTAATAACAAAACCTCTCAACACCTAGTGCCAGTGGTGCAGGTTCGCAAAGCGGCCAATCAACAGTTTTCAGAAAATGAACTTCGCGCCTATATGGACGATATTATGCTCAAGCATTCTAATAACGCTGCGCTAAACAGTAATCAGGGCATGCTGCCATTTGCTCGGGTTACTAAGAGTGGGGCGAATTCCAATAAAGAGTAATTTGATGTTGTTGAATAAGCGGTTTATAAATTTAAAACTGGCGGCTCTTTTAGCCGCCGTTTTTATGCATGGCTCATTATCAGCGCAACAGATGGAGTCGGCCTATGATCTTATAGCGCGCATGGCCAAGGCATCCAAAGAACTTAGCTACAAAGGTTTATTTACCTACGAGTACCGCGGGCAGCTGCGTAGTGTAAAGGTGGTGCATTTGGTTCGCGAGGGTCAAACCTATGAGCGCATAGTTCACATGGATGGGCCGGAGCGAGAAATAGTGCGCCGAGGCGATCATCTCAGCTGTATGCGCCCCGCAGATATGCTGTTGCGCGGCAGTCCGCTCAGGATTAATGACAGCTATGCCCACCTTGAGGATTATTACGATTTTTATATTCGTGGCAACGCTCGGATTGCCGGTCGAAAGGTAGCGCTGGTCGAGGTGTTACCCAAAGATAAGCTCCGCTATGGCTATATTGTCGCCATCGACAAAGAGACGGGTTTAATGCTGCAGTCTATTTTACTCAGTCAGTCTGGCAAGCCTCTTGAGCGCTTTCAGTATGTGGATATTTCTTTTGTTGCAGACATAGACAGCTTTGAACTCTCCTCAGGTATGGCAGACTCTGAAGATATCGATGTCAATCAATCTGCCTGTTTGGAAAACAATCAAACTACTCAACCAGAGCGTTCCGAATGGGAGCCTCAGTGGTTGCCGCCGGGTTTCGTACTATCTTCCTATCAGCCGGCCGGCGCTGACGGGCAAGAATCTTGGATGTATACCGATGGTCTCGCGGTTTTCTCGATTTTTATTGATTCTAACGAGCAGAGCCGCCAGTTCCCGCCTCTAGATGCCAAGCTAGGTACTACTGTGGCTGTGCTGACTAAAGCCAACTACAACGATCAGCACTACGCTATTTGCGTGGTGGGCGAGATACCTCGGTCTACCGCTAACCAGATTGCCAGCGCTATACGTCCTCTGGCTACTCTGAACAAGCCCTCTGAAGAGGCGCAGGGCAGCTAGATGATTTTTGAAACCGGCACCGTGGTTGCGGTGGAGTCTGACGGTCTCTGGGTTGAGACAATCCAGAAAACAGCTTGCGAGGCCTGTGTAGCCAAAAAAGGCTGTGGTACTCGAGTGCTGTCCAAGCTTACTGGCAAGACCAACCGAATTCGTGTGCTGCTAAATCAACAGCCTGCCGATAGTCTTTCTGTAGGTCAGGACGTCACCATTGCCATCCCTGAAGATGTAATAGTTAAAGGGTCTATGCTGGTTTATTTGTTGCCCGTGGTCTGTGCATTAATCGGCACCTGGGCGGTTGGATCATCAGGTGACCTTTTGGCAATTCTGGGAGCGCTAAGCGGACTGCTGTTTGGTGGTCTAATTGTGAGCCTAAGAAGTAAAAAAACAAGGAACGATTCCCGTCTTAACCCTGTCTTATTTGATATGCCTAGTGATAAGCAAGTATTAGAAATTCTGTAACAGCATTTTATTCGTTAACCTACTGTCGGAGATTGCTCTGTGCTGAAGAAATTCATCGTCGTAATCAGTTTTGTTTTATTAATTGTTTCACCCTCTTATGCCGAATTACCTAGCTTCGCCGATTTGGTGGATGAGGTTTCCCCAGCAGTTGTAAAAATTAATACTGTCACCAACCGAGCCAATCAAAGTAAGCGATTAAATCGTCAGGATCAGCTCCCTGAGCTATTTCGCGATCTATTTGAACAGCGCAACCGTCAACAGCCACCACCGCCAGCGCGCTCCATGGGGTCTGGTTTTGTCATATCTAAAGATGGGTATATTCTGACCAACCATCATGTGGTCGACGGTGCTGACGAGATTCAAGTTCTGTTTGCCGATCGCCATGAGTACAGGGCTGAGATTATTGGCTCCGATCGTCGCTCAGATCTAGCCCTGTTAAAAATTGAGGCAGAAAACCTGCCAGCCCTAGAGTTTGCCGATGCAGATGCGCTGCGTGTCGGTGAGTGGGTGTTGGCCATAGGCTCACCTTTCGGTCTCGATTACTCAGTGACAGCAGGTATTGTCAGCGCGATAGGCCGCAGCATCCCCACTGAAAAAGGTGAAAATTATGTGCCCTTTATCCAGACTGATGTAGCCATTAACCCAGGCAACTCTGGCGGTCCGTTATTTAATTTGGACGGCGAAGTCGTGGGTATCAACTCTCAGATTTATTCTCGCTCAGGCGGCTCTATTGGATTGTCCTTTTCCATTCCCGCCAGCGTGGCATTAGATGTGGTTGCGCAACTCAAATCCGATGGCAGGGTTCAACGCGGTTGGCTCGGTGTAGTCATTCAGGATGTAGACAAGGCACTGGCGGAATCTCTAGAGCTTGGCAAACCACAGGGCGCCTTGATCAATGCAGTCGAAGAGGACGGTCCGGCCGATAGAGGTGGCATAGTGCCGGGCGATGTAATTGTCAGCTTCGATGGTCAGCCAATAGTGAATTCTGGGGATTTACCTCATGTGGTCGGTGGTGTTGCGCCTGGCAGCAAAGTCTCTGTTGAGATCTATCGCGAGGGCAAGCGTAAAACGCTCAATGTTGAGGTTGGTTCTCTGGATAAGAATGCCGACTCGGTGGCCAATAGCGACATTGATAGCAGTGACCGACTGGGTCTGATTACCGCGCCTGTCAGCGATAGCGAGCGTCAGCAACTGCGCCTGCGTGGCGGTATTATGGTGGCTGAGGTGGCTGCTGATTCAGCTGCTGTTAGGGCTGGTCTCCGCACTGGGGACATCATAGTTCAGCTCGGCTATAGCCGCATAGATGATTTAGATGAGTACCGTCAGGTGGTCAAGGAATTGCCTGAAAACACGCCTATAGCCATCCGCTTTTATCGTGGTGGTCAGGCGATATTTAGAACCATCCAGATCGATTGACACCAGGCTTATAGGTCGCTCGATATTCCACCCTGAGTATCGAGCGGCAGAGCCGGTTCTAATAGCCACTGGGCCTTAAATAGGCTAGAATCCGCGGGCATTTTTTAAGGGCAGCGCAAACACCTTGTCAGATCTAAGTCATATCAGAAATTTTTCTATTATCGCCCATATTGATCATGGTAAATCGACCATTGCGGATCGCTTTATTCAACTCTGTGGCGGCCTCAGCGAACGTGAAATGGCCGCACAGGTGTTGGACTCAATGGATATTGAGCGCGAGCGCGGTATTACCATTAAGTCCCAGAGCGTGACCCTGCCGTTCACGGCGGAAGATGGAAAGACCTATCAGCTAAACTTTATCGACACGCCAGGTCATGTCGACTTTACCTATGAAGTCTCGAGATCCCTTGCCGCCTGTGAGGGTGCCTTGCTGATTGTTGATGCCGCGCAGGGAGTAGAGGCTCAGTCTGTAGCCAACTGCTACACCGCCATCGCTCAGGGGCTCGAAGTTATTCCTGTGCTTAATAAAATGGATCTGCCGCAGGCGGAGCCAGAAAAAGTCATTAACGAAATTGAAAATATCATTGGTATTGAGGCTGAGAATGCGGTGCGTTGTAGCGCCAAAACCGGTGCCGGTATCAAAGATATTCTGGAGGAGCTGGTTAAGCAGGTCCCCGCGCCTCAGGGTGATGTAGATGCACCGTTGCAGGCACTCATTATCGATTCTTGGTTTGATAGCTATTTAGGTGTTGTCTCGCTGGTGCGTGTGATGCAGGGCACTCTAAGTACTAAGTCTAAGATTGTGGCTAAGTCTATCGGTAAGGCCCATATGGTGGACAGCGTTGGTGTGTTTACTCCTAAGCGCAAAGAGACCGGTGTGCTAAGAGCTGGTGAAGTAGGCTTTATGGTGGCGGGTATCAAGGATATCCTTGGCGCCCCAGTGGGTGACACCATTACTAACTTCAGCACACTGGACGTTGATCCGCTGCCCGGATTCCAGAAGATAAAACCTCAGGTCTATGCGGGCCTATTCCCTGTGGATTCCGATGATTTTGAAGACTTCCGCGAGGCCCTATCCAAACTGGCTGTCAATGATGCGTCCCTGTTCTATGAGCCAGAGAGCTCAGATGCCTTGGGATTTGGGTTCCGCTGTGGCTTTCTTGGCATGCTACATATGGAGATTATTCAGGAGCGCCTCGAACGAGAGTACGATCTTGATCTGATCACCACGGCACCCACCGTAGTCTATGAGATCCTCACCAGCAAAGGTGAGACACTGTATGTGTCCAACCCCTCCGACTTGCCAGATCCAGGCAATATTGACGAAATGCGCGAACCTATTTGTGAGGCCAATATACTAGTGCCCAAAGACTATGTGGGTAACGTTATTTCTCTGTGTATTGAAAAACGTGGTGTTCAAAAAGATATGCAATTTATTGGTGGTCAGGTATCGATCCGCTACGAGCTACCCATGAGTGAAGTCGTGATGGACTTTTTTGATCGGTTAAAATCTGTGAGCCGCGGATTTGCCTCGTTGGACTACAGCTTTATCCGATTTGAAGCCGCCTCACTGGTTAAACTCGATATTTTGATTAACGGTGACCGAGTCGATGCTCTGGCGGCGATTATTCACCGCGACCACTCTGTTCAAAAAGGCCGTAATCTCGCTGATAAAATGAAAGAGCTTATTCCTCGTCAAATGTTTGACGTGGCCATTCAGGCAGCTGTTGGCGGCAGTGTTATCGCGAGAACAACGGTTAAGGCGCTGCGAAAAAATGTAACGGCTAAATGCTATGGCGGTGATGTGACCCGCAAGAAAAAGTTGCTGGAAAAACAAAAGGCCGGCAAAAAGCGTATGAAACAGGTGGGCAGTGTTGAGATACCCCAGGACGCGTTTCTGGCAGTTCTCAAGACTTAACCAATGATGGTTTACAATGGAGGCAGGTCCTGATGGATCTCAACTTTGAACTCATATTAACGCTGATTTTTTTGTTGGCTGCAGTGTTTTGGCTGCTAAATAAATTTGTGGTCAAGCAACAAGAGGGGCTCATCGAGTTTACTGGCTCTTTGGCTCCGGTGCTCGGTCTGGTGCTTATACTGCGGTCATTTATTGTTGAGCCTTTTCAAATTCCCTCTCAATCCATGGTGCCGACCCTCAAGGTAGGCGATTTTATTCTGGTTAACAAATGGGCCTACGGCGTACGCTTGCCTGTACTGCGTACCAAAGTAATCGAGGTTGCATCGCCAGAGCGCGGGGATGTAATGGTGTTTTTTCCGCCTCACACAGATCGTTACTTTATCAAGCGTGTGGTAGGTTTGCCGGGAGACCAGGTCAATGTAATTAACGGCGTACTTTACATCAACGGCGAAAAAATGATGCAGACGTCTATGCCAGATATGTCTGAATCACCTCGCTCTGTTGTTATGACTGAAACCTTTGATGATGCTGAACATCTGATTCAAAAGCGCAGGTCCCCTACGCGTCTGAGTCAAAATTATTCGGCCGTAGTGCCTCAGGGGCACTACTTTATGATGGGAGATAACAGAGACAATTCGAGCGACAGCAGGGTCTGGGGCCCAGTGCCTGAAGAACGTATTGTTGGTAAAGCGTTTGCTCGATGGATGTTCTGGAACACCTTTTTTAGCGTCCCCAGTTTTGAGCGTGCAGGTACAATTTACTAGGCAAATCCAGTAAAGTAACTGCCAGCAAACTTCAGGATGAAGGTGATTTTTGTCAAGGAGGAAGAGATGAAGGCAGATAGTAGGCAGCAGGGCGCGACATTAACCTCGACAATTTTTGTAGTGCTTATAGCGGGATTTGCTCTTTCAACGGCATTTAAAATAGGGCCCCATTATTTGGATAACCGGATTATTGCCGGCGCTATAAAACAGGTGGGTCAGACGGGAATCAAGGATAAATCCAGCGCCGAAATCCGACGAAAAATTGCCGACTTTTTACTATCAACAATGTCCGAGATGTAAATGCCAGTCAGATACAGATTACTCGTGACAGGCAGGGTGTAAGAATAAGTTTGGATTATGAAAAAAGAATTGAAATGTTTGGCAATGTTTATGTTGTGCTTAAATTCACCAACCACTACGACAGTGCTGAGCAGACTAATTAATCTGAGGATTATCAGTGGCAAGCAATGTCCGGCAGCTCCAAGAGCGCCTGCAATACCAGTTCAGTGATCCAGAGCTTCTGGAGCTTGCCCTGTCTCATCGGAGTCGCGGCAGCGCCAATAACGAGCGCCTTGAATTTCTGGGTGATTCCATACTCGGACTTACAGTTACTGACTTTCTCTACCGCCAGTTTCCCAATGCCCGAGAGGGCGATCTAAGTCGTATGCGCTCACAAATTGTGCGTGCTGAATCCCTAGCGGAGGTGGCAAAGAATCTGCAGTTGGGTTCGCATCTATTGTTGGGCCCGGGAGAAATGAAGAGTGGTGGCCACCGCCGCGAGTCAATTTTAGGGGATACAGTAGAAGCCCTGATTGGCGCTATTTACCTTGATTCTGGCATGGCCGAAGCACGCCTTGCGATTAAAAGTTGGTTCGCAGAGCTGTTGGCAGCTGCATCTGATGTACAGCCAGCCAAAGATGCAAAAACAGGCCTGCAGGAATGGCTGCAGCAGCGAGGGAAACCCCTGCCAGTTTACGAGTTAGTAAACACCGGGGGAGAGGCTCATAGTCGTCTTTTTACCGTGAGTTGCCGAATTGAGATCATAGATAAAACAATAAGTGCCACCGCAAGTAGTCGCCGCAAAGCGGAACAGATGGTGGCAGAAGAGCTATTAACCGAATTGGAGAGAGACCGGTGACAGAAGCTAAACCCCGCTGCGGCTATGTCGCTATTGTCGGCCGTCCCAATGTAGGAAAATCTACATTGCTCAATCATATTCTTGGGCAGAAACTCTGTATTACCTCGCGCAAACCTCAGACTACCAGACATACGCTACTTGGGATTAAGACCGAGGCTGATTTGCAGATGATTTTTGTTGATACCCCAGGTATCCACACTAATCAGGATAGGGCTATTAACCGGGTTATGAATCGCTCCGCTGCCAGTGTCATCGCCGACGTCGACCTGGTGATTTTTGTGGTTGACCGTTTTGAATGGAGTGAGGCTGACGAATATGTTGCTAAGCATCTAAGCAACAGCACTGTGCCTGTAATCGTCGCAGTCAATAAGGTAGATATGGTTGAAGACAAGCAGGCGCTTCTGCCCCACCTGCAGTTTTTAGCTGGCAAAGTGAATGCGGCGGGACTTATTCCCCTGTCGGCATTGCGCAAAACCAATCTCGATGAACTTGAAGAAAAAATAAAAACCTATATTCCAGAAAATATGCACATGTTTCCTGATGATCAGATTACTGATCGCAGCGAACGGTTCTTAGCCGCTGAAATTGTTCGCGAAAAAATCACCCGCCAGTTGGGTGCTGAGGTTCCCTATCAGGTTACCGTAGAGATCGAGGAATTTCGCGCTGAAAAGAAAGTTACTCACATAAGTGCGTTGATACTGGTTGAGCGAGAGGGTCAGAAGAAAATTATCATTGGCACCAATGGTGAGCGGATTAAAAAGATTGGCGCTCAGGCCCGCGCCGATATGGAGAGCCTACTGGATTGCAAAGTAATGCTTAGAACCTGGGTCAAGGTTCGCAGCGGCTGGTCCGATGATGAAAGAGCTCTGCGCAGTCTTGGCTATATGGACCAGTAGACGACCATGCGTGTTGATGGCGAGCTTGGCTATGTTTTGCACTCTGCGCCCTACAGAGAGACCAGCCTGCTTGTTGATCTGTTCACTCCTGAGTATGGCCGTGTGCGCTGTGTAGCCAAGGGGTTCCGCAAGCCCAATAAGCGGGGCGTTAGTCGCGCCCTGTTCCCCTACACCGAACATTCGCTTTGTTGGCAGGGGCGAGGTGACCTAAAAACGCTTACCCGTGCCGATGCTATTGCCGCCCCAGCCTTTCTGCAGCAAGAGGCGCTTTTTACCGGGCTCTATGCTAACGAGTTAGTGTTTCGCCTGCTGCATGAGTATGACCCACACCCATTCCTCTACCAACAGTACAGGCAATTTATCAGCCAGTTAGCACAGGGTGGTCCAGATGAGCTTATGCTTCGAAATTTGGAAATGACTCTGCTCGAGGAACTAGGGTATGGCTTGGTGCTGGACACTGACATAGAAGGTACTGGATTAATCCCAGATCGCCTCTACCAATATATACCTGAGCGAGGCTTGTCTCTGCTGGCCAATCAACAGAAGCGCACTGCCTCGACTCTTGAGGGGGCAGATATTATCGCTCTGCTAGAGGGTAATTTTAGTCAACGTTCCGTGATGAAAACTGCCAAGCAGCTTACTAGAGGGGTGATAGACTTCTATCTTGGTGGGCGACAGCTGCACAGCAGAGAATTGTATCGCCAGCATCTGCAGTCGGTAGAGATCAACCAACATACTATCAATCTTCGGGAGCAACCCTAATGGCTCTAGCTATAGGCACAGATATTGTTGAGATCAAACGCATAGTCTCGGTAGTAGACCGTCAGGGCGATAGATTTGTGGACCGAGTGCTCTGTTATAGCGAACGCGAGGAATATCAGCGACTTAAGCGGAATACTGCATTTTTGGCCAAGCGTTTCGCTGCCAAAGAGGCTGTGGCTAAGGCCCTTGGTACCGGCATTGGTCATGGTGTCAGCTTTCAGGATATCTGTATTAGTAACAATTCAAAGGGTGCCCCTGAGGTTGACCTGTCTGGCGGAGCTGCTGAAGTTTTGGAATCTCTCGGTGGCAGCAAGGTGCTATTGAGCCTCGCTGATGAACAAAGCTATGCTGTGGCCTATGTGGTGATAACCTAGATAATGGCCTGTGGGCATATCTTATATAAAAAAATTCTTGGTCATAGCTGTCCCAAGCAGGCGCAGATTAATAGTATCAGGCACAATATCAATCTTATTTGAGTAGGTGACAGAGCATTAAGATGGACTATCCAACAATAGAACAATGCGTCGGCAGCACCAGATTGGTGCGTCTGCAGCGCATGCCCGGTCAAACGTCAAACAAAATCCTGGCAAAGCTAGAGGGCGACAATCCCGCGGGCAGTGTCAAGGATCGGCCCGCTCTGAGTATGATCAAGCACGCGCAGGCGCGTGGTGAAATTAAGCCCGGTGACCGCTTAATTGAAGCTACCAGTGGCAATACAGGGATTGCTCTGGCAATGGCAGCCGCAATGATGGGCTATCGCATGACTCTTATCATGCCCGACAACGCCACTGATGAGCGCAAATGGGCTATGACAGCCTATGGTGCAGAACTAATTGAAGTCAGTCAGGCCGAGGGTATGGAAGGAGCTAGAGACTTGGCTCAGAAGATGCAGGCTCAGGGTCTGGGTACAGTGTTGGATCAGTTTAATAATCCAGATAATCCCCTCGCCCATTACGAGGGTACCGGGCCTGAAATATGGCATGACACTGCTGGTACGGTGACGCATTTTGTGAGCTCCATGGGAACCACGGGCACCATTATGGGGGTTTCTGCTTTTCTGAAAAAACAAAATTCACAGATTGAGATAATTGGGCTTCAGCCAGAAGACGGCGCATCAATACCGGGAATTCGCCGCTGGCCCAAAGCCTATATGCCAGGGATTTTTGACGCTGCCAAGGTAGATAGAGTGATGGATATTTCCCAGCAAGATGCGGAACACACAATGCGCCGCCTTGCCCGCGAAGAGGGAATTTTTTGCGGTGTTTCCGCTGGTGGCTCAGTTGCCGCTGCACTAGCTCTAAGTGAAACTGTCGAAAATGCCACCATTGTTGCGATCATTTGCGACAGGGGAGACCGCTACCTATCCTCTGGTATTTACGGTTAATAGGCGGAGATAGATACCTTGACCTCAGAATACAGTATTCAGGATTTACGTTACCTGATGACGCGGCTGCGTAATCCGAAAACTGGGTGTCCCTGGGATATAAAGCAGACATATAAGACCATTACGGCGCATACCATTGAAGAAGTTTATGAAGTGGTTGATGCTATTGAGCGGGACGATATCAAGCACCTAAGTGAGGAGCTAGGCGACCTACTTTTTCAGATTATCTTCTATTCGCAGCTCGGAGAGGAAGATAACCAATTTAATTTTGATACAGTGGTATCCAGCATTACCAGCAAGCTATTGCGGCGTCATCCCCATGTGTTCCCCGATGGCACCTTGCCCTCCGTCAGGTCAGTGGACAGAGTCGCCAGTGAAGCAGAAATAAAGCGTAATTGGGAAGCGATCAAACAACAGGAGCGATCAGGGAAGGGCGCGCCTAGTACTCTTGACGATATACCTCTGGCACTGCCGGCGTTAAGCCGTGCTCACAAATTACAAAAGCGAGCCGCAGGAGTCGGCTTTGACTGGCCTGAGGTCAAGTTAGTTATCGACAAGGTCAAAGAAGAAATAGCCGAACTAGAGGCGGAAATCAGCAAAGGTAATTCACAGGGCGTTGAGGAAGAATTGGGTGATCTACTGTTTAGCTGCGTCAACTTAGCTCGCCACCTTGCGACGGATCCCGAAAAGGCACTGGCGCGATCGAATATCAAATTTAAACGCCGTTTTGAAGCGATGGAGTCCGCGGTAGGTGCAAAGCAATTCTCTCAGTTAAGCCTGGATCAGATGGAGGCTCTCTGGGTTCAGGTAAAACTCTCAGAGTCAAGTTTGTAAATAACCAATATGGCTTCTCTGAGACCCACAAGCTGGTGCCCTCAGGCTTGTCTGCCTCGTCTAATAAGTGTATGGTGGCCGGCCGTTTTAAAGGGCTGAAAGTTTCATCATTGAGTCCAGTCTGACTCTCAGAGTATCTTTATTAAGCGCAGCGATTATCTTTAAGGAACATGTTAATGAGATTGATATTGTTAGGTCCTCCAGGTGCAGGCAAAGGCACTCAGGCGCAATTTATTACTGAGAAATATAGCGTACCGCAAATTTCAACGGGCGATATGCTGCGCGCTGCGGTAAAGGCCGAGTCAGAGCTTGGTTTGCAGGTCAAAGATGTTATGGCGTCAGGTGGATTAGTGTCTGACGACCTAATTATTGCTTTAGTCAAAGAACGTATAGCTCAGCCCGACTGTGCAAATGGTTTTCTATTTGACGGCTTCCCCAGAACTATCCCTCAGGCCGAAGCGCTGGTCGACGCGGGCGTTGACATACAATATGTTATCGAGATTTCGGTTGATGATGAAGAAATTGTTGCTCGGCTAAGTGGGCGACGTGTTCACGAGCAGTCAGGACGGGTCTACCATGTGCAACACAATCCTCCGAAAATTGCTGGCTTGGACGACGAAACAGGCGAACCACTGCTGCAGCGTGAAGATGACCAAGAAGACACTGTTCGCAATCGTTTAACCATCTATCACGATCAAACAAAGCCGCTGGTTAACTTTTATACTGAGCTATCTAACAGCGCTGATAAGGCGCCTGTGTTTGCCTCAATCAATGGCCTGGGTCCCTTAGCTGAGGTGCAGAGCAGAATAGTTTCTGTGCTTGGTTAAAATATTTATTTTTAAAATTATGGTTTGTAAAAACCCGCTAAATTTAAGTTGATTAGCGGGTTTTTTTGTGCCTCTGATATCAGCAAAAAGCAAATAATCGGCGATTGTTATTTTTTTTTTGAAATCCCGTATAATGTGAAAAAGTTTAACTGATCCCTTTTATTCAGGTTATGGAGAGCAATGTGAAAAAGCCAGCAAAGAAATCAACTGTTAAAAAAACTTCAGCCGCTAAGCCTGCCACTAGTGCAACAAAGCCGAAGGCAAGGGCTGTGGTAAAAAAAGTTAAAGTGAAAAAGGCTGTAGCTAAAAAGGTCGGAGCTAAAAAAGCTGTGGCTAAAAAAGTCGCGACGAAGAAGCCAGCTGCAAAAAAAGTAGCGACTAAAAAAACAGTCGTCAAGAAATCAGTTGCTAAAAAGCCAGTT